>JGI24158J21664_10001269_pt1 | contig 27927 bp, 14 predicted proteins | sample Ectturendosymbi3_FD_21664 | JGI IMG/M metagenome (IMG submission 21664) | reverse complement strand
TCTGTAGTGGGCCCCTTTGAAAGCAGAGTACTTACTTATGATCTGCTTTGTAGTACATTATATGTGTGAATAATAAGTTTTTCATCAAAACTAAGGAAATTTTATGCGCGTAACCCCTCAAGGGGGCCCCCAAAAAGGGGGGGCCTGAGGCAAGTGCCTCGCTCGCCTCCCCTTAAACACACCACTGCATACAGCATACTGGAGTAAAGCTTTGCATAATATGGCAAATTAGTCAGTGGCTGTCCTAAATAAGCGGCTAAGCAAAAGGATATTTCTCGCGAAATACTCTCTAAACTGCGTTTACTGTGAGCATGGGTGGCGGAACCTTTTTCAAAGTGGGGGGGGCACAAGTGCACGTCAAAAAAACTATAGAAAATTTTTGTGGTTTGAATTGGCAACTGTTACGTCACAAGAATTGAAATATGACATCATTACCTATACACTATTTGAAGGTTTAAATTCCACTATTTTAGACAAAATTACACCACTATGAAAGCGTATGGGTGAACCACATGAAATTCAAATAGACTGTTACGGGGCGAGCCAGGTCATCAGCGTCACTCGGACTTATACGATTTATTTTGACTGAATAAAACCGTTCGACGTTTGCGTCACTGAAATTTCCATGTGCTTTCTTTCCGCCTGGCATTAATGTTGCACTGTGTGTGATGTCCGTTACCTAATAACGAATGAGAAGTTCTCACGATAACTTCTCCATTGTTGAGAAACGTAGCCTACGTCACAGAGCAATGATAACGCCAGTCAGTCTGACTTCACGCCATGTGATCTGACTTCGCGCCATGTGGTCTGACTTCGCGCCTTGTGCGCATGCACAGAGTAATATTCTACATATGAAATACGCTGAGAAAACTCATGATTAGAGGTTAGGGTTTAGTGTGTAGGTAAATGTGTCGGATTAGGGTTTGGATTAGGGTTAGAAAAAGAAATATAATTGAGGTCTAAATCGAAGACCAATATTTTTCAGTGCTTTAGTAATTCCTGTACTGTAGCTTGTTGTGAGCATCTGACATCTAACCAAAAAGTTTTAGATTACCAACACACATCAGAAAAGTAATGGCCAAACTTTATTCCTTTACTCTGAGAAGCAAAAGACTCAAACAATAATAGGTCAGAAATTTCGCAGAGGTCAGAATTTTCACTTGACACCGGAATGCAAAACAAGACAAAGCATATGCAGCAATCAGCAGGTTGTCTGCTGTAAGACTGCCAATTGTGTTGCCAGTGTAGAAATAAATATTTCTACACTGGCAACCCCCCGGTTCTGCCACCTATGACTGTGAGCACAAGGCACAAGGCAATAAGAAGTGAATTATTGTCTGGAGAAGAGACTTTCCCATTGGACCAGTTCGTGCCTCCTGCGGCCTGATGAAGCAGGCAACAGAATGTACCTTGGTTGCAGCGATGAAACACCGGCCGATTTTCCGGAAACCGGTTGTTTATTCTTTCACTTCGTCATGTCAAAATTGAGAAATCGTCTGCAAATGACGTCACACTTAAAGCTAAGTTCTTGATTTTTGCTTTTAAAAAATGTCATGTGGAGCTGTTCAAAGCAATTCACCTCTGAGAAGTTTGTCTTCAGGCGTTTTGAATTGCAAGGCTTTCGAGTGAGAGGTATGCATAGGTACGCTGTAAGCCAAACTTTATCAAAAATAAATTTGGCTCCAAGCACTGCTTACTAAATTTGTACAGCAATTGTCAGAGGTCAAAGTGGATTGCCATTCCTGGACGTTTGTCCAGTTGATAGAGAAGTAAGTTGTAGAACTTGTTCTACAGGCACACATTGGACAAGCACTGAAAGACCTCGAGAAAAATCCACAAAACGCTCAAATTTCGTACGAACTGTTGATATCATTTTATTTTATTTTTTTATGTACGAATTTGTCTCGGACGCAAGGCCCATATCATATCAGTTAAAAGAACACAAATGTACAGAAATGTTTATACACAAAACATCAGAGGAAGGCATGTGGCAAGAAACAATATTTGGTGGGGGTTGAGAATTGTGAACTCAAGTAAATGATTGACTGCACGGATTCATAAAAATTTTTGCTCAGCGGTTCAGTAATTGCCGTCCAAAATTTGGGGGGAACGACCGAGTCTTTTGACCCCCCTCTACGTCCATGAGGTAGGAGTTAGTTGGTACACTTGCCCGGTGGTGTAAATGTTTACCAGGTTTCCTTTCTGTGCGTCGTGCCGAGATTCCGCCATTTTCGTGTTTTGATTAATTTCCACCGGCTGACAATTTCGCTCTCGGAATATACGACGTCTAATCATTCTTGTTTTGTGCTTTCTCGATGCAGGCGGCGCTACAGCATACACGCTAACCACAACACTGCCCAACTGAAAAATAATTATGTGAAACTCCTTACGTTCTCAGAGAAGGGCCTGTCACAGCCACTTTGGTTGTTGAAAGTATAAGTCCAAACATCACGTGCCTTATATTGCTCATCGTCAGTTGAAGCTGGGTTCCTGTAAACTCGTTTGCTCAAAACTGTCTTGTCCGACATCCGTCGTTGATCTGTTGGAGCTTCTAGGGGCTTCTCTAACCTTATCTAATAGCATCAGAGTGCTACAATGTTAAACGTTTTATGAAAGTTGCTTTTTGCATTAGCAGCTTTCTTGCCTAGTCATTTACCATATACTGTACGTTAATGCGTTTTTATAAAATTGGTTTGAAAGCATTTGGCTGGGGAGGCAAACGTGAAATTGTAGTATGAGGCATATGGAAGTGAAGTGAGCAAAGTCACGCTGTCTGCAGCGTGGATAAATTTTTTCCTGGGGAAGCACTTCCTTGCGAGAAACCTCCTACAGGTAAAGCAAGTTGTGGATCTACGATCTGCAGGACTTGAGGAAAGATGAAGAAAGGGGATGCAAAAACGTGTGGCGCTCAGCAAATAGTCTTCCTTCAGACGCAGTTGCAGGAGATCACGCAAGTGAATTTTTTGAGCCATGCACAGTGAGACAGGAAGTTGGTAAATAATTTCAATGATCAAAGACAGAATTGTTTGGATTTGCAAAAGACCTCAGTTTCCTGCGGATTGCAGCATCAAAACCCTTGCGAAGCTATTTGCGAAAAATGTATGGCGTAGAAGTAAATACCCGGATGAAAACCTTTACTGAGATTTCGACCAGCGACGTTTATTTAAGCCAATCATTCGACTTCTAGGTTTTCTGACCGCTGCCCGCGCACTATCAGGACAGACATCAAGTTTCGGTGTTCACAGTCAAGTGCGGAATATTCATTGCTATGTTCAAAAATGAGTCTGGTCGGGATTGTTACTCTAATCGGCTATTTCGAAGAGACAGTACTGCGCTAAATCTGTGTCGTTAAATTTTCCGTGTATATATCTTAAATCACACCCGCATGTTTATTGGTTTTTGTAATAATTGTTTTCTACTCTTGTTAGACAAAGGCGCTCCAAGCAGGTGTGGATATTAGGGGAGGCAACCGAGACGGACTCCTCGGGCTCACCCTTTTTCAGAGATGCCGTGGACCTATTACTGAGAGTTCCGCACTAGTTTTGCATTGATTTGTTAAAAAGCTTATGAACCATACTGGAGTGACACTGAGTGAGCTCGGAATAAAGTCATATGTTTTGCAAAACAAAGCAAAAATTACATGCAAATGTTCCAAAGGGGGTCCCTGAACAAATTTAATGTGTAGACAAAAAAATTTTATAGTAAAATGACTTCAAACAAGTTGCAGTGTGAAATTGACTTTCAGACAGAGGCAAATTCCTAGAAAAAATTAAAAATGTGACTTGCTTTCAGCAAATGAAGCTTTTGCATAGCACCGGAGCGGGTGAACTTGTTAAATGGAAGAATCATTAGCAGAAAATGAAAAAAAACAGCGAGCCGAAAAATTAGTTTGTTGTGTTAATACGGATATGGTAAAGGATGCAAGTTTTACGTGAAATGACCTACGTAATTGAAACATAACAAGCGCATTATTTATCAATGTTAGGTTTTTGTTTGAATTACTAGTCTCCAAAAAATCTGAGCAATACGTTGCTAAAGCTGTCCGAATTAATTCTCCTAACTGTTCACTTGTTCGGGTTGCACGAGGCAGTGGTGGGATTCGACCGGTTTGCAAGAACGTGTTCTTGGAATTTTATTAATCCCGAGAACCGATTGTTGGCTTAAGTCAGGGGTTCTCGATTTTTCCCAATGAACACCTTTCACTTAAAACTTATTTTCGTAAACCTCTCATAGAGCTTGTACTATCTTTAATAGTGAAAAACAAGACTAAAATTTGGGAAAATAACTAAAATAAATAATTTCCCTTGCTAGACTGTACCAGTTGACAACACAAAGATCAAACTTTGCAATTATATCGGACAAACCAGCATGGTTTGCCTCTGGAGACTTTGATAATGAGAAAATCTGTTTTCAGTGAGTCCTAGAGGGAGAGAAGTTGTTCTTAAGAAATTTGAATGCCACCACTGGCACGATTGTTTGATTTTGCGCACAATGTAACAGAGAATAACGATTTATCAGCAATATGTCATGCTAAATACAGAAATGAGTCGTACACCGGTCTTTTAAGTTCTGGATATTTACATACCGGATCCTGTCGCCAGAACTTAAATATAGAGTGGCATTGACAGAAATCGTTTAGAGCCAGAACTTTTACATTTCGGTCAGTTCCATTTCTACAGCAGACAAGTTTGTGACAAACGTTTGGCGAACTGGAAAGCCATCACCGACTACAACAACGTTGAATGGATTTACAAAAAATGCAAAGCATGGTATTAGCTCCTGCGAATGGTCAAATCTGGCTTGGAACTCTGCTAGTAGTCTTGCAATATATTTTTGTATTCCTCCACTTTGTGGTCTGCGATTGCCTCTTTGTGAAAAGTATTCGTTCCCTTTATGACATTCGGAAAATTACGGAATGTTTATGACCAGGGTTTTTTTAAGGTTTGGTTTAAGGGAACACCAATAAATTTTATAAGGCCGCTTTTTTTAGCACAACGTACAAAATAATTCCTAAACGTATTGTTTATTACAGTATTGGCAGTCACAGTGCACAATTAGTACTACTGTATTTACAAAAAGTTCAACAAAAATTTTTCAATTTCAACTTCATTAAGCTGTTGTTCATCAGTGAAAGCATGGGTTTCTTACTCGTCATCTGCAGATTCTAGGGTCTTTAGTGCTCTCTGTGTCACTCTCCGTTTATTATTTGCTTTTATCCATTTCAATCACAAATTTCATGAGCAATCTCAAGCGTGCCCTCATCATTGAGCTGTTCTGGACTCGGTCTCGTCGCCATGGGAGACTTTGGTGTGGTTAGGCCCTTAAACAAAAACTTCCAGCCCCCCAAATTGAAATATGAAATACTGTAAATCAGTGGAGTTTTTGTCAATTTTCAGAATTGGAAGCCCCGCTGCANAATCGTAAAACCCCTCTATTGAAGACTTTCTGGACCGTTCGTTGAAACATTTATGAGAGCATTCAGAGTTACATCAAACAGCCGATTTCGTTGTTTGGTTTTAACACGGCACAGAGTTGAAAATCTTTGCTCCGGCCAGGTTGTGGCAAGTGGAATGAACAGCACATTGCAGCAATATTGGTTGTCTCGTCGACCGTACTAGCCCAGGATGGTCTCAGTTACTGCCACATAGCTTTTATGGTGGAGGTCGCAAAGCCGATCATTGTGGCCAATGCAGTCCATCAAGCTTTGCAAGGAAGCTATTTTTCGATTCGCTATCTCTTCTTTCAAAACCCAATGAGATGTACGCGCTCAGCTACCGCGTTAACTTTATCTGAAATGCGATGCTGATGAATAGCACGAAATAGTGAAATGCGTTGCGTTTATTTCCAGGCTATTGGCTTTTTGGAGTTAATCAGAGCTGAGATGATTGTCCAGGCGGTATGGGCGTGGAGGCCTGGCAGGCCCCGAAGTGTAAATATTACCATTCTTTCCTTAGCCGGTGGCAACTGTTGGATGCTTTGAGCATAGCAAACATATGATTCAGCATGCAGAGTAAAACATTCATTTGTGGGGATTCATCAAAACCTTTCAGCATAATCCATGATTGAAAAGTCTGATTTTTAGATGCGTATGACTGACTGTTAGCTGAAACTGACGATACTTTTGAGATTTTAACAGTTGAACGCTGTGCTTCCTGCACAACAGAATCAAAATAACTTTTGTAATCACTGCTGCTGGCGTTGGCACTTTCTGGCTGGCTAACAAGAAATTTTTGTTCAGGCTTACTACAAAAATACTGCTTTATTCTTGAATGGCTAGCTTTACGTTTTTGCTGTGACATCAACTTCTGAAAATACCCCCACAAGAAAGTGAATGTATAAAATCTGGAAAAGGCTTGGCTTCCTGAAAACGTTTGACACCGTGGAAAAGACTTGCCTTGCTAAACGCGCCAGACTCAGTGGCATTCAAAGCGTTAATTATTACATAATGTCAGTTTTTTTAAGGTCTTTAAGGGACCCGATTCGAGTCCATAGAATTGAAAATCGGGTCCCTAGAATCAGAAAATTATCAGCGGGTCCCTAGGATCAGAGAAATCGGGTCCGTACGGGTCCATATTGGATACCTAACATTTTCCTTAAAAAAAACCTGCATGATGTAATTGTTTATCTCGTAATTGTTGTCGAATTATTAATTGTTGCGTTGCATGGGATTCCAGAGATGATTATGATGAATGGGCGAGGTTACTGTCTGCACTGCACTTATTTGGTGTGAGGCAAATCGGTTATGGACGTTAATTGAAGCAACAATTCAATTCAGCTAAAACGTTTCGTGGTTATCCAGAATTAATGTGGAAGTACCAATTTTATGGGTCCGTTTTGAACCAATAAAACGCCTTAAAAAACTGTTTATGACAATACATCTCTGAAAAATTTTAATTTTGTTTCTGGAAACTTAATATAGCTTAAATTGAGCTTTACGTTCACCCACTGTCTTTTTTATTAAATCGTATAGACTCGTTGATAACTAACCTTAAAAACTCGTGTAAACACATTGATAAAAGTGAAACAAACGTTAAATATGTGTTGACAACTCGCTATCAATTTAAGATAATGCTATTCAGCTAAACGAACTACATAAAACATGTTGGCGAGCCGCGGTTTGCCCACCGCTGATATAACATGTGCAAATTTTAGGGGCCCTTTTTGATATAACATAACAAATAGGGCACTATGACGAATTGTACGCTGTTTTTGCTCTTTTTTGAAGACATAAATGTCGATGCAAAATGTTGGCAGCTTTCAAGTGTTCAGCTTCAAAGCTTTGCAAATTTTTGGTTCTACATTTTGCTCTTAAAGTTAGTTCATAAATTGAAATGTGAAACAAATTTAATTCTTTTATCCACCTAGTCCTAGTCCCACATTTACCTTTCGCAATGGCGATGTTTTGGAGCCTTTCTGAGAGTTTGACTTGGGCTCATAAATTCTACTATCCACCTCTGGCCCCGACCCATCTGTTCAGAGAGGAGCCAGCTTTTTATGCCCGTTCCGTCTTATACGAGCTTGGCAGAAGCAAGCGCGCAGCTCCAAAAAAATTGATTTCGAAAATGCCTCGTGCTGGATCCAAGTCAACACCCTGTCGCAGCCCAAGGAAGGATATGTTGACGTAACTCATTAATCAACTATAGGGCACAAGCAAAGTAACTGTTACATTAACTTCCAGTGAAAAGAGGTTTTGCTGCATCTTTGAAAGAGGGTTGATGATGTAAGCGCTGCCTTTACTTTATTTTTTATCCACGAAGTGGTCGTTTAAGTCTATTGGAACAAAATTTGTACCTGAGCTTTCACACAAAATGGCAAAGTTTCTGTCTGTCAATGAAAAGGTCTTAGAGTAATGGTTTATGACATAACAATGACATCTACTGTGCGTGCTAGCAAGTTGCACAGTATAGTGCAGGGGTGGTCAATTATTTTTGCTCGGGGGCCACTTTGAGAAGGTAGCAATTAGCGGAGGGCCGTACCTTCTTATTGGAGTAGAAGCCAGTATCGGTTTATAGCCTCAGTACTAATATTTACTGTGAGAAATTGGAGGAAATTTCGGATTTGAAGATTTTCCTAAATGCTTCTGCGGGCCACATTTGGCCCGCGGGCCGTTATTTGCCCACCCCTGGTACAGTGCATAAGCATTTTCGAGATAACACAATTTTGATTCCGAAATTTTGAAAGCATGTCCATTTCCCACTACTTGCTGCGAATATAAAGGAGTGCTACCCTTTAGATGTCACGATTGGCATTTGTTATATTTTCAGTTTGCAAAAGTTTTTGCTCAGTTATTCAATAACTGCCGTCCAAAATATGGGGGAGCAACCACGTTTTTCGCCCCTATGCCTTCCCCACTGATGAAGAGTGAATTCTCTTTAAAAGGTGTATGTCAAGAGTCGGAAACAAAACCACTCCCGTTGTCTACGAAAATACAAAGCGATGTTTGTCTGCATCTCGCGAAAACCCGAACCGGTGTGAATTTCGCAAAATCTGAAACTTGGTGTTGTGATCCAGTGGCGTAACCAGGGGTTTGAGCCAGGGTGAAAAAACTTAGCTGAAGAGGGTCAACTGACCACATTGGGGGGGCCGGTAGCCAACACTCAGAAAAAGAGCTGATAAATGATAGTGATTCCGGATGTGGATGTCCATACTAAAACACGTAATCACTGGAAAACTCCGAAAAACGCAAGCAACACAACTGAAAACCAAACGTATACTAAACACCGAAATGTAAGACGTGGGGGCCCGGTCTTTATATTCAACTTGCCAGGGGGAGACATTCGTATCCATGTCCCCTTACGCCACTGTTGTGGTCAAGACTGGCAGCCACAGTTTTGTGCAGAGGCACAATTCAGACTTAACATGTGAATGGCACGCACTCTGCAGCTTTTATAAGTCAGTAGCGTCGTTGTTTTTCCTAATTTGCTGCCGCTTCGAGTTATTGTTCTAAAAACGTGTTCGGCGAGGAGTGAAACATAGTCCACATCGTTTCTGTCTCCACCACCTCGTTTCCGAAGTTCCGAACGCGCTGGCATTAAAGCTCAACATCGTGTGCTCACTGCACGCGAAATGGCACTGCATTTTTTGTCTTCATTTCCAGTAGAAATCGGCTTATTTCGTCACATTGGGCCTGTCACGCTACATTAACGATGCGCGAATGAATGTTTTAAACGTTACAGAATACAAAAATATGTTGCTTTCGCGCGTCTTTCAGTGCGTTGAATTTGTTGTCGTACTTAGAGTATTTCTGACACCGAGCGCTCATGTGAAAGCTCTCCTTCGGTTAAGCAGCATTTAACGCGACGACAAAGTTTCGCGCAAATTTTCACCTGCCTCATCCATGCATCGTACAAGTCGCTTGGCAAGCGCTGAAGGTGTTCTGTGTGCGCAAACAGGCGAAACAACGCAAAGACCGCGGCTCCTGCGCACGTGACGTCATTTAATTTTATAGAACAGAAACAAAAAGCAAAGAAAAACATGAAGTGCTTCAGCAAAACTTTGGGATAAGTTAGAAGCTAACGTTCTGAATAACTTTAATTGGCGCTTTTGTGGATCCCGGCTGCTTGGACAAGTCTTGTGGAACAGACAGCCGGTAGTTAATAAGTACTTCGCGCAGGCTACAGTCGCGAAAGAACAAGCACAGAATTATCTTTTCATACGAAAAGCAATAACTTTTTCTCGGATGGGGGTGTTTTAGTCTTTAAAAAAGTCTCGTGCGATGTTTCGCCCCACACGGCAGTAAGCGTTGGTATTGCTGCCTTGGGCAGTACTCACGCAAGGTTTGTTCAAGATGGCATCTTATTAATAGAGCAAAGCTTTAACCCTAACATTCTGCGGATTAACTTTACTGTTGCCATGCAACCTTATTTCATAGCTGAGGTGCAGAGATCGAAAAGTACCACGAAAGCTATCTGCGAAAACAACTGCTTGTCGTGAAACAACTGAAAAATTTGAATCCACAAAAAAAAACACAAGGGTTTTGTACTAAAATCGAATATTGCAGCAACACTTGAAACCATTTTCAGTCTCACTTTTTAGATCTCTTTCAGACAGATAGAAAAAATAACTTCAAGCAAATTCAAAACAATTTTGGGTGGTAGGTCTATGCAATGCCTTTCAACCTGCAGCTTTTTCAGACAGCTTTAGAAGTTTTGTTAAAAACTATAATACCGAGACAGCAAGTTTTCCATTCACCATCCGAATGGTCGTGCTGTGTCACATAAGAATTTTCTTTGTTTCTATCAAGTGCATCAAAAAGTACTTTGGCTTGCTCTGCAGGGGCACGCATTTTAGACTCGACAAGCTTGCTTCACAAGATTCAACAAATGATAGGAATTTTTTTCAGGCCAAAGTCGGTATCTTCTAGAAGACTAAACGTTTGTTGAGTTCCATCTTCAGCTATAGCTCAACTTTAAGTGTCAGTGTTTCTCTCAAAAGAGTTGCTTCAATTCGCAGGTTGTTGAACTCTTCATGCAAGCTTAAGGTGTATTTGGCGTGCACCTGAAAGTGTGACAAAAAATTTTATCTCAAAAAATAAAAACGCCTTTTTGTTGATGAGAAAAATTACATCAGCGAAATGCCCATGCGGAAGACATGAGTGGAAGTGATTCAGTTTTTTTGTGCTTTGCTTTTTTGTTAGGCGGGCATCACCGACGTTCACCTTCCTGCGAACCACGATTCACCAGGTTCTGCGACACTTCAGGTTCCATCCTAGTTTTAAGAACTATATCATAAGCAGCCGGATCAAGTCAAGCCATGAAACACTTTGAAACGTTCGCGGTTTTGAAGGAAATTTCATGTAATTTAAAAACGACATGTTGTGTTTCTCGAAAAGGTTCCTCCTAATGCCACTTGGCGACATGCAACATTGCGTTTGGTTCGTTTTTGCATTGTATGTTTGGTGTAGGAAAAAGTTTGAATTTTGTATTTTTTGTCGACGTGACATGGCCAGCTGCCGAGGCCACTAATTCTTGACGATCTGTTCTTTTTTGTAGAGAACGTTTCACTTCGTTAAAAAAAGAAACATACAAACCCAGAAGCAATGAAATTCAAACTCTCACCTGAAGTGCTGACAGTGGGCTGCAAATAGTTGAGTATTATACATGTAGACGGTTTAGCGAGTTCTGCGATGTGTGGGACTGGGCCATTGGCTGGAGATAAAATAAAAACAAAACACGTTATAAAAATCAGTTCGGCAAATAATAGTTTTGCTTCACGTCCAGACCCGTGGCCAAGTTTTTTAGGGTGAACTTTCAAACTGTGTGGAAGGTTCGAGAACAGATTTTGTGCTAGATTTAGATATAGCATTTTGATTTCATTAACCGCATGTACCACCTTGTTAAATAAGGAGGGTGTTGAACGTGCATTTGTGTGGACTGAAGGGGCCTTGAACGTACAATATTTGGGGACTGGGCCCCTGAAGGGGACGGAAATGTTCATGTTGGATTGCAATTTTCACAACCGGCTTGATTATGCCATTTAGAAATGCTTTTTTAATTAACCTGCTTCGCTTTTCGTGGGACGTCAGTAATTAGCAAGCAAGTTGCTGATCTGGAAGTAGAAGATGTTTGTCGTTTCTACTATCATCTTCTTTGTGAGCAAAATTGACTGCTTCACATCGATTATATCTACTTTACTGTTGGTAAGCTTTGCACACTATTTCACTCGCGGCAAAACTCACAGCCTTGGGTGATTTTCGCCAATTTTCGACGCCTTTGGCTCATGATTGGAGTTGACTTCACCGACCAAAAACTCGCCGTTTTTGGTTCTTGGTTTCCGGTTTTCGGCAATTTCAAACCAGGAATGCCGGGGCATAATTTTACAAAACCCCTTCAGCAATATTTGTCAGCTTTGCTGACGTGTTTTGCGTAACCTTTGACCTTTGCAAACGAAACTCTTAGATTGAATTCGTCAGGGCGTGAAGCTTTACGCTTTTACTTCACAAAACCTCATGGCCCCATGTTTAGAAAAGGGTATTATCAAACTTTAGAAACATTGAAATGCATCAGGTTTCTGATAAGAAGTTAGTTATAAACATCTGCTCCGCAAACAAATGAAAATATGAGGTATACCATTAATGGCATAAGTCCGATATACAATGGGTTACGTTACCTATGTCTTACCCGTCATATTTTTGAGTATTACTGTGAACACAAAGAAAATGATATTAAGTTTCAAAAGTTTGAATCCATGCAAATAATTTTCCCACAACTGAAACACATTTATCACTTACCGCAGAGTTGAAACGTCATGTTAAAGTTATGGCCGTAAAAACATTTATAAGGTATGATCACTTGTGTTGAGATAACTCAGATCAAACCATGGGGTTTATATTGATTTTCAATTAATACCTTGCAAGATCTTTCAGAAATGGATTGGTGACCTTTTCTGTTCTTGGTAACTCGTCTCTTCATGCTCCGTCTCCCGCATGAACCTTTTTGAGAGCGAGCCAGGCCCGTAACCAGCTTGAGACACCACGGGGTTCGGAGAGCTTTCCTAGGGGGGTCCGAAAAGCACGATTAGAAATACAACAGTTTTCAACTATGTCCAGCACATTTTTCCATGGGGGCGAAACCCCTGCGCCTCCCGTAGTTACGGGCCTGGAGCCAGCTGGGGCCGCGACGTTTAGTCTATAAATTGAGATCTTGTAACTTTGCTACAATTCGCGCGCTACAAACTAAGGGCACGATCGTGCAATTCAACCTGGCAGGAAACAGAAGTGCCAACAACCAAAGCAGAAATGCTAAACAACCTCGAAAGCCCACACAGCACTACTTACTGCAGTCCAACTGATTTGGTTTCTTTCGCACAGCTGCGACAACGCATATGGAATTAGAAAAGCGAGTACAGGCAAAAGGAGGATGAGCATCCCCATGTCGCCAGCAACTGGTGAAAGTACGTATGAAGAGTTGGTCCTCGTCGATCCCGCTCCAATAACTTTACCACCAGAGACCCTTGCTTCAGCAAGGCTTAATTCCAGTGATAAGAATAATACCAAGTCAACCCACGACATGCTGAAAACACAGTAGGAATGTGGCACTATGTCGTAAGAATATTATGCAGTGTCGTCGATACCTGTACATGCAGAGATGGATAGTAATAATGTTTCGACGAATCAAACCGATAGAGGTCGCTGTGGAAGACGTGAACATCAGTCAGGCAACTACGACAACGACACGAAAGTTCCTTATTGCATCGGTTCTCAAGTTTTGTCTTGAACTTTTCCCAAATACTTTCGCGGAATGATGACAAGTTCCTAACATCTACCACTGCACTCGCAACCGCAATACTTGTTGTTGTGAAGTTTGCAGAAACTTAGCCTACCAAATATACTTGCGAGAGTATTTCTGGTCCTCTATCAAACATCGGGCTGGACAGCTACTGTATGAGCGATTCGGCAATTTCTAATTCGTTGATATCACAAACTGGCACCAGGGTAATCTACACAATGCAAAGTCAGTTGTAAAATTTCTTGTCGCTGAAACGTCCCTTACTAATAAGTAGAGCAGTCAAATTGTCATAAAATAAGAACCACACAAGGTTGGAAATCTCATTCCACTGTTCACCTCCTAGATCATATTTTAATTCTGCAAAGCTTTACACAACAATTTTTCATCAGTTGGGCACCAGGGGTTCAAACACAGTTATAGGTTCCATCCAAAGAAGTAACAGTGAAAACCTGTAGGAAAATATGTAAACCACAAACGTGTACAAAACGCCTGGTATAGGCATGAGGCATTACATAAAAGTATATAATGTAATGCCTTATGTATATACTGTTACATACGTTTATGTGATGCTCTGAGCTTAAACATATCTACTGTAGATATGCACACTTTTACGCAAATGACTCTGACTAATACTAAATATGGAAACCATTCTGTCTAAAAGCCGCCACAGAGCCTTGGAACCAGTGGCGATTCTAGGATGAAAAATTGGGGGGGGGGCACTGCGGGACCAAGGAAAAAAGTAGGGGGGCCAACATAAATGTCTCGTCTCTCCTGCATGGTGATTTTCCGTTGTAATGAAAATTGATTTCCTATGATTAACCCTATAAAACCCAACATAGGCTTGTGAATATCGTCAGAACCGTCGCCAGAAGGTCTTAAAATCGTTTAAAATTTTGCTGGCTGAAAGTTATCTGCTGTATATGTCAATCAAACGAACTTGAACGTGAAATTAAGCACAAAACTGGGGGGGGGAATCAGGGGCCAGAAAGAAATCTGGGGTGCATGGCCCACCCAGGCCCCCCTCAGAACCGCCACTGCTTGGAACACTCTAGCGGCACAAAGTTCTTGCAAACAGCGTTTTTCTTGACTTTCCTGATAAGGTTCACTTTCTTTATCAACAGTTTTGGGTAAGCTTCAGCTTCAGCAACCACGGAAAGGTTCTATTCGATACATCCAAAATATCCAAAACCGATAAAATTTAATTCAGGGTGTCCAGTGGGGTAGTTACTTAGAGCCACGCTCCTTCGTCACAATTTCGATTCCTGCGTTTTGTTTGTGTCACAATATCGATGTGATGTCACAATTTCGGTTCCTGCGTTTTGCTTTTATTTTTGGTCACGTTTGTTTGTGGAGGTGAAAACCCACCCCTCCGATCTCAACATCTCTCTTCTGAATATCTCTCCCACCGTGGCCGTAATACGCATTAAATGCATTGCAAGCAGTCTCATCGTCAGGCTTTGGTTGTTGGAGAGAGCAAACAGAAAATGGGACGCACAATTTGAGATGCCATTCGAACCAGTCCTCGCAGTGAAAAAAGTTGCAGAGGAAATACGAAAAAGCGAAATCTCTCCTTTTGACTACAACCATGACATCATTGGATCCGATTGCGAAATTACCCCAAACGTGGGCAAGTTTCAGGTAATTCAACACTAAATACTTAACTTGTGCCCAAATTTAACTTTTACACGACCACACAAAACTTGGAATGGGAGAACCCACTTGCAAATGGGTGTTTGCACCACCGGGTACCGAGCCCTTCACATGAGTAAAATCTCTTCACAGTCCACTTCACACCGAAAGCGTGCTGAAAAAGCACAAATGACATCAACTGCGGCAGCTCAAAAATCAGGTTTTACAAACTTTGTTCGCTTTGAGTTACAAAAATAGATGAACGAAAAACAAAGGAAACTCATATAAAAAATATCTATGAAGTTTCTGCATGTGACAATGGCGTAGTTATAAAGAACGTGGAGGATATTTTTTGTTGTAAGTTACATATTGGAACAATGAATACAGTCCTTGCAGACACGATGCTCGTAAGATTGATAAGAACAAAAACACGAAGCGCTTTGGACGTTCGCTATGATTTGAAACCAAAAACGCAATGACTGCCTGTTTCACAGTGATTTTGTGAATCTATCTTAAACTTTTTGTCGCTGTAATGAAAGTCTTCACTCTACAGCACCAACTGGACTTTCATGAAGCAAGATTTCACTACCAATGAAAAACAAATAATATTTTTAAGGGACTTGATGGGAACCAAATCCATAATCCTGTGTGAAAATCAGCACAAGAAAGTATTTATCGTTCAAAGTGCCTCGTCCCCACTTGGTGCTTGGACGACCTTTGGGCCGCTTTGTCACGGATGTAGTCAGAAGAACACGTCTCAGCAATTTTCCTATGAGCTCGTGGTCACGTGACCGAACCATCGTAGCTGAGATCTCTCTGTTCGGAGAAGTGGCTCGACATTCAAAGTTTTACGGACTTCACGACTGCGCACTTTGTCGCAAACTGTCACGCAGTGAACATATCGCAAAAATCCCTTGTCTGCCGCTAGTACTTCACAAACATTACGCTTTCAGTCGTTACTCAAGATTCACGACGATAGCTGTGGATCGGAACGAAAGCCGATTTGAAAACTGGCAGCTTTGTGGAGATTTCACGACAAAATCGATAGCATTAAACTCTCGTATAATGTAGTGGGAAGCCTTTAGTCTCCAATCGCATCGCGGATCATGTGTCTACCGAGCAGTAAACGAATTTCCGTTCCCATGCGTGAGTCACCACACGACTTAAAACGTATTGCACGCCTCGTTCTCAGCCTGCTTAAAGTTTGTGGCCAACACTGCAGCGATGCAGCAATCCATAACTGTCGTTACGCAGCTTCATCTTCAGCTGTCACGAATGTTTACAGTATACGTGAAAACTGTAAAAATGCTATGTGGCAAAGTCAAACCAATTTTTCTGATGGCTTAAAATTGCCTGCGTCGCATTGCTTCGGTTAATCGTATAAAAGCATTTCGCGTATAAAACCTTACAGTCAGAGCTACAGACCATGGGCAGCGTAAAGGTGGGACAGCCTTGGCGGATGGCTCCTTGGATTTTGAAATTTGATATTTTCCTATTACGTTTTTAGCAAAAAAAGTTTCGAGTCGGTAAAAGTTCTCTTAGTTTCGAGTCGGTAAAAGGAAATTTAACCACTGTTGCCCACTCCCTGGAAAAAATCCTTTCAGCTACCCCTGGAAAAATCCACTATTGCCCCCCTGGAAAAGAATCCTTCCGACACCCATGTCACAGACGTTTACCTACTCTTTCAATCAACCGTTCCCTTTCATGACTGACACCACCGCATTATCACCGATGCGTATATAAACTCACCATAAACAGAACGCACGTTCAAGACCTCCTCTATATAAGAGCATATTGCTGCTTGAAACCGTGGGCGGCTGAACGTGTTGTCAGCTTAGTTTCGAATTTGTCGGCGACTCAGTCAGATTGCAACACATGCCAACCAACAACTGTGCTTTGGATGAAAGGGAGCAGCGACCCTTTCCAGTAACGCACTCCCTCTGAAGGTTGTCTTGACGTATAGGCTTGGTTGAAAGGTGGGAGGAAAGACGTCACATCTAATTACTGAGGCAATACAACAGTCACCACAAACAGAACCTCAACCATATAAGAGTAAAGTGTATAGGTAGCAATTTAATGTTGGTGGTGGGTGATTTCTATTGCCACTTGAAACTGAGGATGGCTAAAAGTGTTGTCTGGTTGGTTTGTAACATTTGGGCGACTGCAACACTTTACACTATAAGTAGGTCTGCAACCCAAATGACACTTGGTCCTTCGCAGCCTCCCACTCATCCAAACATTTTATTAATCGGTCCACTTGTAAGTCATCACAACACTACGCAGCAGTGCTAAATATCATAGCATCCTTGTTGGCGCCATATATGCATGTGCTCATTGCTAGTGCCACATATCGATGCTAGTGTTCTTTCAAAGCAACCATGTTAAACCCATATGTTTTTCTATTACCACCACATATCTGTGTTAGTATGTTCGTGTTCATTCATGTGTGTGTGCCCAGTGCCGTAGCAGCCCAACTCTGCCCCCCCAAGATGCTTGCAGGGGGCCCCCTAACGGTGATTTATAAAAATGTTTTCGACGTTATGCTACATCTCGAGGCCGAATGGCCTTCAAAACAACATATTCTAATTGCAGACACAGTTTTGGCAGAATCAGGCCCATGACCAGGTTTTAAGGTTTAGGAGTAAATATTTTTGTTTTTATCATGTTTAAATACAATTTTTCTGAGCACAATAAAATTTGGGGGGCGCAAAAAAGATTTGGGGAACGGCCCCCGAATGCATCCCTGTGTCTGTGGGCCTGGGCAGAACCGTCACCAGAAAGTCTTCCATTGGGGGCTTCATGTTTGTTCAGGGGGTAGACATTCTGCAAATTTTTATTTAAGTCACACCAAGAACAGCATTTGTGCAAATTATAAATATTTTCTCGCAAATACCCATAATAGGCTCGTAGTTTCCAACCAAAATTTTTGAATGAGCTTAACAAAAAAAATCAATCGTAAAATCATTGTCATTTAATTGACGGCGAATATTTAGAGATGTCGTAATGAAATACAAATTTTAAAAAATTTGCAGGAAATCAGAATCAATCCTATTGTTCAGTTATGAAAACATTATTACCGAAGGAACAAACATGAGGCCGGTCAAAGCATGTGCGCCGCGATGAACGTTTTCTTTCATCAGCGCAAATTCATAAACTTTACTGTACCATGAGCGTAAGTGAATTTTGTTTATAAAGCGTGCGCATTGGGCTTTTTACTGGCCGAAATACGCATGCATAAATCTTGCTAATTTCTGGACTTGTTAATCTCCTGGTGCATGGCACATGTTTAGATTAATAACCTTTTGTATCTCAAATTGCCGATAAATGTTAACAAATCTAGACTCAAGCCTACGTGGACGCAACGGTTCACATCCATAATCCACTAACTGCACCACTCTGTTTTTGGAAAACTTTAGCAATGATTACTAAATAGACTCTTCTAACTACACCATTAACTCCATCCGGCTGTCTGAACAGCAGGCTGCGCAAATGTGTTACTTTGGTCGTAAGCACCAAAGGTATCCTGCTGCTATGCAGTACAAAATAAGAGAAGACTACCTGGGATAGACATAGAACATTTTTTACAACAATCACTACACAAAACACGTTGATCAAGTGGAGGTCTGACTTCTAGATGTATACGACTAGGTACGCGGGCAGGGCTGGATAAATGAACGCGAGAACCATCGGGGCAAAGTCGTGACCGCGAGGTCCCCGAAACGCTTAGCGCAATTGCCCTGTTCGCTAACGTCCGATCCTTTGCCTGCAGAGGCAGATTGCGAAACTGGGTTGCGGATTGTTCTACTCTTCTTCAAATGTTCACTTCAAGTTAGGGTAGTAAGCGTTTTGCTGCATGTGACCAGGGCTCTCACTAAGGGCATTTTCCACCCAGATCTGTTTTTTTAGCCGACCTGGCTATCTACGTTTAATTATGAAAAATCGCGTTGAACCTATGCTTTTTGAAGTGATAAATTCATCATCAGCTTCAATATGTTCAATAATAAAAAGATCACTTTATGTTTAAACGTTTCCATGCGCACATCACGTGAGAAAGTCCGCTTATTGAATGAAGCAGGTGTTCAGTCGGTTTCATATTCTCATGTAAGATCATTGACAGGGTTACATACAGTGGGGTGTTTTAAAGGAAGACAAGCGAGGCACTTGCCTCGGGCCCACCTTTTTAAGGGACCCCTTCAAGGTGTTTCACACGTAAACTAAATATTCCTCGTTTTGGTGAATAAATTATTATCCGCTCATATAATATTTTCCGAACCACATCATAATTCACTCCTCTACCTTCAAAGGGCCCCCAAGAGCAATTGCAATTTGTAAGTAGGCTACTCTGCTTTCAAAGGGGCCCCCAACAACAACTGTAATGTGCGGGTAGGCTACTCTGCTTCACAAGGGCGCCCAACAGCAACTGCATTGTGTAAGTACTCTGCTTTTAAAGGGACCACAATAGCAACTCCAATGTGTAAGTAGGCTCACTACGCTTTCAAGGGGCCCTTAATAGCACCTATAATATATAAATACCTTGCTTTCAAAGGGGCTCAAAGTTACTAACTGTAATGTATAAGCAGTTTTCTTTCAAACGGCCCCCCAACTTCATTGACTTCTAGTGTTTCATATTTCAATTTGGGGATTCGAAGCTTTCTTTGAGGTCTAAGTGGTGACGGGACTGAATTTTGGGCCCCTGTGACAGCATGACCCCCCAATTGGAGGTTATGGAGTGCGGCTGATACGGCTCTGTGTTCCTTGTTAGTGCAATATATGCGTACGTTCCACTCCATTGCGTGTGTGTGTGAAGACGTTGCACAACGCAATGCTCGAAAGCTCCCGTTTCGTGAAAACGGAGCCATGAATCTCACGCAGAACTGTTTTCGTTACCAACCCGTGTATTCATTTACTTGTTCTGTCTTTCGTCACTTGTGAATACCACCCCGACCAACGTATGTGGGGTCTCGACCTGCTGGAGTGCATTTCCCGTAACTTCTAGCTGCACTGTCTTGGGTTACTGAAGAGACGTAACGTAACACCTTGGTCTTTTTGGTGTTAATTTTCATTCCTGCTTGGTCGCACGCAGCTGAAAACCGATCAAGTTCATGTGCATATTGAAGACCCTGCTCAGAGGTAGCAAATCGTCCGCCAAAAGCCAACGGTTGATCGTGCAGTTTCTGACTGTCAATCCGATTCATATAAAGTATAGGCTATGAAGAGACATGGGGAGAACACGCACCGTTGTCGGAATCCAACACCCACCGAGAAAGCTTGTAATTCAACTCCACCGACACAAAAATTTGAGCTACAAAAGTTTCCGTACTGTATGCAGCTTTGTTCGCTGTAAATGAGTGACCTGCTCAGACCCCGGTGTCAAGCGAAATTCTGACCTCCGCGAATTTCTAACTTACTATTGTTTGTCAGTTTTTTTGCTTCTCAGAGTAAAGGAATAAAGTTCCGCGGTGACGTTTTTAATGTGTGTAGTATGAACTAAAACTTTTTGTTTAGATGTCAGATACCCACAACAAGCTGCAGTACGGGAATAACTATAACCATTGAAAAATATTGGACTTAGTCTTAGACCTCAAATATTTTTCTGTATGTAACCCTAACCCAGCTATAACCTGACACAATTACCTAAACACCAAACCTTAAGCCCTAATCGTCAGTTTCTGCGCATGCGCACATGGCGTGAAATCATAAATTTCGCAAGTCAGAAATTTCGCTTGACACCGGGTCGGTCAACGACACAGTAAACAGGCGTTTGGTTGTGTCTGCCAAGTTAAAACAAGTACCTCAGATGTCGTATATAAGCAGAGGATTTGCGCCGCCTTACTCATCTCAAGAAATCTGCTCTGAATGGTGGCTGAGTTCATTTGTGCTTTTTAGATTTTTAAACCTACAGTATTACTGTAGACTGGGCGACGTTTTCACCTGCACTGGTGTTTCGTACTGTGTAAGGTGACATCCACACCATGCCAGCATCCATCACTGCTGATGGAAGTCCCGCAATGAAGCTGGGCAAAAGCGCAAAACAAACATTTGCAAGCGCACTTGCGCAAATCTACTCTGCTGAATCATAGTTTCGAAGTATAAGCCGCTACGTTTTCTGTACTTCACCACTCGTTACATGTATTGCTTCACCGTGCTACATTCAATCGTTTTTACAGCAATTTTGTTCGCGTAATATCTACTAATTAACGACGAACTGCTGCCATCTTGATAAAAGCAACAAGTTCATGCATTTTTCACCGAACTGTTTGCCTGGGATGTAACTGTTTACGCGCATTTGCATGTCACTGATGGCAGCGTGCTGTGTTGGGTGAGGATATCCGGAAGCAATCGATAAACCTGACTTGTCAGGCGACACACGTCCCGAGACGAGGCATTTCGATATCGCATCAACCTGCGATCGCAGTTCACTGCTGTGTGCACGCTCTTGTACTTATGGAAACTATATTATCTTCCAGGTTAGGCCGACCAACCGATATGCTGATATTTTCGGGTGGGCGGGGGCCAAAATGATTATAACCTGTTGTTGTGCTTAATAACTAAACACATTTTTGAAAGTTTCGGGGTGTGGCAATTGCCCGGTTGCCCAGCTCCTGGTTGTTGCGGGTTTTTTCCTGGCCCAAAAGGTAGGTTGAGCAAATCCAAAGCCGATCAAATGGTTTAAACTTCAAAGCATTAAAGATGATATCACTTGAACACTGTTGATACAGTTTGGCAAGCACTTACATAAATTGACAGTTGAGAAGAAACGTCTGCAAAACATGCCCACCAATCGTTCTTTGGTAGGTATGCTTGGATGTAAGTACCGAAGTGTAGAATGTTTCATCGCGGCTTTCTGGGTCCTAAACAGCCTAAATCCTGTTTACACTTTCTGTGCAGTAAGCAACATTGCTGTTTGGGTTTTGCTTTCCTCAATACCAGTAAGGTTTCTAAGCAGGTGCCATGCAGAAAGCAGTGAACGTCATCCTCTGCACCCTCTTTAATACACGCCAATTAACTAACCGCTAGAAGTTGTTTCGTCCAATCGTCCACGCATAACATAATTTATTTTTGTACAAGCGAAATACAAACTGCTTTCCTTAACTTGAGCTAATTTTATTTTAGCACTTACATAATTAACAAAATTAAGCTTCCCAATAAAAATTTTATTTAGATGGTGCATGTTTTGCTATTCGTTTAATCCCTATTGAATGAAACGTGTTTGGTCTGCTCCCCTAAAAACCATCAAAATCCCCACAACCATAAACACCCACACAAACAGAGGCGGCTCGTCTAGATGGGCTGCAGCCCTCACTGAAAGGTGCAAAGCATATGATTCCGCCGGTTTCGGACGAATTTTGTATTTACTCACGGACTTTGAAAACACAAGCATTTTAACTGGTTCCTGTGCAATTTTTGAATTGATTATTTTATCTAACTTTTCAAATTAATATAGGTCTATTTCTTAATGAGATTTGATTGTACTAGCTAAACACTGCTGTCGCTGGAAATACCATTATTGATGAGTCATAGCTACAGAGATGAGCATTGGTCAGGACTTGAATTATAACGAATTTTATTAGATTTGGATTGGATCCAGACAGTAAATCGCTTCAAAAATGAAGGATCAGGACCAGATTTGGAATGAGTTAATGGAAAAAATCGCGGCATTTTTTTGTTAAAAATCTGTACTTTGTTAATATTTTCGACTTCACATTTTAAAAACGTTTTGGACTATTCTTGGACTTGGACTGAGTTTTAAAAATTCAGGACTGGATTTGGATCGTAAAAAATGACAGTCCGCTCATCTCTGAAGCCAGCGCAAAAACACATGTTCACCCAAACATGGAAATTTGTACCCTCCTGCCCATTTCCCCCACGAGCCGCCACTGCCCCCAACCACCGAAAAATCTAAACTTGACAAAAATTAAATCAACACACGGATTGAGACCAGTGCAGCAACAAGATTATGCCTATGAATTGTTCCGGGTTGCAGTTGCAGAAGTACAGCAACTGTTAAGTACATCAATAGTGGAAGAATACTTGACAAGCACCGGCAAAGCCTGTAAAATTCTTCGAAATAAAATTATTTTCCTCCTCACTTTGTGCTTTTTTACGGGTAGTGGTTATCAGCAAATTCACAAAAAATTATATCATCAGCAAATACTGTTTTGTGTCATTGTACACCGTCGCAACGAGGAGAGGTTATAAAGCATTCTGTTTTCATGCTTTGAAAGATCGTAGACAAGCGTTCGCATAAAAGATATAAAAGAAAACAAGCAATTTTTCGCCTGTAAGAACAGAGCGGCAAGTGCGCAAAGCTTCAAACTGTGGCAGCAAGCAACAATAGAGATCACACGCCGTGATCACTCTAATACTGCTTGTTCGCATCACTGCATACGGGTTCTATACTTAACGCACATCCCGTTCGTGGTGAATTGCACATTCAACGCTGCGCCGACCGAGAGGTTGCAACAGTACCAAGAGTGTCAATACTTTTTTCAACGAAGGACACATTTTATCATGTGAAGACACCGAGTGGCCCTTTGGACATTTTGCTATAGCTTAACGTTTCATAGTAGAATCACTCCTTTGCAACGATGTTCATGCTCATATTCACTCTCAGCATATCACAACACTTCAGGAAATGTCTTAAGTAGAAAAAACGTCGTCGCTCCGACACAGAAGTGTAATCCAGGCTTTAGCGGTTGGTGTAAAACACATTCTGACCAAAACTACGGGCCATGTGACATGTGCCAGCGGGCCATACTTCGGACACCCCTGGTCTATAAAAAATTGCAGGCCTCTAATGAATTTACGCGGTAAGCGGTAACTTACTGAGTTTTAGTGCAACGTGGCCCGTTTCACTGCCAATTTGTCAATGATGGAAAACCTTTTGTGATTTTTTTATGATGTTAATTCGTGTTTGACACATGTGCTTTTAGCACGATTATGCATTTGTCGTGTTCGTTGGCAAGAAAACTATACCCTGCAACACCATTCGTCTCAATTTCCGCGTATTTGATATAGCTTTTATCAGCTGTTCAAGCCGGAAAAACATGTTTTAGATAAAGTATTTCGGAATTTTGTGTCTTTGTGGATGCTGGCTCCCGGCCCTGAAAACCTTGATTTTGCACCCTTTTGCCTCAAAATGTTGAAGACGCCTTGTCTATACCATCTGTACTGACATGTGTGTACAAAATATGAAGGCAGAAAGACGATCTGAATATTTTCAAATGTGAACTGTACGAATGACTCAACATGCTCAGAAAATGACAAAAAAACTTTAGCCCCTCAGGGGCCTAAAAACCACATTTGTGGCTCAGACTTTGTCCGGCCATAACTTGTTGACCGCTAGGGGGTAGAGAGCTGTTCAAACCCTCTGAAGAAGCAGAAAGTCTCCTTATAACTTCGATTTAAGAACATCCGAGCACTTTTGGGTTTGAACATTTTTGGTGTGACGTCACGACTGTGTAAGATCAAGCGATTTTTGACGACGTCTTCAGGGCCTGAGACAAAAATTCAAAGAGTCAATTTACTCGCTTTTTCTTTTAAAATCAACTAGACGAAAATCCGCATCTTTAGAATCCTTGCTTGGCCAGCTAGCGTCATTGGTTGGCAAGTTATGGCCAAAAAACGATAATTGATTAATTAATCCCCTCACGGGATTAAAAAACACGTAACTGCAGCAGAGTTTGTGTACCAGTCACTCCAAACCATCATGATAACGCATAAGCGCACGTTTTGTGCAATTTGAACCGAGAAACAACGCAAGCATTTGACTCTAGCCTTTTCGAATCCCGGGTGATTTTTCAATGTGCACACTACAGTCGCTTTTTCGTTTTGGGAAAGCTGCAAATACGTCACGAACATAAAAAAGGAGCTCAGGATTTAGTTGCAGCACAGCGCAACACAAAGTAAACTTTGTTGAACAAGATCAAACGCAGATTTGACTCGGTGGTCATGGTGATCTCTTTAAGTTGCTCTTGCAAAGGCGTTGCAGAATCTCCGGCATAGATGTGAAAATGTTCACTTCATTTTTCATCTTCGGTCGTGCTGCCACGTCAATTGAGGGGTTCTTGTTTTTGTGAAGCACTGACACCAGTCATTCGCCAACCGCGAGTTCAGTTGTCTTTCTTCGATGATTCGTCTGATCTACACATAGCTGTCCATCTGCAAATTAACACCCGTTGCATTATGCTGTGCTTGCCGTCAAACATTAGAGCGTAATTAAGGCAAGAACCTGCCAAAGGGTTATAAACAGACTACAACCGACTTTCAGCGAGTTGACGAACTGTAGTGCGCTATTAAAAATAATAATAAGATGCAAAAGTGTTGAAAAGTAAACATTAATTACACACCTTTACTTTCTGCTTTCAGTTACAGTGATTATGTCCTGTGGTTGTATTGCGACTGGAATTTTTGGTATGTTACAAAATCTTGTGGAGGTCTTACGTCACTTTGCTACATTCCAAACCATGGCGACGTTCATTAGGGATTCTGAGCCACCCCAGATGGTTAAACGCAAAACTTACTATCCTAGCATAATTTGGAAATTGTCATTTTCCCTCTAGCTAGTTTTAAATACATCTGTGTTCAGTGAATTAAACTACTGTTATACAAACAAATTCTTTTTCGAAACCTACAAAATCATCCATCCGAATTCTTTAAGACTTTTATTACCTACTTGGGACATGAAACATAGTTCTTCCAAGTAATTTGACCATCGTCAAAATAGAAGACTCGAACGCAGGGGCGTAACGAGGTTAGCTGGCGCCCGGGGCAAAAAGCAAGTCTGGCGCCGGCATGTTCGAAACAGGTCTTTTGGAAGCAAATGTACTGTATTGAAGAAAGTACTTGTGACATTTTTGGGATTTTCGGTGTCCCCCCCTTCAGTGACTCGGCGCCCCCGTAGTGATTCCACGCCCGGGGAATTGCGCACCCCTTGCCCCACTCGTTACGCCCAGTAAGTGATTTGAAGCTAAACCAGTCACAATTTTCTATTACACTTGTTTGTATCTGGATTTGATTGCGAGTGGGAGTTAACCGCAGTGACAAAAGCCGAAGGTGATACATACGTTTTTGCAGACGGCTGCAGGTCGACCTGTGGCACAATCGAAGGTTGCAAAATCCAAGTGGGGGCGCTTTGAAGGAGACCGATTGAGGGCCCGTTCCAAGAAACTGTCCTGCGAAGAAAAACAAACGTCAGATTTTCAAAATCTTCCCTTTATGTGGATGTTGAGATTGCTTGACTTCAAAAGTGGCGTCCTGGAAGAGAGAAAAAAACTGGCATTTTCTCACAAATCATTTCGAAAACTTGCTTGATAATAACCTTTATTCAAGTCACTTGAAAGTTGAAACAATCTGCTTTCTAACTCGGTTGAAAGAAAAGGAACTGAGAAATTTCTCGATAATAAGAATTGCTGCCGACGCGTGTTGCAGTAAAATTATCTGTTAGACTGAAGTTTCTATAAAATCATGTCGAAGAATAAACGCTTTAACAACTGGACAAATCTTATGATCGGAAAGCACTAAACTTGGATTGATAATGCCACGTGTTTGAAACACGTCGGCTCTTCTTTTCATTGGTGACTGTCAACACAGAAGATTTGCACTATAGTTTGAAGGCTTGCTCTTATACCATGTATACCATGTTCGAAGCGGAAACTTTCGGATTGGGAGACAATTTTTGAAAATCGTGCACATCGCTAATGGCATGCCATCAAAGCAATTTTTGCCTGTGACAAGGAGTTTTACTAAATGCAGAAATAAAACACAAATGCCTTCGCCGTCAAGCGTTTGTGACATCACTGTGGGAACCGCGATTCGTCCGCTTGTTTTCGTCTTTCACCAAAACCTCGTTTTCGGGAAAATTTTGGGGAAAAATTTAGATTTTGTTGGAAAACACCGCAGCCTGATTTAATTTGCGAAAGTGCGTCTGAGGTGCTCAGCATCTATTCACATGAAGCTATTGAGATGTCAACGTTTTTGAGTTTCGAAACTACGTCATTAAAATTAGGCATCGAATCGAAAAGAGAGTGACTGGTGACATCTAGACATCATTCGTCTCATCTCAGGGACGTTTCCACTTCCCCTTCGTCGTGTTTTGCGCTGTTGCAGCAATTCTTCAAAATTTGTGTGTGTAACCAACAAATACGTCTTATATCGAATAGTCGGACATTATAAGCGCAATACGTTCCGTTACCCGATTAAGACCATGAAACAAATCATAGTTGTGCTAAAAGTTTCCGATAAAACGTATACAAAATTTCGAAAGTGGCTATAGAAAGTAGAAACCATTCAACCCAGCTAATGGTGATGTAGAGTAAACTTTAAGGTTGTTCTTAAGAGTATTTCAAGGAATTCCGAGTTTCTACGGTTGTGTATCGCGGTTTTGGTGTTGCAAGATGACAAAGCCGTTCTTCAGTACTCGTATTTATGCGCTGTACACGCTGTAAGTGTTTAGCCATGATGATACTGACAAGCCTCCCACCTGGAACCATCCATTGTTCGGAAGACTTTTTGGAAGTACTCGTGCTAGTAGGACTGGAAAAAGGAAAACCACTATTGGCAACAGCATGTAAATCCAACCCTCAGAAACCAGTGCTGCCGGATCGGTTGCCGCCTCCATCGTAGAACTGACTGCTGCAGTTGTCGCAGCAAAGCTGCTGTGATCAACATTCAGGTTGCCTTTGGTGCTCAGCAGAAATTTTGTCGTGCTATTTCTTGCGTGGTAAGCCATTGCTGACCTGCTTCGAGCCTTGCAGCACCTGGAGCATCTGACCGTGAACACAACTTTGCAGACACGATGGGCAAGTTTTGCATCGATTCACGACTCAATACGCAGTGAATATGACATTCGTTACCAATCTACACCATTCGTTTCGTTCACTTGGAGACAAACAGAGCGACAAAGTGATAGAGGATGACATCATAAACCTCGTTGTGTGACAAATACATCATGAAAAATTGCAAAACATTTATATATCTGTGATTTCGCCGGCTTCAATGTCTTGTACTACGTTCTGTATTGTCTGTTTTTATGAACCTGCGTTCTGCAGAGTGTGTGTGTTCATACTATGGA
>JGI24158J21664_10001268_pt1 | contig 27932 bp, 16 predicted proteins | sample Ectturendosymbi3_FD_21664 | JGI IMG/M metagenome (IMG submission 21664) | reverse complement strand
ACAAACACTGCAATGTCCGAGCACTCAGTCACAAAGTAAAATGCGGTTGTAGTGTTCAAAGAATAAGGAAGAATATAAACAATCTGACTGCATCAAAGCAGACAGCCATTACGTTGTTAGACCTTCTGCATCTTTCGAGAAACAAGTGCATATTTTTTCTTAATAAAGCCTCAAATGCAGGAATGTTATATTGATTTTCATCTATGGTTTGTTACCACTAGTTTTATTGGGTCTTTCAAACGTTTGAATTCTGTCTCATTTCAACAGAATAACGATTTGTAACCTATCGGTTTGATTTCTAATATATGCTGCGCATTCTTCACTTCAGCTGTAAACGTAGAAAGTTGAAACTTTTAGTTTTCAGGTCAAAAAATTGCTTGCCCTAGTCATGACTACTGACACTCGCTCTCCAGGGCAGGTTGTATAGATCTCTGCATCCAAAATTATAGGCCACACGCAATCTTTGCATGTATGACTTTCTGAAATTCACCATAATTGTGATGCATACATGGACGTACAAAAGGAACGAAAAAGTACATTTTTAACTGCATTTGAACATCTGGAGAAGAGGCTCGCAGCTTGTTTACTGCAGAATATTTTTATCGCAGTTGTCTCTGAATCTCTTTGTCATCTGAGAGCTCAGTACCCAGTGCAGGTCCCAGATATTTGTATTGGTTAACAGATTTATATTTTACCACCCATGTGTCAGTAATGTGATTTTTGCACTCTTAGCCTTGAACGTCATACAAACAGTTTTGCTGCAGTTGAAAATATTACCATGTGATTCTGTATAAGCCTGACACACAGATAAAAGTTCTCTTCGCAACATTTCCGAAAATGAGAACTTTTCAGTTTTAATCAAGATACAGACCGAACGATCAGGACAGAGTAAAAATTAGCATTCTCATACAAACACCCGTTTCCGTACTCAACTAGTGTAGTCATGGCTTTAGTGTGACAGATGTATAGGCTACTACAGTAGCAAACCTGCCTAATTTTCGTCTTGTTTTAGAAAATTCGTTCTAGCCCTATTCTTCTAGCATGTGCTTGGATTTCTATTACAAATGAAGATCCCAAACTTGAAGATAGCCTAGCGGTATGTCAAGGGTGAGGGGACCTTTGAATGCTACCATTTCGGGCTAAACGGATCAGGTGTCTTGTGGCTTTGCCGCATAACGGATCAGGTGTGTTTGGGGCAAAACAGTTTTTTCTGGCATCTATGAGTTGTGTGAAAGTTTTTAGAAGCACCTTTAAGGCTATGAGCTTTCAGGACTTGCACTGGTTGCAGAAGTTAGGGTCTTGTAAAGTGTCATTTGGATCCAAAGTGGTCTAGTAGGTAGGTGCGTTCAACACTTGACTAGCACTCATACGACACTTTACTAACCCCTTTTCCCAAGCCGTGGTACTGGGATCAATCCAGAAAGAACTAAAACGTGAAACAGTCAACTTAAATTTAGTCAAAAGCTATCAGGTTTCGAAGCGAAAATGCAGCTGAACAACGCTTTTATAAGAAATGTACTACGTTAAGGAAATAATTAACGAAAAAGACAAAGAAAAATTCTAATAAGATTTCTTAAAAATGATTAGAATATAAAATTTCATCTTTATTCTTTGAAACTTTCTACAAACTTTCAAATTTCTACAAATACAAACTTTCTACTATGCAATGTTTTGAAAATTTCGGGGGAACAAATGCCCCAAATGCCCGTAGGTCAAAAAGTGGCTATATTTGTTGGTCGAACAATGCGTTTTTTCAGGGAATAACCAGATTGAAAGCGGTTTATATCATTAATTCAGAAAACGTTTGAAACGGTCGCAAGCAGAGGGCCTCATTTTTCACAAACTACACATATCTCGTATATCTACAAAATGCAAGGTATAAAAGCATGCTGCGCACTAGCGTTTGCCACTGTTTTAGCCATCCGCAGGGAAACCAGTGAAGAACAGTGACTGAAACGCATTCCCGACCTGGCCAGATGTAGAAGGGTTCTTCTTAGACTTGGAAGTGACAACTCATGTCCCACGATAGGACTCAAATAAAAAACTAAATGACGATCACATTTCCGAAATGACGATCAAGCAAAGCTTGTGCATTTACATGTACATGAAAAACTTATTTATTGCTGAAGCGACAATTCAAAAACAAAACGTGAATGAATGGCATTTGCTAGGCAGGGCCGGATTTAGCTGATGCGAGGCCCTAGGCTAATCCACTTGTGAGGCCCCTCTCCCCTTGTTACGAGGAAAGAATGGAAAAGCGTTAATCAATTTGCGCAAACCCGAAAATGACGATATTGACGATCTAAAAGTACGATCAACAAGAAATCCTAAATCATTACTAGAGTGCCACACGATCACTGCGCTTGTTGCTACCTTCGACGTAAAAGCGTTGAATCACACGGAATTGTTGAAACCGTATTTGGCTGGCGGGAACAGGATTATTAATTTTCTCAGGCAAACCAACCGAAAAGGCCACGGCCTACTTTTTTATAAGTTTCACATCTGTTTTTTCTTATCTGTGTTAAAAAAAAAACAAACACACTACTCACATGTGCGGCGGCGTAAAGACGTTAAAGCACAACGTGAGGATTACGTTGCGACTCGCTTACCACGGCTGTAAAAATCTCACACACACGAGCAAAACACGTCAAGTAAAACGCGCCCACATGGCTGCAACTGCTAGGTTTACGATTCGCGTGTTTGTTACTTTTTCAGACCGCTAAGAATCGAACGCAACGAAACTGTAGCGCGAAAGGATATGAGGTTTAAACCAAAACCGTCGCTAGAAAGTCTTCAATAAGGGGCTTTACATTTGCGCAGGTGGACTTGACATTCTGAAAATTTGATAAAATCTCCACTGATTTATAGTGTTTCATATTTACATTTGGAGGGGCTGAGCCCATTTAGCTTGCCAGGGGGGAGCGGTTCGCACCCCTGCTGCCCCGTCAGTTACGCTAATGATCAGGTGCATTTCAAACATGAACAGCCTCATGTTCTTTTGCCTGATTCACACGTAACAATCGATACGATTCAGCAAACACAGAAAGCAGCCAGGGTGCTTTGAGTATATCGACACAATAGTCGGCATAGGGCTTGACCAACCGTCATATTGAGATTTATGGAAACTCGCTGGAAGACCCTGGCGTTATCAACATGAAATCTGATTAGTTGAATAAAACTAAATTTCGTGAATAATTAAGACAATTTTTGACGTATATTTATCGAAATGATCATATACTGGCTATTGAGTCTATGCGTACCACAGTTTGTTGGAGGCCCCCTTGGATCTTAAGGCACTTAGGCTTAAGGTTCGAACATAAGTCGTATGTCGCGGTATGACATAACAAAAAAGTACCTCTGTTATGACGTAACAATAAACGTAACCCTGTCAGAGACCCAATGCAAACACAAAACTGACATGACGCGGGCCACAAAACGGGGCATGGCGGGCCGGATTTGGCCTGCGAGGCGCCGGTTTGACACCCCTGTCTTAGAAAGTTTGACAAAGTTTGAAAATAAATTGCTTTTTCAAATTTTCTTTTTTGGGGTTTTGAAACTTGAAACCTGACTACAGAAAGGAAATAAATTTCACTCGTGGCAATAAAATTAAGTGCGCAAGCTATTGTTGCAAGAATAAAAGTAACTTGTGGTGACAGCGTACATTTTGCAGTTAGGTTTTTTGTTTCTGGCAACTGGTATCGGGTGTCAATTGTTTTGTCGCGGCAGTTTTCGTCACCTCGTCACCTGCTTTTATTAAACATGCAAAAGCATTATTTCAGCATCGGCCTGAGACGAAGACATACCTGTCTTTAAATGGATGCGCTATGAAATAACTTGCAGTTAACTTTTATTCTGAAACAGATATATAGAATATGAAAATTGAAATAAATTGTAGCATAAGAATGTGAAAACTTACTCTGACAAACTGGCGGTTCGTTTTGCAAAGCATATGCCCACTGCCCAACACCGCCGCAAGTGGCTGTGCCCGATCCCAGCAGCTCGTAACCGGCATCACACGAAAAATCACATTCCGAACCGAAGTTAACGGAATCTGAGCAATCTGTTCTTCCGTGCTTCAACTCTTTCAATGTGGAGCACGTTATAACTGAAAGTACAACCCGTAGTCAATGTGAGGTTGCAAGTATTGAATGCTGTCATGCATGTGAGTAAATAATTGCACCAGGAGAAACGGCGGATTCGCGAGAAAAATAAAAAAAAATTCAAATCACCCAATCTCCTACGATCGTACTGTTTTGCTACAAATGATGCACCTAAAACTGCATTATTTAAAAGTTTGCATTGTTTTTTTACGTCTGACAGTGTACAGCAATTCTTATTACCCTTGCATTTTGTTGTACATGGTTTGTGAATGTAACATTGTTGCGTATTGACGGAAATTATTCAGTAAATACCTTGAGAAAGCTACTTATCAAGACTGAGTGACGTGCATAAGACACCTACATTTCGCTGAATATTAGAAAAGAACAAAAGTTGTCCTCTTAGTTTGATCGAGATACAGTTCTTGCGGTGTAGCAAATGAGTAAGCTTGGTGAAAAGCAACAAGCTAGCAAGATTTCAGATATAGCCTGGATTTGATCAAGTACACTTCGAAAGAGAACGAGTTTGTGAGTTGATTGATTATTTAATGCAAGACAAATTTTGTTTCGGCATTCTTAAAAGTTTGTACAGTTTTAAANTCATGTGAAAATCGCTTGTGACTGAGGTTCTTTTTTAAATAGATATATGTGTTTTGATAAGGTGCGTTCCTTCGANATGTTTTGACATAAGTTAGGTTCTCGGGTGACTTCGACAAATATTGTGCTCAAATTGACCGAGCTTGCTTCTTAAAACTGCAATTCGAACTTCAGTTGCGATTCATAACATCACTGGCTAGCGCAGAATTTTGAGGTGCCTTTCAAGTCAATTATGAAATTTCACTTTAAAACAAAGAAGTATTCGCATTTTGGAATAAGTAAAGAGGAGTCACAAATCAACTTGACTTCTGAGAAGGATTGCACTGGCGTATGCACCAGCAGTGATGACAAATATACTAGTTACTTGGTAAGAACGAGAAAGAAAACCGTCACTGTTTTAGTTCCAAAAACTGACAAACTCTACCAACTGCAAACAAATGTGAAATTATTCCCTAACTTGCCCTAAAACAACTTGACTCAGGCCAAGTAAGTATTTAAAACGGACTGACGTGTTGATATTTAATGCCAACAACTTTTTGAAAAAGGCCACTGACTTTAGCCAGCTCACATCACATGAGTGTACATTTTTACAAAGAGTTGCGCTGCGGGCGATCATGAGAACAATCGGAAATTTTCAAGGCGTAGCACTCCAACTTGTTGTTTAAACTAGTCGGGTTGTGGTGACTACATCCTGAATTGTGATATATTCACATGGTAGTCCCCGAAGTCAATCGAAGGTAAAAGTCAAGGGAATTGTCTTGGTGGAGTCACTTTGAGCTTACTGAAACGCTTCATGTGCACAACCGTTGTTAAACTTTTTTGACGCACCACATTTAACGTACTCTTTAGTGTTGGGCATGAGATGTTGGCCAGTGTAATGGAAGCACATGGAATACTCACGAATGCAGTTGGGACCTCCATCTGACCAGGAACCGGATGACTGGCAAGTTGTCCTCTCCGGACCTCGCATCTGATAGCCACGATTGCAAGTAAACGTGCAAACAGATGAGTGTTCATTTTCTAAAGTGCAAGACACTCCTCCGTTGGTAGGAGCGTCAATCACAGGACATGTGATCACTGTGAAATAAGATTGTTTTGTCTGACTAAATCAAAGCAGATGGAATAAGAGTGTATGCAATAAAACAGGAATATTATCATCTTTTATAAGCAAGACAGAATATTATCAGTTTGAGGCACTGTTTTCTGCTTTTCAAGTTGTAATTATTTGTTCTTCTGCAGAGGCTGATTTCAAACCATTTGTTTTCACGATTTCTGTAACATTGCAGGATCTGAGTAGGAGACTAGTAAGCTCTAAATAGTATCTAATAGACAGTGGCGACTCACATGAAGATAGTACCCAACTGCAGCACACACTCTTTTCACGCAATCTTCCGATTTTAGATCAAATTATTGTTTTACTTCAGTATTTAGTTTTGCATGCACTAGACATGTTGACAATGTGTCTTCCCTGCACTTAACTTTTGGAACAAGGCTAAATATTGGGCGTCTATTTGTTTTTGTATGGAAAGCACTGTTTAAAACCCTTTAACGCTCACAACTGCCACGATCATGGCTTTTGAAGTTATGATCGGCCATAAGTCGCGACCGGATAGCGCTAGAGAGTCAACGAAGACATCGTCGGATATGGAAGACAGCAACACATGTTTTGATGTATATTGCGCGAAAATTATTTTGTTGTTTTTGGGCCATAACTTACCAACCACCAACGCTAGAAAGTGAACTTTTTATTGATGGGGGATAAAACGATGCAAAACCCTAGTCTTTTTTCAGGCCCCGATGACGTCATCCGAAAATCCGTGACCGCGTCCACGCTTTCACTCAGATATTTCCCCTCCAAAACAGTGATGTCTCACTTTCGTTGAAATTTTTTGTTAGTTGGGGTCTTCATACGTAGTCCAAGCTAGAAAAACGTTTTGAAAAAGCTCACAGGGAAGCGTGAAAGGAAATTTTTTAATTTTTTTCGAAAATTGTCAGAAAATCTTTTCCATAAAATCAAAAATTTGCATTTTCTCAAAAAATTCAAATGTAAAGGTACCTTTTTGAAACTCATCGGACCGACTTCTGTCTTCCGAATCCGGGGATGTCTTCACTGACGCTTTAGCGCAATCAGTTCGCGAGTTATCGCCGATCGTAACTTTAAAAGCCACGATCGTGGCAGTTGCGTACGTTAAAGGGGAGCTGTATGCGCTCCCCTTTGATGAAAATCGGGAGCTATGTGCGCTCATAGCTCCAGAGATGATCACGGGGTAGGAGTGGCAAATTGGACTCCTGCCGGACTTTGTATTTTACTCTGGAGCAGGAGCCGGAGTCAAAGTCTTAAGTCAAACCAGGAGCCGGATCGGAGTCAACACTAAAGTCTGTCCAGCAACCAATCAAAAAGTGTTAAGACACTATCAACATTTCTGTAGTAATGCTTGCTGTGGTCAAGCAGAATGGAATTGATTTAAATTGATTTTCTCACCAGCGTCACCATTGACGTATGTCACTATTGTGTGACACTGGGTGGGAGCAACGAGCATTTCACCACAAATGATGGTGTTAGCGCATATGGCAAATATGTGAGTGGCAATGCTGACACCAATATTATGTTTGCGTCTCTCCAGGGGTACCTAATTCAATCAGGTGAATTTCTAGTTTTAGCCCCCCCCTCACTATCCTAATGGTGAGAAAGGTTTATATTGACAAGGAATACATAAGATAACGTATATTTTATGCTGATATCAACAATGAATAGGCCAACCTCTGCTCCCATTTTGAAGCTATCCTGAACAATGTTGGCAGTTTGCCCTGATGGCTGCAGTCTCAAGATAACATGTAATTGTTTTGCAGCTATACGGCATTTGTTAAACTGCAAGGGATAGTAAGTTATGTGTAATGTTCATCTTTGTAAAGTTGTGGTAATGTTTGCTTTAAGGCTTAGTGTGTAGCGCAGTCATACTTTAGAGTTTTGTCTGAGCACATGTCTAAAGTAGGAACCAATGTTGATGAAACAGGTGATCAGCTGCTGACCTTAATTGGAGATTTTAAATCAGACCTTTGTAAAGATTGAAAATTAAAGCTCAATTCCAACAATTGTCAAACATCTTATTGATGATTGCAAATTCAAACTAGTGTTTCAACAGTTAAAATTTTATAACTGCATTTAGAACCCATGGTACCTAAACATACATATTTGATATGAGTTACTTGGAAGATTTCGGAGTGTTAACAAGAGTCGGAGTTGATGTTTTCAAATTTTTCGGAGTCGGAGCAGGAGTCTCAGTAAAAAAACAAACAAGAGTGGTGTCTAAAAGATGTGACTCCGCTCATCTCTGCACAGCGCGAATATCGCTATAGAAAAGTGAAAGGTTGCTGCCTGTCAATCAAGCACAGCCAACCTAGAACTGCAAGTCTGGAGCTGTGGATTTCGCAGCGCCGGTCTGGCAATTAAGCAATGTTGTTCATGCTGTGGAGTAGTGGCAGGCAGTAGTACCGTTTTGTTCATCTTAGTGCTAGTGAGAGGTAGCGTACTTAAACTGTAGGCTCTAAAGATTTATAAAGTACCGTGATATATAACACATTGTACTCGTAGGTGGTCTTACTATCAGTCATTACATTTGGTATGCATTTTTATTCTAGATAGAGGAAATTTAAAATGAAAAATATGAGTGAAACAGGAATGATGTTCCGACTGCTTGCGCAAACTTTTGTGAGTGATCTGTAAAAGCTAAAGTTATCTCAGTCATCGCCTAATGGAAAAGTTGCCATTAAGATGAGAGGTCGTGCATTGCCTGACATTCAAGTACTGCAGCTTGGAGTAAGCAACAATGAAAGGTACAAACGTAGTTTTAATTCCGAATGGTATAAAAATAAGATATGGCTCTGTGTTTGTGAAGTGAGAAATGCACTATATTGCTTTCCATATTTAGTTTTTTGAAGTGATCAGCTTGGACAAAGGATGGTTTTGCCATTTTTAGCAGACTGCAGTGGATGACCAAAAAACGAGCTGAATGGTGTTCCTCGCATTGGTTGGGTTAATAGATATATATATGTGTATATATTTATTTTTAATTTGATTTTGGTGACGGCAATTGTCTGGTTAATATATGCATTTAACGTTAAAGCAGAGCAACGAAACCTTTTTGCTACTGGCCGCATTACGTTTATTTTTATGAATTACGGCCTACAGTGAGTTCAACGTATTTTTATTTTGTTTGCATTGCTTCTGTTCTGCTTCTAGACATTGAGCTTATCCTGCTTCCGCATGTCTGTTTGGTCGTCTTTCTCAGTGGTGGGGGAACCTTTTGCAAAGTGGGGTGCGGGGCACAAGCCCACGTTAAAAAACATAGAACATTTTTTTCATTAAAGGATTTATTTGAACAAAGGACCCAACACTAAATGTGTTGCTAAAACTTATTTAAGAAAATTTCTAAATGTAAAGTGGGGAGCCAGACCCCCAATAAAAAGTGGGGGCTTGCGTCATGTAGAACACCCCGTGACGTAAAGCTCCTACATAAAAGCTCAAAACAACAGTTCCCAGATTTGTTAAAATCAAAGCTAGAAGACTAGAGACTTTTTGCATCTTTAGAGGGTTTGATTAGCTTTTCAGCTCTATTGGTCGGCAAGTTGTAACTGAAAATGTCCAAGCCAAAATTATCTTCTTAAAGGGTTAAGACATCGGCCTGACTTCTTCCAATCAGTGTTGTGCGTTCGCGTCAAAAGGGGTACAGAACTGCCGACGATCACCACCTTGTTTTCTACAACTTACGTGTGGTAAAATCAACAAGGCTTACACGAACGTGCAGAACTAAGAAGGCCCACCGAAGAAAATAGGAAACCCTGATGGACAAGGTTGTTGGAAAGGCCTTTAGACGTTTGCAGACAGCGTATCGACCTTGCTGTAAAAGCTTCCGGAATATTCAACAGCCGTAGAAAAGGAGTAGCTGCTGTTAGGCAACCATCAGTTACTCTAATATGTGGACAGAAACAACTCAGCATGACGATAAATGGCAAGAAAAATAACCCTTTGTCAGAACAAGACGTGAAAGATGGTATCCGCGCAAAGAAATTAGACTGCAAGGCCTGGGTTCAGAACAAAACTGAACCTTTCTTGCATTCACGATACGCTGAGGCGCGAAAGTCCGCAGCCCTCACGGTGAAGAAGTCCAAAATGTAATCCTAGGACGATTTCGGGTATATGCTGGATTCCAATTACTGACAAGTCAACAAAGTGTTCTAGCAAACCAACCGGCCTCTCCGCGGAAAAAGATCTCATGCTGCTAGATTCATCAAAGATCAAAATGGCATCTTGCTTAAGAATTAGGAGGACATCCATATCTGATGGAGAGAGTATTGCAAAGATCTTTAAAACTTAGTCACCATTACAACATCGGACGCGCAGGAGGTACATTTGGGGGAGGAAAATACAATCACTGAAGCCGAAGTCTTCTTGACTGTCACTGAAGGCTGGGAAAGCTGCAGGTGGCGAGGAAGTCCGACCTGAAATGCTCGAAGCCATGAATCGAGGAGTTCTTTGGCTGATTCGTCTGAGTCAAGTGGCCTGGTGTTCTGGAAAGGTACTGAAAGATAGGAAAACTGGGGTGATCATCCACATACACAAGAGGGGAGACATGAAAGAATACACCGTGGCATCTCTCTCTATCTTCCGTGGAAAAGTGTACGTCAAGTGCCTTGTAAAAATGTGCTGTATGGCATTTGAACCAAAATTGGAGAATACCCAGTACCGTTTTCGCCCCAGACGTAGCACTACAGACCAAATTTTCACTATCCAGCAAATCTTCGAGAAATCTTGGGAGTACGCCAAAGATGTCTACGCATGTTTTGTCCACTTTGAGAAAGCATATGACTGGGTCCCTCAGGGAAAATCTTTGGGAAGTGCTGCGGGAGTACGATGTTGACGGCTGCCTGTTACTGGCCGTCACCACATTGTATTTCTGCTCAGAAATTGGTATCCGTGTAGGCGGGGTTAAAGCACAACCGTCATCTGCTCAACAAAAACTAAATTACTTACGTTCACATGTTGCGCTTTTTGATGACCACCGAGCATTGGCTTTACAACGAGGCCTCACATCACCAGCAGGACGAAAACCTTCTCTGCACTGCAAGGTACAAACACTTCCAACGCGATAGCCGTCATTGCAGGAATATTGACCGTCTGGCGGAGGTTCCAACTGATCACAAACGGCCGCTGGGAAAAAAAGTTGCTCAATAAGAACGCGTTAGCAATGAGTGAACTGAAGTAGGAGACTTAGTATTACAGGTTTAATTTTCGCCAATACAGTTTTGGTCGCTGTTCATGTGAAGTATTCAATGAAATATGAACCTGAAATAAAAAACAAAAACGGCCGTAGTAGAACCAAAAGTTAAATGAAATTTGTTACAGTATTCACTGTAAGAGTACGAGTACATTACGTTTCTAATAAGTAAATTACTTCAAATGAAGAAAAACGTTTTGAAACAGACGTACAAAGTGCGTTAGCAATCTAAGTGCATATTGAAATTCAAAACCTAAATTGTCAGTGAATCATACTTATTATTTTTTGTAATGGCGATATGTTCCGCTCATTTACAATTTCATAACTTTGCTGTTTCTTTTATCGACTTTTTTGTCACATGTTTCTGACCTGTTTTTGACAGCCGAGAAACAACACTACTATCACGACGAAAAGTCCAATGAAAAACTTAAGCAAGTTTCAGCATATTGCTGAAGCGCTTATATATTCTGTTTGCTCTGGGTGAAATGAACAATTCATTAAAAAATGTAAGCGAGGGTCATGACGTGCGTAAAAACCGCAATGCCCGTTCGCCGATGAACCACTGCCCAAACGGTGTAACTTCTTTTGCGCACGGCGTCTGCATTTGAAAGATAGAAGACAACGATAAACTTTCCTTTCACGCATTTTAACTCGTAACCTTGCGGTTCGTATTCAGTTAACACATTACGAGAGTTGGCAAATTTTTTTCGCATTTATCTTTTTTTTCACATTTAATGTCTTTTCGTAGCATGGCTATGGCAGTGTGTTGGTCTTAATATTTTCAGTGTAGTCCAGTATTATTTGAAGATGTGTGCATCTTAAAGATTGTGAACGGTACAAAACACACACCATTCAAACAAAATATTCTGGATGCCTCTGCAACTTTTTCAAACTTAAACCACAGCACCACGAAAAAATTCTTCAACGAACGAAACACTGAAAAAAAAACGTTTTCACGGAGAACCAAGTAACATTTTATCATCTTCAGTTCCAAAAAGTTGCCTTAAACTTTTATGTACAAAAATACTCAATTTTGCCTTAAGGGCATGAAAAATTTTCTGTTATGATTACTACGCTGATCACAGAAAATACACCGTTTTAGCATTTTTACATGCAACCATTAAATAGTTAAATGGTTTAATGCATGATTGATGGTCAATCCTCGACCAGACTGAAAATTAAATATTTTATCAACGACAAAAAGTCAAATACCACACCGCATTATTGTAAGGGGTTGGTAGGATTAATAACGGTTTAAATTATGCAATATACTTGTTTACCTTCACTTTTTCCCACACCTGTGCATTGTTGCAAAATATCCTGTTATTGTTAAATATTTTGGTCTCTTACATTTGACCTTGACTTTTTTCGGCCTAGGGTGTATATGCCTCAATTGTAGAAGTGGGTTCGCTTTGAAATTGAGTAAGTTGGCTACAATTTAAGCGACAAGTAAACAACATTCTTGGTACTTGATATGGTTCTTGTCTGAAATTGTTATTAGGAACATTTAATGCGGGCGTATGCTTGCGGTTGAAACACTCAGTAGCATGACATTAAATCAGCTACGTCCAACCCAAATGGCTTGCTGGGTCAAAAACTATGTCACTATCTTAATCAGGGCCGCACACTGAATGACATATCAATTAGGGCCGCACATTGCATGGCCTACTTTGATCTTAGCAAACTAAATTTAGCTTGAAGCTTCCATACGTTCGAATCTTAACTGCAATGGTAACAGACGTGATAAAGTGGCCCTGAGCACCACCTGCATCAAAATAAGGACATGTTGTCAGTATGTAGGACACTTTTACTATAGCGAAAACCTAAAATGAGCCGCACAAAACTGTTGACTGGGGCGCATGCGGCCCGTGCGCCATGGGTTGGACACAGCTGCATTAAATGTTTGCCACAAACGGCAGGTCCGCTTTTCCACTCTTATGCGTGGCGGAAACGTATGCGTAAGCAAAACATGTTGATGAAAAAAAGTTACGTGGAAAAAGAACAAATGACAAATATTAAACAATGGTTAGGAGTTGCATTGTGAGATAACTGGAAAGTTTTGCAATTAATACGCGTTTACTTAGGCAACCATGTCACATTTCCTTCCATAGATTAATGCTCAAATCCAATTAACTTACGAATGCAAACCGGTTCGCTCCCATTCCAAACCGCCTCTTTGGTACATTGTAGAGTGTAACTTGCTTCGCCTGACATCAGCTTATAAGAAGGTTTCTGACACTGAAACGTGCAGTTGGTTCCTTGCACTATCAAGTCCCGGTCGCAGGTAAAGGAACCAAACTGAGGGGCAACCAGAGGTCGGCAAACAGCTGAAATTGCAAAAGAGCAAACTGTAATCTGACAAACCGTCAGGCCCATAACCAGGGGGGCGCAGGGAGAAAAATTTTCGCCCCCCCTGCAAAAATGTGTTGGACATGGTTTAAAACTATTGAACATAGTTCAAAATTTTTTGGTCCCTCTCAGAAAGCTCTTCGACCCTCCTGGTGTCCCAAGCTGGTTACGGGCCTGCCAACCGTGCTTTCAAAACTTACAATGATGGGACGGTTGACGACTCGAAGTGAGATCCGAGTCTGACCACGAGATTAGGACTTGGAATAAAATTATTAACGAGTCGTCGCACTCCTTGTGCACGAACACAATAACATCGAAATTGGATTTGACTGAAATTAGACTCTCAAGTCTCAACGTCAAATACTCGGAGCTGCAACTGACAACACGGGGTTAATCATTGCTGCATAACACTTTAAGACTCTTACATTTTCCCTTAAACAAAGCTACGGCGAAAAGAAAAATGTCGAGCTGCTCATTTTTCGCTGTAGGTTTGTAAATTAGCCCAAAGGGAAAACATTCTCGGCTTTCTTTATGTCAGTGATGGGATCGACTAAATGCATTATATATTAGTTTTATCCAAAGATGCACTGAAATGAGAGAAAGACAGATGGCTACAAAGTGATTTTTACAAATTCATTACTCATACACTGTACCTCTGTCTATAGAAATTGTTAAGAATCTGACTAGGGGATGCCGGGGCTTGTGAAGACATTTTCAAATCACTGTTTATTTCTGAAGTATAGTAATCGAAATGTCTACGAAAAATTGTTTTCGATCTCGATTTAGAAAGTATGTAGGAACAGTTCGGATTTCAGGTTCTTTTAAAAAAAGCACCAAGCAGTAAAGTTATTGTAAGTTTTAGTCAGCATTTGTGGAATTTCTATATAAAAGAGTCGTAAAATTACTGCAGCTCAGTCAATGAAGAAGATGAACAACACTTCGCTTTCAGGCTACTCACCCAGCGCAGCTAATTTACCTACAACTGATCATCCGATGGCTCAACCTTATTTGAATCATATCATCACATGTGTCGCACATTTTTCGCTGCTCAACTTCACACAAATCATTTTTAACTACAGAGCTAGTCTTGACACAGTTCATCGTGACCAATCTTTTCCTCACACAACTTCCTCTGCCTACAGCTTATCATCGTGACAGCACGTTTAGAGAAAAATACTCGCTGTCGTTGTCATCCTTTTTACAAATATATCTGTCCTGAGTCACATTTTGTAAAACGTGCTAACTAGCTAGAACAACACTTTCGCCAAATAACTTGAGTTTGCTTGCAGTCAGATGTTTTTCCTAAAATTGACTTTTGTCTCGAAGTTTTGTTGAAATTTCGACTCTGGTTACCAATGAGAATTATAGAAAACTACGCAGAAGCCTCGATTGTATTGGCTATGCATTTTACATTCTACGTAACATGCCGAATTTCGGAGAACATTGTGATGATTTCTTGCGCCGTTGGTCTTCATTTGCTAAACAAGCCTCTAGCCCAGTGGCTCCTAACCTTTCCAACCCCGAGAATTCCTGAAGATATTATTTTGGGAAACCCTGTTTGCGCAATTCGTTTGTAGGTTCCGCAAAAGACAGGTCCCAAGTAAATCTTGATGAAATAAATGAAAGAGTAAACACTTCTGTAGCGAATTTTTATTAATTTGATCAATTAAAAGAAATCTTTATGGAAAGTAAATCCCAACACAATTAGCTAGCGGAAAACCACAACTCAGACTTTTGAGTACTCCTACAATCATTGCAATGGCTGTTTAGGTATAATCACAGTGTTACGAAAGAGTAACAATACGACTACGCCTTTTAGGTGTGATACCTGCGTTTAACAATCACAGAAATCCCAGCGTGTATTACTCTCAATTACGCATAACAGAAAGAAGTGGCTTTATTGTATAACGGTGGTTCCCAAACTTGTTCGAGCCGTTACCCAAAGCAAGGTAGCGATTATGTCTTATTACTGAGGTGCAAAAAGTTCTCTGTCACGACACAACATCTGTTTTTAGACTGTTGCAACAAGTCATGCACTACTTAGTGCATTTAGTCTGATGAAACAGCAGCAATTGAGATATTCCTAAACACACACCAAAATGGTGGTGCATTTTATAACTACTGAAACAACAACTTTTATCATTTAATATTCACAAGGCTGCATGACTGTGACAGGGGGTTAAAGGAAACATTCTGATTCTGACACTCGTTATGGGAAGTGAGAATCCATATATTTTTCACTGGGTCCACCAAGGCGCAGAGTAAGTGGAGATAGACGCCCGCAGACCACTTGCGATACACCAAATAGAGTACAAAGCCAGTATAAAGCTAGTATAATGAAACTTTCTTTCAGCCGCAGGATCCCTGGAACCCCGACCCTGGTCTGGTTTCTTTTGACAATAAGCGTAATGCAGTTTTCAACTAAATTTTAAAAAGATTTACAATACACGTATTATGCTGATTAATTATCGCATTAGCTGATGTTTAAACGCTTTGTCGAGCAGTCCTATCGAAGCCTGCATAAGGTTTGTGTGTTTCTAGTAAGGGGGCTGGTTACTGCCATGATGGCATCGGATGCTTTCATGTGTGACAACAAAAGCTGGGGTCTCCAGTTTGACAGGTTTCCGACGTCAGTGACATGTTGATGGACGAGCAAGCTTAGTAATTGTAGCACACAAGGGAATTCGCTGAAGACACAAGCCAATTCGAGGCGCTGACTCACGTTCAGCCTCGGTTGTTGTTAGTTGGCTTGTCAAAACTTAGCAACTAGAGAGCTTTGTGTTTTGCACGCGGGCGGTACTCGATGTGCTTTTCGTAAAGGACTTTTGTATGTCCCAAACTAATTTACTTCTGTTGCATGTATATCTGCAAGCTTCGAACAAAGCACAACATGGATCTTGTACAGCCAGTCAACAAAGGCTACTGGCGGAATTTCGGGATTTTTCATGTCTTTTTCATGTCGCTTCTATGCCTACCCCTTATTTTTAAAATAATAAGATTTCTTCAACATTCGACAAGTTACTTTTTTAGAGTCAGGTGAGGTTGACAATAATTTCTAAGTTGTTGAAAAACCCGTCCGTGCACCGGAAACGTTTCATTGAGCCCAGGTATATTGGGAATTTTTTAGCTATATTGGTGTAACTAACTATTAGTTTTTGTTTTTTTTAGTAATCCGAGCGGGGTTTTAGGAACCACTGCTCTCGCCCAAGTTTTGACCACTGTCAGCAAGCGAACTATCAGGTAGAGCTCTCTGTGTTTTGCAACATTTAATCTGCGTAGAACGACAAGTAATGTAATATAAAAATACGAAACTTATTCTTGCCACTGAAAATGTTGTTGAACATAACTTTTAATGATCGTCGAACAAGCTTATAGCCAAGTTATTTTCAGTATTTGCGACAACAAAACGTACGTGTAAGCTAAATGTTAATTTTCACAGGCGTGCATTGAAAATATATGACACAGCCTCTGCCTACATCTTGATTCCGCATGAGGTTGCAAACTCTTCTGCATGAAAAAAAATCTTTAGCACTGCTCGCAAACTTTCTTAGCGCAAATGTCAGGCACATTAAATCTGGATGGGTGATGTACAAAAGAAGCCTGTGCCGTCAAGCAACGTATGAAATTGCAAAATCTTTTAGCATAACCGCATTTAACAGCGGTCTTTTGCTCACCGACGGCCTCGCATACGTCCTTGAGTAAAACCTCTCTGATGGTTTTGATTTGTTCGAATTGCTCCACAGAATAGACATAGCGCTTGCTAGGCTTGCTGGCGATGTCCTCGAGCTCGGACCTGAGAAACGTAGACGCAGTTTGACCGATTAAACTAACAACACAAAAAACAGTCAGCATGCATTCGCTATACATGAGGTCATTTGCAGGGTAGACCTTCGGCAGAGTCGATATATTCCCAGTTCTTTAAACGACCCAAAAGTTTTGAACTGGAGATATGAAAAATATAGTTTTCCAAACACCGAGGTTTTTTGCTTCGAGACACAGGACAGTGAACTTACTCTTTCGAAAATCAAGATCGAATATAAAAAACATAATAGCAGGATTACAAAACTTCTTGATAGCGTTGTGATGGGAACAAAACTAGTCATCAAAACACCTGGGAAAACCTGATCATACTTTTGTGTGAATTCATGCGTGATGCCAAAGCCAACGTTTCGAATTTGCCAGCAGCGTCAATCATAGCGCAAAATCTCGATGCCAGGGGTGGATTTTAAAATGTAGGGTCCGAGGCGAACTTTCAGAAACGGGCCCCACAACGTCGACACTGCGAAAGGTAGATGTGGGACTAGGTGGATAAAAGAATTAAATGTCTCACATTTCAATTTATAAATGAAATTCAAGAACATAATATACTGTGCATACAAAAGCACCAAAAAATCTGTAATGCGGTGTGGGGCACCACGGAATCTCTGAAAAGGGGGAGCCCGAGGCAACCGCCTCGTTCGCCTCCCCTAACATCTACCCCTGCTACATGCGTTAGTTTTACCTTACTAAAAACATTGCAATCCGGAAGTTTTAGAGCGAAGAAAAACACTAAAATCAAGGTAGTGAAACTTTGAAATTTTCGTTAAATCTAAATCAACACAACCAGACCTAAACTTTTTTACACAAGCAAACGACACTGAGCAATGTAACATATATGCGTGCAGTACATTAGCAGCACATCAATCAACAAGGGAACATTGGTCACGTTCGTCTACTTGCCGTAGGGCTCGAGCAACTCCAATAGAGAAAACAGTCACTCCCGTATCTCTCAGTCGTCGAGCTGGTTCAGTTACTGAATCTAAGATCGATTCGCCGTCAGTGATGATGATGGCTGTCTTTTCTACATCTGTTACGCAAAACGAGAAATTGTACTTTCCAAGGCCGTGGCCAGCGGGGGCAGTGGTGCCTGGTCCCCTATTTTAAATATTTGCCCCCCATTTCATGTCTGACCCCCTGTTGTTGCATACATCCAATATTGTATTTAAAAATGAGGTCCCTTGTGGTTCTTGACCCCCTGCTGCGAAATCCTGGCGACGGGCTGGTAATTTCAAGTAGGTTTACCATTTGTTTACGGTTCAGAAACTTCAAGCAAATCACTTGTCAAAGATTTGATTATAAACAACCATATATGACAGAAAAGTTCAGATGCTTATCTTACTAGGAGCTATTTTATTATATTACAGATGTGTGTCTGTTTGGAACAAAAAGGATTCGGAGCAACGATATGCATTTCAAACTTACTTCTGGCAAGCTAATAGTAAAATATATGCACTGTTATATGTTGTAATTCCCTTATAGCAATTAAAGCAAAAGCACAACCTATTCATTATGAAAATCGGTAAAAGCTGCTACGCCCAGTATCAGGACTGGAAACTAAATGATTCTAGTTTTCTATTTCGATGAATTAGAGCGAAATGACGGTAATTCTAATTTTAATCTAATTTACTGAAAGCTTCCGAGCTCTAATTTTAGTTCTAATTTCCGATCGAGAATGCACCCTCGTGCAAGGAAAATGCGACAAAATGGTCACAAGTGCCATGCCGCCATCCCATGACTTGAAAGGCGAAAACAGTAAAAACTCGATTTTTTTCTCATTCACAGCTGAAGTACAAACTATGTGACCTTATCAATTTATTATTATTAAGTCACATAGCCTATCCACTCACACGCAGAAGTAACAATAGTCAACAGGTACATGCGACAGTCAGTCACCTGTGATGTTTTAGGGCAGGGTCCCCAACTACGGGTCGAGGGCCAAATCCGGCCCGCGAAGACATTTTTTCAATAATGAAACAATTTTTTACGAAAAACATGTTGATTTGGTAGAATGTAACGTATCTGGAAACAATCTTATAACGTATGATATCCCGCCCTTGATTTTGCGTAATAGCTCATGTGACCCTCAGACAAAAAAAGTTTGGAGATACATGTTTCAGGGTATTGGAAAAGCGAAAATCGTTTCCCTTATCTGAAGGCTGCTGCTCGAGAATTCCTGGGTATGACAGCGACATCGGCTCCGTCGGAAAGAGTGTTTAGTCATGCAGGCGAATTGCACAGCGAGAAACGCGCCAATCTTGGCGTACGAATCTTTGCTATTCTCATACGTATGAGAATGAATCCACATTTGGGCATGAATTGAACTTGGATTAAGTCGCATTGATTGCGCAAATGTACATCGAATTCGAATTTTAGTTCAATTTCTGGTTTTCGAAATTCCGCTAATTTAAATTCTATTCTAATTTGTGAAAGCTAAGTTAGCTCTAATTCTGATTCTAATCTAATTTAGAAAGATAAAAAAATTATAGTTGTCCAAGTCTGTTGACGGGTACTACGTATCATAGCAAATAAGTAAAATAATGGCTTACATTTAGAAACTTGCTTCAAAATGTGTTGTGAAAAATCCGACAGGTATTTTTGGAGGAAAAGCAATCATTTGTTGATTTGTATTGTTAGAGTTACAGAGATCAGGTTTCTATGCTATTAGACTTTCACTGCGAATGAATCTACTTTACTACTTTTTTACTGCGCAGAGAGATGTTCCTACCTGAAAACTCGCTTTTATCGCCAAAAGCATTTTTCAACATAAAACACGTTTGTTTCACAACACGCCCATGGCCACTGTGAGTTTGGCGATGTCCAGCGACTAGCGCGACATTTATCAAATACAACTCGCCCTGTGTACGTGGTTCAACAACGAACTTTAAAGCGGAAAACTGGTGGTTTAACAGTTCAAAAGAAATTCCAGTCGATCCTGAACGATCATTAACCCCAGAAAGAAACCAGCTGAGCTATGTCCATGTGAAGAGTGTAAGTGCTGGATTTATTACGCGAGTTGGTTACCAGAGGCCCGGCTAGACCGATCTATCTCGTAAAATAGATCGCGTCGTTTGGCTCCCGTTATTTGACACTTGCAAACAAACTGACAGTTAAAGCGCATTTTCCTTGCACGCGGCCTCATTTTGCCAGTCCCAATAATCCGGAAATAACTGCTACAGGAGCATCAAGAGCTTTGTCTGAACAGTATAATTTGCGCTCGAGGCGCAAAATAAGCCTGTCAACCACGTTTCGCGCTTGTTGAATAGCTTAATTCAGAAACTGACTTTTACAATAATCCTCATGGTGAAGGGCATTGTTGCTAGACCAACACCGAGATTATCAGGCGTGTAACTAATCTGAGCAATTAGCAGTAACTAGCATCTAACATTCCAGGATGAACAGTGATACTTTGATGTGCATATTTCACAAATGCAATGTCTGCAACGCCAATATAAAGGTTAAGTCGGAAAGCGGTGCTGATGAAGACATATTATAAACATTACAAAACAACGCCTCTGTATATGGGCAGCATGTTTAAGCTTCTTCGTAACCCTGCTTTCTTACCATTCCGAGCACCAGCAGAAGGACTAAAGAGATATTCGCGTATATAGTCAAGTGCCCTTCCGGTGGCGGTGTTGCCTCCTTTGTACTCGAAGTTTTCCAAGGCATTTAACAAACTTTGTTTGGTGACGTGTTCGTTCAATTGAAATTCCGTCCTAACAACAAAAAAACAGAAACTGGTAAAAAACACATAGAAAGTAAAGCGAATGCTAGGTTGCAGGAGTTGAGTAAGTACACATTGCTTGATTGTTGCAGTCCTCGAATTATTGACAGGATGCAAGCTGTCATCGTCCGAAACCCAAATCATTGTACTTGAACATTACTATTGCCGCAAGAAGCGTACATAATGTATTCAATGCAGCGAAAAGTTTTAGCTTCAAACTCTAATGCAGAAAATTATTTGTATCTCAAAGTCAAAACTTTACTGCGATCTACGGAAAAAGCAACGAGTCACTCGATGTAGAAATTACGTAGAAACTTTCCAAGTTTCGAACATGTTGTGTTTCTGTTCCCGCAACCTGGAATTAACATAAAAATACCTCGAACGACACGGAGCTAACCTGAGGTCAGTTTGCGACCTCCGTGGGCGATTAGCACGTGCAAAATCTGTCTAGAGCAAAACACTGACAGACAACGTTCAGGACTGGTTTTTCTTTTGTCAAGCAATTCCGCTCTGTTAATCCCCAATTCGGTACAGGTTTCTTGGCAACAAACACAAGAAGTTTATCATAAAAAATCGGAGGGGCGACGCGATTACCGGCCTGTCCCAGACGCAGAACAACGGGCTGTTTGTGATGGCGGAGTGAGATAGCTATGGACCGCCGCGTTCAACAAGGCTTTATCGCCGTACGTGAAAATAAGCCAGACCCCAGCTGATCGCAGTAGGCCGAAGAAACAGCATTTTTGCCGTCGATATTACATTACGTAAAGTGAGAAAGGGTCCAGTCAGGAATAGGCTGTGAAACAAAGCTGTTGCGGATACTGTGCACAACCACAAACCACAAGGCGCCCAGATGACATTACCTCCCGACAGTTTCAACACAGGGAAGTCGCTCAGAAGGAAACCGGGTTTCCCTTCTTACGTCACAGATACGCAAGTTTGCGACTCTTACGTCACATCGTAGCAACTTTGACTTTCACCACATTTGCTCATTTTGAGATTTGCCGCAGAGATTTTTTTGTCCAGTGTTTCACTGATGCATCTTCGCTCAGCCTGCGTTAAGTGCGTCATGCCATATTGCTTGAACGAAATTTAGCTAACAGGCGCATGGGGCTTACGGTTTTAGAATTTGAGTCCTTAATAGTAGGTGATCGTTTTTTGTTAAAGATAAGGAGAATCCGTCTTGGGAGGCCGAGCGTAAAACGTTAGCACTCTCCGTCTGGAAGAACAAGCTACACTGGAATGCAATTTTGCTACAGTATGGTCGGAAACCTTGCTGGTCTTATAGCTCGTCAACGGTATTACTAAACTTTTAAGCCTCCCGTGACTTAGCTGGGAGTCTCAGCACTGTAACATGAAGGCCTATTGCTTAAAACGATTTTGAAAACGTAGTCAGGCATAAACAGCAACAGCACCAACCACGCACTTTGAAACAGTAGGGCTCCTCATGTCGAACTTGTCACAAGCAGGGCACGCAAAACCAGATGAAGAATCACTGCTTCATAGGAAGGCTTGTAGCACAAATGTGCATTATTAGACTTCATGCAGGATTGCAAAAAACAAAACTTTTTTGAGTGACTTTTTCGGTAAAAAACAAAAAAATGCCTGATGTTGGGAATAACTTGTGAAAGTTATTACGATAAAACTAAAAACTACATCAGTTTCATCGCATTTTTTAAAGCAGCAAATAAAAACCAGAAAACAGTGTTGTGTGCAATAACAAGATGTTTAATGGGCAGTGATGTTACAGTAGTTTTTATCTTTTTATCAAAAATATAAAACTTTAACCAAAATGCATCTTGTCTCCATGCAGTACAGTTCCAAGTCTCAGTCCCTATTCAAATTAAAAGGTGGCCGACGATTGCAAGAACCAAAATGAAATCAACTATCGCTTATAACCTACTCAAAAGCCCTTTTTTAATTGATTAATAAAAGCAACTTCTTGTAACATAAAATAAGAACAAAAAGTGGCGAACGAAACGAAACACGTCTTTTCCTGATGACGCGAGATCATCGCGTGCTCCAAGAACATAGTGTCTGAAACGAAACGAAGTTGGAATAGCATAAAAATACTGCCGGCAGCAACTTCAATTTCTGCAAATCCCGGCATTGTCGAAACCAGGGGCGTCGAAACACAGGGGAGCATATCCAGAGTATTTCCATCCTGGGCTCTCATGGCGTGGGCAACAAAAGTGGTTATTTAAAGACAAACTAATCGATTATTTTATGTCATCAATATCGAGTTGAAGGAAATTTATAGCAGCGAGCAGTGCACTTCCCCAAAACACAATGTCTGTTTTGTTTTAGAAGTCGAGTTTCTGCTAAAAATGTAAAAGCGACAGTAGTTCCTGACATGCACGCATTTTCCGTTGCATGCTGAAAGTGGCATGCAACAGTAGACATTGGTAAATTCTGCAATACCCAGTCAATTTTTCAGACTGGTGCTGTCGATTTTTCATAATCCCTTCTGCTTCTACTGCTCTGGTGACTCAGAATAAATAATTTTTGCGATTTTAGTCAGTCTAATTTTTGAGTAGCGTTTGTGTTTCGTTCTATAGGTATTCAGAGATTATCCATGATTTACGTTTTTCACAATGTTTGACCTATAAAAGTCTGAGTAGATTTCTTAGATTTCATACTAATTCAAAATTTACTAAAACTGCTGTGAATATCATACGCATTCTTCGCATCATCGCGTAACTACAGTAGATTACTGAGCATAATGTCAAGTCGATTCGAGCAAGTTAAAAGCAAAGCCGTCTGCTCTATGCTGTTGACAACATCGGTGTTATTTTCAGTTCTGGATCAAAGCGGACCACAACAAAGCCAACCTGCATAGGAAGTGTGAGAGACTGGGATTAGTCGATTTCTCGCGCAAGATGATGAACCACGGCTGTTCGTTGTTTTTTTACCAAAATTAGTATCATTCAAGCGACTGATATCTAACTCTTTTCCTGATTTAATGATCACATAATGCATAGTAAACTTTTGCAGAAAAGTAGTAACGAACGAAAAGCTGAATAAAATTGTTTGTTATATGTGAAAAGATACTGATAAAGTTGCTGCTTTGCTCATTAGAACAGTATATAAAAGGTTAAAAGGGTATTTCCATGCAGGTACGCGGAGTATCATGAAACCTGATGGTACAATGTCGATGTACACACCTCGTCGGTCCGTGCTGAGATTACAAATAATTTTACAGTTGTCTGGCCTGCTTGGCGCAAAATTACCCAGAAAATACAGTATAAGCGAATCGCCGTGAAGATACACGCATTTCAATGCAGACAGAAAGTAAGGCGATAGTTTCGCAGTTGCCCATTTTTATTCAAATAATCTTTTCTCACTACGCGCATTTAAAAAACAGCTGCGTGATCATTTCACTGATAAGCATCTTTGGGCGTGTGAAGACAAAATTAAAAAGGCAGCGTGAACCGATGGCACCAGGAACTTTTAGCCATTATCGTCGATACTCAAGCGTTATACCTCATTGTTGGCCTTATGTTTTCCGCTAGTTTGGTTAGAACGGAAAAAAGGCGCTGGCAATGCTAAGTTTCGAAAAAACATGTTCTAGGATTCTGAGAAGTTTGCTGCATGTTTTCATTGCAGTGATTCAACTTTCCACGTAACGTAAATCATACCTTTTAACAGTCGAGTAAGTTGAGTAAAAAGAAAAAGAAGCTTTTTAAAAAATTTTCCTGTTCGAAGATGCAACAATTTTTAGATAAAAAACAAGTTTCCCTCAACCCCTGTGATATGGACAATGTGTCTGCTTCAATCGCTTAACTAAAATAAATAAATAAATTAAAACGTTGCTTTGAGAACGTGTTTTCACAAAAAGCAGCATTTTTCCATGTAAAGACTGAACTAAAAAATCAAAAACTGAAAAATAGGTCAATGCATCTCAAACTTCACGACTTAATATATACAGTACAGCACAAGTCAACAAAAACGCAACAATTGAAATTTCTTGTTTTTTTCACAAAAACTGGCTTGCTGTGACGTAATCTATTTCACGAAACTAGCTTGCTACTGTATGACGTAATCGTTTTCTAAAGATTGGCTCTTGCCATGGATTTTTAAATCAAGTTTGAGCCATACATCCTCCGAATCTACGGCGATTCTCAGCTGCTAGAAGCTATTCTTCCAGTACGTTGAGTGTAGTCATGGGCCATAACTACAGTAGTCAAAGCATCATTGTGCGTGTTTCAACAGCCACGCATTTGGGTTCGACGGTTTGAGACACAACGCGAATCTTACGTTTGGTCAAGAACACCACACAGCGGGTATAATGTATTTTCTTAGAAATCGCCTTTTACTCCCACTAAGCGCGTCACGTAGGCAATTGCGACTGCTGTACGGTTGCGAATGTTGTTACAGTGGCATTGGAAACACCCCATCTCTCTCCCTTGCACCCATCTATTAACGCTATGCATCAAACTGGAATGGCTGCAGACCTGGGACCGAACCCCCGTTTACCAATTAGAAAAGTGCGTGCTCAACTGCGACACTCAGCAGGTTGCATGACCTTGTGTAGCCTGAAAACGAGGAAATACGTGTGAAAAGAAGAAAAATTAAACAATAACGTTGTGAAACGAGGATTTTGTGGGTTTTTGACTGACAATCATCAGGTCTTAGTATGAAACAAATAACGGATTCCCCTCAATTTTTCAATTATGTGACAACTCGTGGAATCATGACTGCGCAACCAAAACAGGCAACCCAACCTCGCTAAAACGGGTTTATCTACACCAGGGTTTCGCAAACGGGGCCATCGGACCCCCTTGAGGACCACGGAGCGGTTCTCTGGGTTCTCTGGGGTCCACTCAGTAGCGTGGCCAGCCCAAAATGTTTTGGGAGCGGAAAATTTCGGATGGGGGCAAATTTCTTGATTTTAGGCTAGCAACAGTATTTTGTATGGGATACCGCCTCTCAAAGCACAAAATGAATGAATATTCTTAAAATTTGGGGGGCATGGCCCCGTTGACCCCTTGGCTACGCCTATGCCTTCACTAGGTAGCTTTGCCGTGATATTGCATAACCCAAATTTCACGATATATTAAGTATTCGCCAGTTATAATTAGAAGGGGGCTACGGCTCATTAAAGTTTGAGAACCACTGATGTACACTCAACTCACCCCAGTACAGCCAGGCCCGTAGCCACGAAAGGTATTTGGAGGCAACGCTCCCCCAATTTTTTTTGCGTTTCCCCAAATTTTGTTGTGCCCAGAAAAATTTTTATTAAAACGTATAATAAAAAGAAAAATCTTGCCCCCACTAAAAATGTATTTGCCCCCACCTCGTTACGGGCCTGAGTACAGCTCGAGCTGGACAAAGTTATCAACCTCACACTACTAATCAGAGTTACAAGCTTTTGATTCCACTACTTTGGAGCACTAATACTGCGAAAAGTGTTTTTCTCACGGTTGTCATCAGGAATGACATCTGGTTTACTTCATTTTACTAACTTCCTGAAAAAATCCCTATACTTTTGGTTGTTGTTGGATTTACAAAGAGAGGCTTAATAACTCTCTGGAAAAGCAATGTTTTTGCCAGAAGTCAAAAGTATTGCAAATGTCTGGAAGTAGTGGTGAGTGCTACGGGCTTGCCCGCCAGAATGCTTTGTTCAGTAATTCTGGGCGTTGTTCTAACAGTTATTAACATGGATCATCTTTGCTATATTGGACGTTTATTAAAACTTTTAAATCATGGATATTTTGAAGAAGATTGCACTTCAAAAAATATTTTTGTACTTTTGGACTCTCTTGCTCTTATTTTGGACTGTTTGTATTTCATTGTTGTACAAAAGCAAAGCGGCTATACAAGGATGGCAGCCAAGCAGTGGGAAAATTTTAGGCAAATTAATAAAAAAGAAATCACGACTATATTTTCTATTACCAAATTACGCAAAATTTAAAAAAGAATCTAAGAACATTTAAGAATCTCCACCAAAACTGCGATTTTTACACTAGAGCAGAAAACATCAAAAGGCACGCACTAACTGTAAGTGTACTGCCCGGTTGTACCGACCCCCACTGCAGACGCCCTTGTAACCATTACCTCGCATCGTCTGAGTACTGCGCTAATCCAACCAGAACTCCATCGAACCCGATCTTGAACGCTTGAACAACACTGATCAGAAAGTCTTTCATGATTCCAAAGTTGTCGGGACCAACACTCCAAGAACCGTCGATCAATATCACCAAGTCGGTCTTCTGGACTTTTTGGCAATTCTGAAATATTCCAACTGCTCCTGTGCCTGTGCAGCAAGAATTAGTTATCAGTATACTTATTTCAACACATAAAATATACGTTAAGTTTTATTAGAAGTTACATAACACTGGTGGAAGAGTTTTCATTCGCCTGATTCATGTGCAAATGTACAAAAATGAACTTAAAATTAGAAGTAATGCTTGAAAACGCTCCATAAACGCAAATGAAGTACGCCTGTTAGTCCGGTTGGTTTTGCTTCATTGCATAATATATTTCAATGGTAGGCATAAGTGCACTGAAAAAATGCAAAAATACTTCGAAAATCCTTTCCCTGGACAAGTTCCCAAACTGGCCTGATTTCATTTGCGTCAGTCGTGTCGGTGTTTCTGATTTTCCCTATTTTTATTTTCCCGCCTTTTTTTATAGTTAGTCGATCCTTCATGACCAGTGGCGATTCTAAGAGGGGGCCTGGGTGGGCCATGGACCCAAAGATTTTTGGTTGGCTCCCTACTTGGCCCCCCCAGTTTTTTCTTAGGTTTATATATACAGTAGATAACTTTCGGCCAGCAATATTTTAAACGATAATAATTTACAAGCCCTCTAGCCTGCATTCAATATTTCCCAAATGCATGTTTAGCTGAGTTGTTGTTTTTGACGGTAGCGCAACTAGAGTTGCTTATGACGACACATACCAGTGGTTGCTCGAATCCTGCGAGAAATTTAGTCAGACCACGGTCGTGGTTGAAATTTTCATTTCGAAACTAAGAAAAAGACGCAGAAATAGGAAGATTGATCTTTCGTACATTTCAGTGTGCGATGGAACTGGATTATATACTGCCAGCAGATTGTCTCTTGTCCCAGTAGCAA
>JGI24158J21664_10001265_pt1 | contig 27957 bp, 17 predicted proteins | sample Ectturendosymbi3_FD_21664 | JGI IMG/M metagenome (IMG submission 21664) | reverse complement strand
AAAAACATGAATGTGAACAAATTCAGGATACCAACTACCAAGCATTTTTCAAAGGGGAAGGTTTGAAACTTTCGAAGGGGTAAACTTTGTATTTTCTTGGTGGTGAATGCAGAGAAATGGGACGCGAAAATAAAGAAGTGGGGGCGATGCCGATGTGCTATTGCCTAACTTTTATGTTCCCAGTCTTGTCTTCCCAACTTTCAAAGTTGTGTAACATGTGTTTTCAAAGTTGTGTATCATGAACACCCCTTTGCATTTTCTCCTTCTGCTATGTCAGTAATGCCGAAGTCTCAGGAACGTATCCTTGGGTGGCCGTATCTTAGTCTCGATCAAAAGTGATTATCACGGTTGGCTGAGCATGATGACGTCATCAGAGGGCCCCTTTTTAGTCTTGCCTCGGGCCCCCCCCCAACCATAAACACACCACTGGTTGCTGGTACTTTGTTTCAACGTTCGTCCCCCTTCAGTATTCCCTACGTGTACCAACGATCACCTATACCCTGTGATGCGTTGTGTACAAGCATTTCTGTACCCTTATATCCTTTCAAATAGTGTGTGTGTGTGATATTGGACCTTGTGTCTTCGCCAAACATGTAGATAAATTAAAAATATTGCTGATACTACCAGGTAAACTCGAACCGTGGTTTTATGCATTCGATGTACATTACAATCAGTTGTTTGTGAGTTTGGCAAGCCGACAGTCAATTGCACTCAAACGAAAACTCCTTCAAGAAAAGCGTCCTTTTGGCGCAATCGGTTCAATCATTTTAAGACTAGCCTTGCGCACAAAGTGCTTGTGGCATATTTGAAATGTTTAACACACCAGCATCTTCACTTGAATAAGTACCAGCCTTCTGCGGCATACGCTCAGGCCCGTAGCCACGGGGGGCATTCGGGAGCAGTGCCTCCCCATATTTTTTTGGGTACCCCCAAATTTTGTAGTGTCCAGACAATTTTTTTGAACATATAATAAAAACAAAATCTGTCCACCCTAAAAATGTATTTTTCCTCTCAAACCTTAAAACCTGGATACAGGCCAGCATACGCGTGCTATCGAAACTGCAGGTTTATCGAGTGGCATAGGCGTAGCCAGGGGGTCCAGAGGGGTCATGCCTCCCGAATTTTTAGCATACCTAGTCATTTTGTGCTTTGAGAAGCAACGTCCCAAACAAAAATTGCTCGCCCAAAGTCAAACATTTTGATTCCTCCAAATTTTGCCCCCTAAAGAAATTTTGGGCTGGCTACGCCACTGCTGGATGGCTGCACTGTGACCGTCGTTTAAAGAAAATTCCGAAAAGTAAGTATTTTCATTAGCAAAATGCAAACTTTAAACAATTCATTGTGCTGTACTATTCCGTCACTTCCATTTTTGAGCAGAGATGCGTCTTTGTTGATCTATTATTTTAAGGCACAGATATCGCGACTGTCGTCGCTACTCCACCAAAACTATTTTTCTAACATCGTTTGTCGTAAAGCATGCTTGCATATGTCTAACAGTTCCGCCCAATTTATAGAAATGAACCTATTTGTTCGTATCGCTCAAGAACATTGATCAAACTGGCCGAACTAGCGCAGATGACAACGATTCAACATGCGACTAGAACGTTGGCCTGATCAAAGTTGCTTCGTCGTTGGCGATTGGATATGCAAATGATGATTATCATAATAGTCAAAAAAACTGTAGACCTATTATAATTGTTTAGTCTGACCAATGTGTTAGTAAATTTTCATTTCGGAGCCTCAAGCTTGAAAAATAGGCACTTTGCTTTGCAAATAAAGTTTTGTTCTTAGCTTGTTTTCATTTTCACCTTAAAGAACGAGTGAGCAAATTTTTACCTGCGCTTCGAAGAGAAGTGAACAGTTGGGAAATCACAAAACCGNAGCACCCACGCCGAGCATTTCAAAGCCGTTAANTGACAGTCCATCAGCATTCTTTCTGCCCAATTATCAACTCATTTAGCGCGGTCATAATTAACGTCGCGACAACCACGCACTTCAGCCCTATCATTTTTATACGAGGACGGCTCTTCGTCACGGATGCGGAGGCTCATGATTGCCACTTGATTATGCGAATCAAGAAACAAGCTACGAACGGCTGGAGCTTATGACCGACATCCGCACCTCTCGTCGGTAAAGGGCCAGATCTTTTGAATAGATCGTTTGTACGTGCGGAATACCTGAAACTGAACAGTATCCTCTCAAGAAGGGTAAAAACAACAGCGTGGTGTAGTATAAGCAGGGCTTTGAACAGTTATGCTTGGCTGAAAAGAATAAGTCGAAGGAGCGTGAAAGGTAAGTGTTGCCAGACCCAGCTGAATCATACAGAGCAGCTGGCTGAATTTCACTTTCCAAAACAGTTTTAATCTTGAGTGGGAAACTTCAACGCCGTTAAGAGTAGAACACATCGCAGTGACTGCTTCACTGTGGTTTGACGTGTAGAAAATTCGTCCGCTGCGCGTCAAACCCTGGCTAAAAAAGATGATGTACAAGCATACGAAAATGAGAATATTAACATTTCATCAGATGGTTTTTGTTCTTATTCTGCATTTGAAAATGGGTAAGTTACGATATTGCATTCCAAGGCTTTGTGGTTAAACGCGCTTGTCAACAAGGTTAAGCCGTACTACTTTAATCGAGCCAATAAAGACGATTAATTGGCGTGTTTTCTGTTGTATATATTAGAAACTGTGCCTTTATCCTCATTGGGCGGATAGCACTACACTTGTTAAGTACGTCAGCAATACGGTGTAGATCGCTTAGTTTCCACTTATGTTGCGCAGAATTAGCCCTTGAGCGTGATTCGAAGTCCCGATCAACAGCATACAAGGCTTGCGGAGGGACTATTGAAAACAAAACCCAAGGTACGTGCGCTACAGAAAGCTGTAATACTGAAAGTATTTTACGTTGTTGTGCTCATGAACGTACTAGAAAATTATGCTACCTCTAATAACATCTGTAAAAATGTTTTTCACGTTGTGTAGTGTACAATCTCTACAATATCGCAACGGACCTAAGCAGCAAATTTACAAATGTTTTTGCCAGTTTGAGAACAGTTCAAAATGCGCAAGCAGACCGCGAAGAAGCTTTCAATTAAACATATATGAGAATCTGACAGAAAAAAAAACAAACCTGAAGAACGCAATTTTGAGCAAGTCCAGGTTCAGGACCGAGGAGGGCGACATATTTTTAATCTGAATTACAATCCACGTTTCACGTTTTTGGTGAATTTCTTTGCAAAATGATAAGGCGCCCTCTTGTACAGCAGACTCATGGTGAGAACTGACCAAACAATGTGATAGTTCAGTGGATTGGCTCAGGTGAGAAGACGGCAATCTGCGGCTCTGGAGCCGCATGCGGTTCTTTATCTCATCCAAAGTGTCTCTGGGTTTGAGAACTTGGAATTTAAATTTACGTTTGATTATCATTAGAATTTAAGTTGATTACATTTTAGTCTATGCCCCTGTTAGGTAGACAGACGTTTTCACAAGATTATATTGAAAATAACAAAGTTTTTTATCGCAGGATTCTAGCCTACTGTCGAAATCAAACGGTTGCGAAACAAGCTTGATGGTAAAAATTTGTCTTCGTGACGGTCCAAAAACTAAGAATCATCTGTGACAAGATATAAATTGTAAAATTTTATAATTCAAATTGAGAGCTCCAAGTAAAACAACCAAAATCCACTGAAATTTGAATAGAACTTTTAGAACTATAAAAGTAGACCCGGCTTGATCAATAGAAAAACATAAAGTAGAAAGCACGATGTAAAGTCATACTCACAAACCTACACTTATCTTTGTAAACAGTTTGAACTTTGATATAATGAAATTATCCTTTGTTTTCAAGCACTCAATATATAAAGAGTTGGGGTTTGTAACCATAGAATCATTGGCAATATACTACGCACAACATACAAATATAAACATTGGCAATATACTACGCACGATATACAAATATAAACAAACGAGCATAGCTGGAAAGAGAAACGCAATTTTGTCCACATTCAAATGAAATGGACTGCAGATACGATGATTAGTTTCACAGTAATAGGACACCAGTTAGTTAGGAAAAGCATAGATGCAGAAAATGACTAAACCTATACGACAACATTTCGGGATTAATCTTGACTGGACATTGTTCTTTCCAGGCATCATTGAATCGCCCAATTATCCAGTTCGATATCCCAGCAACGCTGAGTGCAACTGGCTAATCAAGGCAAGAAATAGTTCTGATGTAATTAAGATCATTTTTGTGGACGTACAGATCGAAGAGTCCAACTACTGCCTGTAAGTGTTTTCCATTTCTTTTTGATTTGGAAGTCGTTTGCATGTCTTGCGGGGATAAACAATTATGTCGCGGTGTAATCAGGTCCGTAGCCAGGTTTCAATATTTGGTGGGGCACAATATATTTTTAGGGGGGCAAGATTTTTGCTTTTACTCTATGTTTAAAACAAATTTTCTGGGCGCAACAAAATTTGGGGTGCACTGCCCCCGAATGCTCCCCGTGGCTACGGGCCTGGGTGTAATCCCGGCTATTTTCAAGTTACTGGAGAACATTGATTGTGAAGTCATTTGATGACTGGAATTTTCAGAAAAAAATCTGGTTTTGATATGTAATGTTTTTATTTCACCGGATCAACTCAAACACGCTTGACTTCAAAAAACTTTCTTTTTGTCACCTGAAGCTGGGGCCTAACCTATAGCGGTTCAGTTGTTGGAGCAGTAGGACTCCTCACTGTAACATAAATACGACTTCGCTTCAAACTACGAAATCAGGTTGACTGTAGAAAATAAATTAATGAAAAGGAGTGGTAATTATAGTTGTGTTTGAATAAACCTATAAAAAAACAAAAGGTTTTGTGGCACTCCCACACCTTTTGCTGGTTGCAATTTTAAAAACAAGTCAATAGATGCCGTATTGAAAAGAGCATATGGTGCTAAACCGACTGTTTCACTTTGTCCCATCGATAAACTTATGTACAAGGTTTTCTTCACAATGAGTTCTAATTTTTGTACTGTTTTCGGCGGTTCACAATGGTGTTCCATTTTACTCTGTACTTTTTCATCATTGTTTTGTTTAATACGTGGTCTTACTAGCGATTGTAATATTTTAATATTTTCGCTGTTAGCTGGTAAAAAATGAACTTTCCTATGTGGAAAGCATTTGGTCAAACAGTCCTTATTTATGCTGCTTTATAACGGGGTTTGAATTCCAAAATTGATCCATTTTTAAAATTCAGAGCACTTGCTTCTCAGTGTAGATTTGAAAATATTGAAATTAGAAATTCCATGCAATGCAGACCCATGGCGAGTGATGAGTAGCAGCCGGCACTGTGACTGGCAGAAGTGGCCATCAAATTGCGTTATTGTAGGATAGAGTGCGAGCATGTTTAAAGTTGCCAGAGGTTTGACGTTGCCTTGATAATCATCGAGTTGAACATCGGAACCGCGCAAGTTGTTGTTTAAAATAAAAGAACTTCATCAAACAAAAAATTAGTGACTGAAAAAGGTTTTTGGTCTGCAATTTTAGAACTTAGCAGAGAAACAGAAAGCTGCTTTGTCTATTTTCAGAGTGTCTTGAAAGTACAAACAGATGTGTATATTCTTGCACGACCTGACCTTCTTGGTCATAGTTAACAATCTTTTACTTATTACCAAAATTATTTTCCTCTATCCTTCATGTCACTCCAAGCACTAATCATGTAACATCAATTGATTTTGTTTTTAGCAAGAGGAATTTAATGCAGAATGATGAAATATTAAGACGAGCAAACCTTGCGTGGTTACTGCTTTCATGTATCACTGAGGTGAATGATTGCAGCTGTGTAATGACGGACAACTCCAATGAAAGGACACTGCCTTTCATGGCCGTGGACCTCATCTAGTGGCCCGTAAAAGCAACAAGAAAAAAATGACTAAGTCGCAAATAAAAAAATATGTGTCGTTGACTAAATCATAACAAACGATTAGGCACACATGTGGACAATAAGATCCTCTGAACCCACTCCGGAATTGATTTGGGGAACCTTTGCAAAACGTCCACGGTTCTTTTTTCGATGATGAAAACTGAGGTTTCTTGAGTGGTTTTCTGTTATGTTTCATGAAGCACTTACGAACAAAAGGCCTCAAAATGAATGAAGCTTCGGGTATGTTTGCATTTTTAACCACTTTTGTGACTGGCTTCAATGCATATGGCAATGATTTCACCAAGTCTTTTTATGCATAGGAAAATAAATTTATATTAAAAAATAGCAAAAATAACTTTCAGGGGTAACTTCAGTTTGATTGCACGATTATTTTGACATCTCAAGCTTCTTCAAGAAATTTCACAATCGTCCACAGTTGCAGTCGAAAATTCATAAAAATGTGGATTACCAACAAAACACACGCAACGTAGAAACACAATTTGTTTGGCTAATTGTGAGTATATGCCGGTAATTCTTATAAATGTAATGCGTCTTACATCTGCAAAATTACCAATCCATCGTTCTGACTCGGCAGCAGCTTCACTTCTCCTCAAACTGTAGGAAAGCAAGTCCACGAAGATCGTTGTTCTGTTGCAACTCGGTATCATAACACGCAGTAACGTATTGGAGTTTGTTAATTGTCCGTAAAAGTGATGCAAGTAATTAAGCAAACCCATCTGTGTAGCGCGGATTTTGAGATGTTGTTTTGAACGCTATGAACTTGTGCGAACCACAGCGAAAGCTTTGACATGAAGACATTACTTCTTAAGTTGCTGTGCTTACAAAGTTTTACAGTGAAAAAGGTAGCCAAACACAACTATTGACATTTGCTCTGAAGATTTGCAGAAGACAATAAAAAAATCTGCTGGGACAATATGATCTCAAAAATGTAAATTTATTCTAATAATTTTACTTCTCAAAAGCAACTGGGAAACGCTAATTTGAGTGAACTAACCAAATCCCAGTATGAATGAATTAAATCATATGTTGTTCTCATTTGTGTCCACATTTTGGAACTAAATTTATTAGTGATATTTATGTGCTGAAATAGCTTGTTTGTTGAAACTGCTTCCTTGTTCAAATGGAAACTTACTGAAAAAACGAGAAACTAGCAAGTGAAAAATTAATGAATAGGTGTTGCACGCCGTAACGAAGGGGGGGCAAGGGAGCACAATTCCCCGGGCGCCGAATCACTATTGGGGCGACAAATCACTGCGGGGGGTGCCAAAAGTCCCAACAGTGTCGCAAGTACTTTCTTCAATACAGTACATTTGCTTCCGAGAGACCTCAGGTTCGAACATGGGGGCGCCAAACTTACTTCTTGCCCCGGGCGCCATCTTACTTCGTTACGCCCGTGGTTATGCCAAACACTTTTAAAACCTGTTTGTGAATTTGGCTCAGTTGATGAACGTTTAGATTGACGTGAATGTTAGCTTCATATAGGTTAGTTGCGTAGGACCACGTTTTTGCTTGTATCTTGTTTCGCTAGTATTATTTAAAGTTTCAAAGTTTCCAAACATAAGCTTTGAAAATCATCAGCTCTTGTGATTTTTAATAACCTTTAAGGACGGATTTGCAACTGACGTTGCATTAATTGCGCTCTCCTCAAAACAATACACGCTGATTTTAGCTGAATCTGATTGCACCTTGTGCTCTTAGTCAACTGAATAGCTGACTGAAGTCGACACGTAAGTACATGCGATTATATTAGTTGAGCTGCTAAGCAATTGAACTTCTTATGCCCGGCACATGTCCAAATAAAACTGCAACATTGATTTTAGCGTGCGGCTAGATATTGTGGGTGTTGCCAAGTAGTTTCAAGAGGACTCGCCCCAAATGTCCTCCCTTGTCTGAAGGCCTGACGCAGTGTTTGAAACAAGAACAGCTGAAACTCTTAAAACTGTTTTGTTTATTTTTCAAAATGATGATTCTGTCTTTTTTCCCCGCTAAAGTTAAGAATTTTTCTCTGTTAAGTGCTTGCAAAGTAAAATTTTTCCACAAATATTTCTTTTTCCAAGCACAATATGCAATGATGTAGTGCTAAAAACCGATGTGGTAGAACGCACTGTAACAAAGACATAGTTTGCTGCAGCCAATGCAGTTGAGAGTATTTGTGGAGAAAAATTGTTGAAAAATTACATATCCGTACAACGTGGTGGTGCCACTAGGGAAACGCCTTTCCTCCTTGAAAGTATTTCGGGATCACTCTTTCTTCGTATTCCCCCGTCTACACCACTGGCAGTGTGTTCGTTTCAAGGTTTGACTACATTGAAATAAGCCTCTTGTCGAACGGATTGCAAACACGCTTCTGCAAACCTCAGTCACAAAGCGTCCTCTCAAAGTCAAACCTGGTTCACCTTCGTTTTTCAAGTGATAGATCGGTTGAAAGAGCTGGATTTCGGATTATTTTTCAAGGTAAGTGCATAATATTTTACATATACACGAGAGAAAAACGTGAGGAATTCGCCTATATGAAGCTTTATAGCTGTTTTCTTCTATAGGATTCAACTTTACCATATTTAATGTTTAGACCAAAAACCAAGAAGAATTCAAGCATCAAATCTCCAGGTTTCTGTTGCAGCGAATCTTCATTAAACACACACTAATTTAATTCAATCGACCACTATAGCCATGTACAGGTTACCCACGCAAAAACCTTTTGAGTACTTGCGATGTCATTTGTAGGACACGACGTCACACAGCATATTTAGGAGCTTGTCTTACGGACAAGCGCGAAGCATTTGCTTTGTAAAGCACTTCAACTTCACCACCTGCCTAGGGCGATTTGCTTCATAAATGTACATGGTTGTTCAGTGCTGGATGGAGGCTTTTCAAAGACAAGCTTGTTATCGCCAACAGCGGTTCTCACAACAGAAAGCGTCTCCACTCCCGCTGTAACAAAAGTAGCAACCACAAAAGGTAAATATCAGTTCCTGCGAGTGCGAAGGAGATTTCCTGGCAGCCTTGTTGTTGGTGTGCTTTGCAGAAAAATTCAGTCAGGGTAGAATCGAGCGGACGACTTCACCGCAGCGTCGATTCACAGGAGAAAAAAACGACGACAATTTGAAATCTGAGACGATTGCAGACCATACCGTCGCAACGTTGAGACCAGTTAGAAGAAACCGGAGGAAAAAAATATCTGATACTTACACGATTGCTAACGGGCAAACGGGATCGGAAGATATCGAAAAAGAATTGTTGACTGAAAGTTCTCAATATTCATCTGTGTGTGAAGACGAAAGGTGCGCAGCTGCTTTGAGACGAGAAATTTGATTTTGTCTATTTTTAATTTGCCAAATCTCTGTTTGCAACATTTTGCGAAAATGTGTTTGCGAAATGTGTTATTTGCGATATCCGCCAGTAAACAAACAACAAGTGAAATATTACATGTATACTGCTTAAGTCTAGCGCATAAGTCAATGGTGATACAGTGAAGTACAGTATATCAACGGCAATTTACTTTCGGAAGGTGTTGTAATATACAGTGCGAAAAGTACTGATCAAATTTTGCTTTTTCCTGGTTCAAAACCGCAAATCTTACGCCTACCTTACGAATGTTTTTATCCACAGACACTTTTGTATTTTTTGAAGAATGTTCAAACTGTCACGTTGTGCTTAGTTTTCAGTAGAAAAGTCTTAAAACAAACAATTGTTGAAACTTAGAAAATCACTGTCTTCCTGGCACATAACAGCAGCGGTTGTTTCGGGAACAAGTTGTTTGTTCTTCATCGCATTCTCCATTTACCTCATCGCCATATCACGGTAAGATGCTAATCTTTGACGTTTGTGGAGCGTGCGTGTAGAACCGAAAACTTATCGCAGAATTGTACTTTATTACATGATAGTCAAAGACAGCATTGCTTGCACGCTTTAAAATGATGAAAGCGGTTGCTTCCGAAAAGTTCAATGACTATATCCAGATTCGTTGTAGCTAACGACTTAGCTTCGGGTAGTTCTACACTTTAGTTTAGGCTGTTGTTTCTAAAATGTGCTCAAAGCCGATGAAGCTGCTGCAAGGCACGAGTTGTGCTGGATAGAAAATGCCTATTTCGTACGGACTGTTTTTTCGCTGTTTGCCATTTAACTTCACAAATACAGAAAGTTGCAACGTAGCACGGCAACTTGGCTTCGAAAATTTACCTTTAACTTGGTGTTGTCACAGTACAAAACATAGCTAATGTGCTGACAATGTGGAATACAGCCAGCCAAGCAAAGGCGGGAGGAGTTACTTTTACATAATGTATCGCGTTATCGCAATGTTGGCAACTCTCAATCACATTCTTGTGAATTATATGCTGCTGGTTCCCAATCGTTCCAACGCAAGGGCGCAGAACAACTGCGAAACCTTTGATCTCAGTTGAATTGGTAGTCTACGTCTACGGTACGAATGTGTATAACACAACAACTTCGCTCCAACTTGCGACATGATGTTATTGTAACATAATGACAAATTACGTTCTTTCCGTTTGCTAGCTGAGTAAGAGGGTTTATAGGATACAGCAATGAGTTAGTTAAACTGCAATATCGCCCTTAAATGTATTTAGAAATTTATCGACTTCGTAATATGATTCAAATATTAGAAAACCCATGTAGGCCTATATCAAGACACAGGTGATGGCAAGCAAAGCTTATACTTTATACACAATTCTTTGTCAACTTACATGCTAAACAAAATGGCAAACCTTACGTTAATAGATACATAGGCATAGATCAAACAAGTTTTGCAAAACACAATGTTTAAATGAGATGTAGGAGGCGGCTTTCAGTTGAAACTGAACATTTACCTTTTTGCAATCAGAGGCCATAACAGATTGTGCGGTATACATGACTTCTGTGTTTCTGAATGCCACTGTGTTGTCTATGCATATTTTTGCTGATCTGAACATTTTTTTACAAAGCACTCTGCCGTAAAAACTACAGGAAGCAATGAAGATCAATACAACTTGTTATTAATGTGTTTTTTGCGGCAATGGATTTGTACCATTTTAAAAGCAGCTTGTAAGGGCCCCCTGTTTTAGATATTGAAAAACACTGCATTAAACTGAAAACGTTCGCCCGTACTTGAATGTGTTTCTGTAAACTCCTGTGTGAAGTTCGTGACCCAATGACCATTGCACGAGAATGTGACCCTCGACACTTGCGAAAACCGGAAAAAATCCACGCAGGTAGTGATGTCACAAACGCCTGGCTTTTATGCGCCTCGAGTGGCCAACAAACGATCATAATGCTGTCGCACCCCATTTACAACAACGCCCTTCATCAAAAGGTTAACAAGCACATAGAAACACAACCTCAAAACCAGCAGTTTATCAAATGTAAGTCATCTGTTCGGTGGATGGTAATATGTAATATGTAAGTAGTTAAATCTGTTGGGTGGATGGTAATATTCCAGCGCGTGGTTTATTTGCGTGCGAAGTCAAGTCATTTGTGAAATATTTGTCGGATGCGGGGTTGTTCGTAGACATTTCTTGCATTACAATGTTTGAAACTTATCAGCAGAGCTTCTTATAAATATACCTGTTAGTAAACTTTACGCGCCACACGCAGGGTTGGATTTCTAGCGCTGGCCGCCCATAGGCTATAGAAATTTTGCAGGCCTCTTTTCGCCCAAAAGGAATTTTGGAGGCAGACGGGCAGGTAATTCTAGAATGGACGCTGCAAAATGGCAAAGCAACATAAAAAAACTTTCGAAAAATTTTTCCGCCCCTGGAAATTCTGTCGAAAGCCGATAATGAAAATCCGGGCTACTTTGTTAAATTCAGTAATTTTCTCGGTTTGACGTCTTTCAAATCGGATGGAAAAAGCTTCTCCCACCGTGAAAGGTAGTCTATGAAAAAAACGTTTGCCATTCCGCAAGAACAAAGAAAGAATGCTGCTGACTTGTGTTCAACAATAAATAAAGCCATTACCAGCGCTCCGAAACAATGTTGGTCTTGCATCGCGTCGAAACCACCAGCTATGTTCACGAATAGCTAACGTTGCCAGGTTTCTTTAGGAACAGTGCAGGTTTTCCCAAACACAGTTATTTTTTACTTCAGATGCATCGTATTTTATTGGCAAACATTACACGTTGTCAAATAATTTCCAGCACACATCTGTTGTAAATCGTTTTACCATTGAGTAGGAATTCTTTTGTACAGGACATTGTTCCTTCTTGTACTTTAGTAAAATTTTTTAACGCCATTGTGCTATTTTACAGTCAAACCAATGACACAGCGTCAGAAAGAACCTTAACCTCTACTACTCCGGTAATAAGCGCTTTTGAGGCTTTGACCTTTTGCCAATCGCCGTCAACAGTGATAACAACACAGTCAAGCTTCGCGGCAACGCAAGGATCACGACGCCCTCTTTATGCGTCATATGTGTATTCTGTTTGTTTTAGCATTATGTCAATGAAAACAATAACCAGTGAGGCAAGAAGCAAATTAAGGATCCTCGCTAGAAAAACTTTTGATAGGTCTGGTCATAGATGCAAGCAAAAAATTAACCTTAAGATTTGAAACAAATGAAAGTTATCTTGCAGAAAATAGTAATACAATTGCAACTTTTCAATTTCAAATTTTGGTTTGTTTTTCTTCTGCAAAAGGTAAAGCTTTCCGAAGTCATTTGGTCTCAACTGACTGTCTGCATTACACTCTGGGTTATGTGGCAAGTAGATAACAGACTGGCCAAACAACGTAACTAAATCTCGTCTAGCAGTGAGGACTAGTTTCCCTGAGTCAAGTGATGATAGCACTGCACGTTTACATCTTCTTATAAACGCGGAATAAATTCTCTTTGAAGGTTATTTCAGACTTTATAATTCAATTTGAAAAACAATTAATGTACATTGTTTTACATTCTATGTTTTATGAGTGATCAACGGTTTGAAAGTAATCACGCNCGTTTTNAAATAACGCTAAATGCTTTTAGGATAGATGACGTCGACCCGAGGCGAAGAGTCTATCATCAATGTTGATGGGCACGACGACAAGAGCTATACGATCTTTAAGAGATTCAGTGATCCGAAAGCGCTTTCTGCGTTGAGTCCTGTCGCCATAACTGTGATCTACATCGCCATCGTTTTAATCGCTGTACTTTTAGTCCTCGTAGCATTGTGGATTACCACAGCATGCTGTGAGCACGAAAGGGCAAAGAGGTTACGAGCCCGAAGGGGAATGTATGTTCGAAGGCACGCGTGCGATCCAACATATGGCAGCACGGCTTGCCTGTCCACTGTAACAACCACTACTTCAATAGACAACGAATCAGAACACCGTATGACTCCGGCAACCAGTGCCCCAATCCGTAACGGAACGCGATCCCCAACGGAGTGTTGTGCATGCAGCAAAAGCGACATAACAACACTTGGGCGTGAAGTCACGCTGATAAGTAAACACTGCAACCGATGCGAACGCAAGCTCAGGTCGGCTGATCTACCTGTGCGTTGCCGCAAACAATTGTTCGTCAAACGGAGACCGACTGAACGGTCGCATCTTTTGCGCAACGGCAGCTTATACCACCCCAAATCAGTTCAATCAAATAAACACGTTCAGAGGAGCTCATCGCATTGCCATGCAGAGAATCATTACAGACAGCACCACTTGCCGAAAAGCGTTTCTACTCTATGTGTGGACCACAGCCCTGAAAGTGGCTACTTTTCTAACAGGCACATGATTCCTCGCGCGAAGTACCACAGTTCAACAACGCTTCAAAAGTCCCAGGAAAGGACTTCCTCTCCCCAAGCAGTAGAGCCTTATTTGTCGCTTTCTACGAATTCCATAGCAGCAACGACGCGTGTAGACAGCAATGCATCACTTACCAGAGTACCTACTCCTCCGCCGCTAACAGAACCTGTTGTCGGCCTGTCATTAGATAGAAGACCGCTGCATCTCGAAACTGCGCCACTTCAAATGTGATCGCATATTCAACGCGCAGCTTAGTGCAGCGCCGTGTTGGGCTGCTGCGGAACGTTACTCATCGGAGCAAGGTGTTGTACGTGATGATCGAAAGCGGCTTTGACATGTTCCTGAAATGATGTTGTCCCAATCGAGGAATAATTTGTATCATCAGTCTTGAAATGCGATACCAGTTTCCTGCTGATGATGGCTGGACATGAAGACTTAAAATGAACACTATTGCCGACGCTCGGTGCTGTCATAAAATTTGGCTGATGGGAGATTTGGAAAAGATGTGTGTTTTCAGAGTGCAGCGGAACAGAAAGTTGGCTTGATTTATTTTTCCTGTGGATACAACGCCGCGAACGGCCAAGGAGTGTGAGAAATCATCTACAGTGCATTCGTACTTTTTGAGTCATGCAGTCATCGCCCGTGCTCCTACTTATTTCACTAATTCTAGGCTTTGAAGAAGATAACAGCAAGGGATTAAAAAACGCGAACCTGTCCAAGTATGGAGCAAAAATAGTGAGTGCGTCAACACGAACCGATTAACCGTTAATTACATAAAATCAAGTAATTTTACCACAAATTTGAAACAACGTTGCAGCTAAACTTTTCGACCTCAAAAGCAGATTGGTTGTAAAACGAACATTGCCAGCTGATGACCGCAGAGTTGTAGAATCTATTGGAAAACTTTCAGTGATTTTGCAAATACCGATACACCACCGCCACACTGTTCAGAACTATTGGCGTTACTTACTCTGGCATTATACTTAGAAAAATAGCTTTGAAGCTTGAGAAATTTGTACAGCTTCAACAAACCTCACCAGATATGAAAAGCGCTTGTGCAAATTTTGTTTTTTTCGGCAAGAAATATCGCTACTGGTTGATTTTACTCTAAAATTTTGTCATGGCTTTTGACTGCTTGGCAGGATTTCAGGACATTTCAAGTGCGTTAATTACAAAACAATAACCTCAAAACATGATGGCAATTATAAACAGGACCAAGATACATTATCCACCTCGAAATGTTTGTTTCCCATTATTTTAGCTCTTTTAAAACTTCCTATAACTTGAAAATAAAGTCATTACGCACTCCTCGGCTGATTTTTGCATTCAATTGAAAACAAAAAGATGGCGTATGTGTTACAGGACAAATCTCCATCTTTTACCCGTAATAAAACAGCTATGGCCAATCACGTAGTTCCTAATCCATTGATTATATTGGTAGTGGTTATGCTTCGATTAATTATTTACTGTCAAAAAAAGTTCAAGATATTCTTCCGCCATGCCGAGGCGAAACAATGAACGAAGTTTGCTAGTTTTGTACGTTTGACATTCATAAATTTTACCGAAAGTGGGGCAAGCGATTTGCTTTGTCAATGTATAAAAATATTCTCAAATAAATTCGCATCCTTTTTCGAAACGAATAAGAAAGTTACCTGATAAAAAAGCGGCCACCGTTAACAACCACCCGCTAGCACATGAAACCCTCCACCATTTACTTGCCCTGAGGTTTTGCATCATATGAAGCGTCGCCGTTTGTATTAATTTTTTCATGCGAAAACAAGAGGTGACACTTCCTGAAACTTTTTACATCGAAACCTTGATTAGGTTCATACTTTCATGCAATAATGTTTTGTTGCTTCTTCCGAATTTCCAATCCAAAAATTTGGTTATCGCGCCACGAGAATTGCCCATGCCCCATAGTAAACACGAAACTTGCTTTTATTTCGTTATTACCTGTAAATTAAACCCTTTGGCCTAACGCCTTTCAACTGCAGTGGACACCAAACTAATTTTTCCGAATAGGCTGACTTCGGAAATCAATTTATCTTTACTGTGTTCAACAGATCTTAGAAGAAGAACGTCATAATCAAGTTATAACACGTTCAAAATTAAAGCTATGGTTTGTTAGACTGCTAATAAAAATTACCTATCTAGTGTTCAAACACAGCTCGACGCTTTTAGTTGAAAACTTATAATTTTTTCTTGCCCCTTTTTCGGTTAAATAGTCGTTTATTCGTCTTGAATTTTCGATTTGGTACTTTCTTAAAAAGAAAATAGATACACTTCTGTTTTGTGAATGTACTCAACATCGTCATTGTCAGTTTTATAGACAACCATTGGCAACTGCAATCTGATGAAACTGGTGCTGAAAGTGGAAACAGCCAAAAAAGATACACGCTTTTGTATAGAAAAAAGCAAATGCATATATAGATATATCCACGTTTGGCCGAGAAAGCAATTGCTTTTTGGTGTTTGCAACAAAACCGCATAAAACAGCAAAAAATAATCACAGAACAACTGAAGTATTGAGTTGCAATTCAAGTGGCGCAGTCTGGATCAGGCCCGTAGCTGCGGGGGGCATTCGGGGGCAATGCCACCCAATTTTTTTGTACCCCTACAAATTGTAACCATAAATTTTTTATTAAAATATGTCATACAAATAAAAATATTGCCCCCTACAAATGTATTTTTCCCCCTCAAACCTTAAAACCTGGCCATGGACCTGGTCTGGGCAGTATTTTTCTGTGCTTTTCTCGATCTTGACACTAACAACATCAGCTCAGTACAAAAGCATTGCGTCGAAATCCCAAACTGACAATCACTAAACTGCTTCTGTAGGATTCGCAAACCATTCTGAAAGTTCACAAACCGTTCTCACTGTACAAGACACGCTTTCAAGTATCAGTACACTTTTTTCATTGGTTGTATGCCGAATGTTATTCGTATGATCGCAAATATAATACAGCCTGCAGCAGATATTTAAAATGTGTGATGCGTAGTCTTAATTCTTTTCTTGTTGATATTTCTTTCTTGATGTCTCTTTTTATTGTTGACAAGACACGATACTATTGACTATATCCCAATATATACACCAAACTTGTGTAACAAAATATACGAAATGAAAACGCCATTCGAGGGAAGTGGATAAAAAGTTCTAAAGTAGATGCATTTTCATCAGTTGTGTCGACAGAATTTTTGTAACCAAATTTAACTCTCTAAACTCGGCCCTGCAAACCAATGTTTAACCCTTCAAAGAGCCACTGTAGTGGCTTTGACTTTGTCAAGTCATAACTTGCCGACCGATAGAGCGATGAGAGACCTGTTAAAATCCTCTATAGAAGCAGAAAGTCTCTTAGCTTCGATTCACAAAATTTCGGGCACTTTTGAGTTTGAACCAGAGATGATCACGGTGCCGGAGTGGACTGCGGCCGGAGTTTGGATTTTAGGGCGGAGCAGGAGCCGGAACCAATATTTTAGGCTCGAGCCGCCGGAGTCTGTGCAGGAGCCAATTAAAATAAGGTACCTATGAAAATTTCTGTAACGATGCTTGTTGTTGTCAAACAGAATGAAATTAATTGAGACGTGTTTTCTGACCAACGTCGTCATATATCAAAATAGTGTGGCACTGGGTGGGAGTACCGAGCATTTCACCTCTTATGATGGTTTCAGAAGTCAGTATCAATATACAGTGTGTAAGTGACAATGCAGTTCGGAAATTCGGGAATCCATGCCGTAACCATAGGAATGTTGGGATAATGATGTGGGCAAAACCACAAGACACATGACAAAAAACAATGGTCAACAATACCGACTATAATCAAGTAACAGTGTGCCGAAATGACCTACAGTGTAATGATAGAATTTGACATGTTAGAAAAATGTACGGTAGTATGCTACGGTAGAATATTTATTTGCACTGTGCAGATTTCTAGTGTAGCCACCACTTGCACAGGCCAACCTCTGCTCCTTTTTGATACATCCTGAAAAAAGTTGGATGTTTGCCTTCATAGTTGTAGCTTTAAATATATACTATATTGTTTTCCAGCTCTAGTGCCTACGTTAAATTTGAAAGGGATTGTAAGTTATGCGTAATGTTCATCTTGTAAATTGTTTTGTAGGCTTTGCTTGCACATGTTAATGGTTTAGTTTGGCACAGTCATAGTTCAGAGTTTTGTCTGACTCTTAGCACATGGTGATGGTTAAAGGACGATTCAATATATGTAAACAGGTGATCAGCTCCTGACCTTGGAGATTTAAAATGAGTCTATTGTAAAAATTGAAAGTTAAAGCCCAATTCAAATAATTGTCAGATATCTGGTTCATTATTAAAGCTTGAATTACTTAACTAATGTTTCAACACTTAATACCTTATAACTTAAATTACAGTACAACATACAGTTTCAAAGATGGAGGCTATATTTGATAAGCAGTGTCTATTTTGCCTCATGAAGCAAAAACTGTCCTGAAGTTAATTTGTCAGTAGCTGTACACGATTGTTTCAAGTGATTACATGACAAGTTAAAAAAATATGATAAGTTTGGAATGCTGACCGTAACGTCTAATTTAAATGCGGGCAAGCTTTTAGCGGCTTTTTGTCTTTGTTGCGTAAAGTATAGGCAAAGCCATAACTCTAAACCTCAACATGTTGCATCTCTCTGTGTTGTGCTTGTCACCTGACCACTTCAACCATTTGTGTTCAGTCAAACGCAAAATAGCCATGGCATATATTTTGCCTCATGAGGCAAAACAGATCCTATCTTTTTGATATGAGTTACATGGAAGTTTTCGTAATATTAAATGGAGTCGGAGTTGATGTTTCAACATTTTTTGGAGTCGGAGCAGGAGTCTTAAAGCCAGAAACAGGAGCGGAGTCGGAGTCAGAAAAAAGTGACTTCGCTCATCTCTGGTTTGAACATTTTTTGTGTGACGTCACGATTTGGGAAGGTTTGGAGATTTTTCCATGACGTTACCAAATCAGCGCCTAAATGTCGAGGGGTGCTCGACGAGACAACCTGGTCAACACGGGTTTTTCGGTATCTAAGCGTTTTGATCTTAATCTTGTATGAATCTGTTTCTTATTTACGCCAATAAATTTAAATCTCAAACGCTATTTACTAAGAGTATTATCTGTCTATATTACTGCCTATAACAGCGAAGCATTCGTTTCAAAGATCAGCTTCAAGAATTTACCGTTGCGTTACTGTCACCTACGCATTGAAATAAAGCAAGAAGCCGACCATCAAGTAAGAGCTTTAAAAACTGACGGCTATTACAGGATAAAATTCGGCGTCATCTCCGCAGTAATTACTGATTCATTTGTAACGCTTTTGTGGGTTACTCATTTTCAACAATTCTGAACACTAGTAAACTTAAATAGAAGCTAGGCGTTTAATTATACAATTGCTAATTTAAAAAGCTCACGGCCAGGTTTTGAGCTGCTTCAGAATAATCAAAACTACACTTTGCATCCACTTTTATAGATACGATACTGCTTTCGTTAAGTCCAGCTACGATATGGTGTGGAATGAAATTATCGATCCATAGAAGTCTGCAGCCGGAACACCGCTTAACACAAGTGGCGTGACCAGAGGTTAAAGCCAGGTGGCAAAACTTAGCTGAAAGGGCCCCACTGGCCACTGTAGGGGACCAACTAGCCAACACTCAGAAAAAAACTTGAGAAATGGTGATGAATCCGGATGTGGATGGCTATACTAAAACCCTAAATCACGGGAAAATATTCCCAAAATTGCAAAAAAGCGACAACCTACTGAAAACCAAGAGAATGAAAAAAAAAGTANAAGCTAAGTGGGCGCCCGCTTTTTATATTTAGCTTGCCAGGGCAGTCAATTCGCCCCTCTGACCCCTCGTCAGTTACGCCATTGCTTAACACTTTATATTGCTGACAGTGACAGTAAAGGTCACAGCTGGAATATATTCTGTGCGCTACTCATGAACTTATGCAGTTTATAACGTGAATGAGAGTAAATTATTGTTGTGCAATCGATGAGTCACAGACATCATAGCTTTAAAACACAGACCGCGTATTAGGGGCGGATCCAGGGAGGGACGATCGCCCTCCCTAAAACTACGTAAGTAACTTTATTAAGCGTGATTTTTTACAATGCGGAAACAGCATTCGCGATATAAGGCCATGTTGTCCTCCATTGTCTTGTCACAGCAGTCTTGCGAAGTATACTTCATCCCTCTTACAGTAGCGAAGCCGTTATGAGACTTGACTGCCAAATACCCCCCTAACATTACTGGCTGGATCCACCTGCCGAGCATTGACACATACTTCCAGTATGCTATTGTGCTTTGCCCCGTTCCTGTAGAAAAAATATCTGTGTGCCGTACGGTCATACGCACTTGAAGCATTTTTCGAAATTATGCGTGCTTCAGGATTCCAAACAAACTTAAGCATGTGCTTTCAGCGTCCACTTTTGCCGTTTTAAAAAATGTATGAAAAAATAAGGTACAACACCACTTTCTCAAAATATTGGGGCATGGTATTCGCTACCTGGGTATTTAAGCTATGCACCAGATCGTAGCAGACATTTTGTACTTTTGAAAAAATTTACTATAGTCAGTTCTGCAATAATTTTGCCTGTCAGTAGAACTGTGGAGCCGTTGGCCAACCGCAACGCCCAAGTATGTAAAAATCAATTGCTCCGTATAGAAAAACTGGTGAGAGCACCGTCAGTGGTGTACCCTAAAGTTGATAGAAACGAATACGACAAATATGTGCTTGTGTATCGAGTGATGTAAAAAATATCTCGGATATGTTATGTAACAGTATTTAACTGACATTTTTTTCTTTGGTCTAGCGCACTTACTTATTGAGAGGTTTATCTCAACACCAAATATCGCTCCGACGCCCTCACACGCAAAAAGCTCCTTTAGTTCTCGCAATGCATGCAGGCAAGCTGTAACCTACTCCGTAATGGCTTGAAAACTTAAAGATTAATTGCTCCTCTGAAACGAAGATAGCAGAGTTACGATAAATAGGCTACAAACAATCCGACGAAGCGTGCAGTACGCAAATTCCATTGTTGATGTCACAAACAGTAATTACACAACCGTGCTACGGTGCTATACACGAGATAATGTGGCGGCCTGGAGATGGCGCCACATGTAAATAAATGGTCACCGCTAGATGGTACCCATGTGTAACAAGTCACTGTGATAGTTACCACAAGCGAATTATCGTAATTCACTTATCCCTAATCCCTACATAACAATAGTGCAACCTAGTGTTAGTAGAGTGAACTCGTCGAGGGAGTGCTGGTTGCTTTCCCGTTAGTCTAATCCCCCGAATTACCATCTTTCTCTTGTGCTTGCCTCAGTAGTTCAAGGCAGTCAACTGCAACAAATGGCTCCCGATAAGGCACCTGGGAGAAAGGCCATAAGCCCCTCCCGGTAACATCCTCCGTTGATGATCGTCTTGAACCAAAGGGCAAAGGCGCACTTGCAAAAATAAGAGCTAAAGTATGAATGATAAAGTGATAGAACTTCAACCTAATGGTGAGGGAAGTGATGTGGCGGCCTGGAGATGGCGCCATAGGTGGCGGAACCGGGGGGCCGCATGGGCCTAGGACCCACTTTTAAATTTCGAATTTTGCCTAAATATCGTAATTTTAAGTAACACAATTAGTATTGGGTCCAGTGTTAAAGCAAATCGTTTAATGAAAAAAATGTTGCAGAATTTTGGCAGTATTTTGTCGATATTGTTTCTAATTTGGCAGTGAACTCGGCAGGATTCCGTAATTGTTTGGCAGTATACACCGTGCACAGTCTGTCTCCCTGTTGTAGATTGCTTACCGCATTGATGTTGTTGAACAGTGTTGCCAGATGGTGTAATACAACACAATTTTTCACAAAACTTGTGTAATTTTGCATGCTTGTGTGCATGGGAGTCGGAAGAAATTTTTCCAGAGGGGCCACTAGTGGATTTTTCCAAACGTTTTTCTAGGGGGGGCAAAAGTGGTGAAATTTGGTTTTTAACACTCGAAACTAAAGCAACAGCCATTTTTGCTGCAATTTTCAAATTCTTGCCCCTCTTCCGACACCCATGCTTGTGTGTAGGAAAAGTTCGTGCCACACCATTAAAAAATTGGTGTAATTTCAAGCGTTTCAACACCATTCTAAATAGTGTAATTTGCTGAATCCTATACGCAAAATGAAATATAAGACAGATCAATTCCAATTGTGCTTTTGTTTTTGCATTGGAAAAGCCAAATAGCTATATTTTATTTCTGCATTGGCAACACAATTGGCATCCTTACGGACAACTTGCTAGTTGCCACGTATGCTTTCTCTTGTCTTTGTATTCCGGTATCTAATGCAGTTGTTCAATGAGCATTCAGTCATGATAGTTCTGTGTTCAAGATGTGGAAAAGTTGTGAATTTGAATGTGTTTAAGACAGGTATCAATACTGCGTCGTTTTTGCCTGTTTTTTAAACTGTGTTGTTGGTGTTTTTAACACCCAATGACTTCTGCGGCATACGAGCTCCTCGGTCTTAGCCCGAGTCTTCGATTACGATTTTTATCGGAGAACGCATGATTACTTGCTTTGTATGTTTGTGCCACCTGTTAGGCTATATGAAATTTTGAAAAAAGAAATAACGTGGAAACTAATCCAAATTAACATCCTCTCAAGGTAATCACTGTTCAGGGTAATCACTGTTAACAGCAATGAGAAGCTTTGGTGTGTTGTAGAGATGAGCATTGGACTGGACTTGGATTGGATTGTATCCGGGCTGTAACAATTATTTTGGATTAGATCCGGGCTATAAATTGCTTCATTAATTTCAGATCAGGACCTGATTTGGACTGAGTTAATGGTAAGGAATTGCGTAAATTTTGTTGGTAAAAAGCTGGATTTGTTAATTCCTTGGACTTCATTTGGATATGGACTTGGAATTTTAAAAAGATTCGGACAACGGTTGGACTTGGACTAAGTTAAAAATATTCAGGACTGGATCTGGATCGCAAAATATGAAATTCTCTGCTGGGATGAGCAATCGACCGGACTTGGGTTGGACTGGGTCTGGATTATGACGATTTTGTTGGATTTGGATTGAATCCAAAATCGTTTTAGAAATTTATGATCACGACCGGATTGGCAGGGCCTCCAAGGGAAATCGTTTCAGGCGGACCAAAACTCATTTGGGGCCCCAAACACTTGCAAATTTATTTTGAAACAAATAAAAATTGAGACTAACGAATGTGCATCAAACTTCAACAAGAAGTGCTCGTAATAGACTGCAAATATTTTTTTACAAGATTAAGCTTGCTGAAAGATCTTTCAGTAAATGCTGCTATAGCTGCCTAGCTGGAATTGTCAAGAATATTATCAAGCTAATACAAACATTTCGAAATAATTCACACAAGCCACGAGCTACGAACCGGCGATCACTGCTTTGAAGCATTCTGCCGAAGTAAGAAGTGATTAGTTTCTCCTGCATGGTTTCGAAATCTTAAGATTTCTGGGTCTGTCCGCTAAATCCTAAATTCACATTCGATTAGAGCCTGTATCTGCTTGCGGCGCAAGTTTAGCAATCAGCAAAATGCACAGCACACCGCCGCGCTGCACTATAACCACTTGCGTCCTGCACTGCAGTTACTTGCTAATTTTAAACTTTTTAGTCATCTTACGCATATGCGCAACATTCGAGGGCTACTGTTGTTACATTCGATTTTATTGTGAACTGGCATGTTTCCATTCAAATTTCACTTGAACTATCTCTTAGTTTGAAACTCTTGGTTTGTTTGTAGAGTTTTTATTAAAGATTTGTTTGAAAATGAAAGACGAAAAGCATAATTCAGTTCAATGGACAGAGACAGTAATCGTGAATGTCTCAAATTCGACAAAGTAGTCAAANATTCAAGTTTAACAAAAATAATTACTGCTAATAATTATTATCAATGCATCATATCAGGAAAATGCACTGCCAGCAATTCACACTGAAATACATCACAATGGATTACCAAATCCTTTCCGCCAAACCAGTTCTATCACAGGGATTAATATCGCTACATTATTCCGAGTTTGTTGCTAACAAACACTCCAATATTTTTTCAGTGTCGGGCCCCTCCGTAGCTGCCGGGCCCCGGAACAGTGTACCCGCTGGACCCCCCTTACATAGGCCCAGCGGACTGGGACTAAGTTAATGAAAAAGACTTGCGGTAATTTTTTGTTGAAAAGCTGTAATTTGTTAAATTTTTAGACTTTATTTGTTCTGAGACTATACCATTTTAAAACTTTTTTGGACTATGGTTGGACTTAGACTGAGCTTTGAAAATTCAGAACTGGGTCTAGGGCGCAAAATAGCCTATCACAGTCTGTCAATCTCATTGAGACGTTCAGTAAAGCTCAGTTGTAGAATGTAACATATCAGACCAGAAAGATTAACAGGCATACAGTAAAGCGACACGTTAGCACTAGGCTGCACGTACAAATAATGATGAACTTTGCTAAATGTTACTAGTGTAGATATTGCTGTACGTGAAACAACCATGAGTCAAGGGATCAATGAATGTCACACCAATTCCTTAACTTTGATGACGTGATGCATAAGGGAGGAGATTGCATGATGGATTAGCGGACTGTGTATGTTACGATTCAGATGCAGTGCTGAATTTTTAAAACTCAGTCAAGTCCAACCATATCACATAAAATTTAAAAACAGTAAACTCCAACTCAAAAAGTTATCATCATACAACTTTTTAACAAAAATTTTCCGCAATCCTTTTCCATTGACGCAGTGCAAATCTGGTCTTTGTCTTAAATTTATGAAATGATTTACAGTCCGAATCCAATCCAAATCCAACAAAATTCGTTGTATCCCGAATCCAGTTCAATCCAAGTCCAGTCCTCACTGCNCGTAGTCAAGGATGAAGNTTTAAAACAAACACCATGTACGCTACAATCTTGATTCTCGATGGACGTGAGAAACTTCACTGAACCAAACTTTACGGATTAATACAGTGATCTACAGTCACAAATCTGATCTGAAAGTGAAAAGAAGCTCAAAACAAAATTTTTAAATCAAAAATGTTACCCTGCTAGACAGGAGCAGTTAGCAGTCATCACGTTTTGGATGCAATATATATTTTAATTTCAAGGTCATGTGGCGTGTCAATTTTGTTTGGCTTCTGTAACGAGCTGCTTTGCATAAAAACATTTCATTTCCATCTGTTTTCGTTGAAATATCCTTCAAATGTTCTTATATTAAAAACATAACCTCGGTCGAGAACCTTTGATGAATCTCCAATCTAGAGTAAAATTCGCCTATAACAATTTCAGCTATAAGGATAGTTCTCTTATAACGACGCAATTTCATCGATCCTGGCAGAATTCCTATCTTTTACGTGCGTTCGAGTTCGGCTATAACGACGTCGCCTCAGGCCTGTAACCAGCTTGGGACACTGAGGAGAGCGAAAAGTTTTCTGAGAGGTGCCCAGATTTTTTAAACTATGTCCAATAGTTTTAAATTATGTCCAACACATTTTTCCAGGAGGGGCAAAAATTTTCCAGGGGGTGCTTCGCCCCCCTGCGCAACCCTAGTTACGGGCCTGCTTCGCCTATGTCATCACTTCGCCTATAACGATGCTATTTACCTAGATGACCCTTGGTCCTTTGCAGCCTCCAACCCCCTCATGCATTCTATACATCGATGTACTTGGAAGTCATTGCAGTTCTTCATTATGATAATTATGATGGCGACATTTATGCGTGTATCTTAAAGCTTGTATTTCAGCAAAGTACAGTAAATGCATTAGCGCCATCAAGCATATACTCTGTACCACCGCAATGCATATATCCTCGTCTTCTTTCGTGTATTTATGTGTTTCTCTTTTCTGCGATGCATGTCTAAAGTCTAGCGTTTTGCGTGTGGGAGTGAAGACGTTACACAATACAATAATTATCTCAATACAATAATTCCATAATTTGTCGGTCTCCGTAGAATTTTTGTTTGTATATAACCACAGTTGCAAGTTTTCTTTACAGTTCGAAGTGTAAGCTTGGCTATGTGGAGCCAACACACAAATCTTTGATGATGGAATAGTTCTAAATATCCCTGATACGAACGCAGTGGAGCGGCCAATCGCTGAGCCGTGACAGGTTTGATGTGAGAATAGCATCAACGATTGCGTCATCAGCAGCAATTGGTGAAAATTGTTACATGAATTTTACTGTACAGGATGAGGGATTGTTGCGACTCCAGTCAACTGGATCGATAGTCTTGATTGAACAGTGTGTATATTGTCGAACGTAAGAAGCAGCATCCTATTTTGGAAAAAGTGTGATATCGTTGTTTCGTTCAATAGCCAAAATGGTACAAAAGTGGCTAAACGTGTAAGAGATTTCGATATTCCAAGGACGAAGTTGACTAAATGTTTGAAAAATAAGGACAAAACAATTTCTCACTGTTTCTTATCAGAGCATACGCAAAAACACGATACAATAAGCGCCAGCCCTAATAACCATGAGCGCAATTTTGTTGCAAAATGTGAGGGGACAGCTTGGTGTGAAACCAAGACTTTACGAAACTTAAAGAGTAAAATGTGAGGGACATGGTATATTATATCCCCACTGTTTGAAAAAGTGGAGGGGACGCGTCCCCCGTGTCCCCCACCTAATTGCGCCCATGCTAAAACAGAACACTTTTATCCGTTTCCAGGCTTTGGCACTGAACTAAAACGCTATCTAAGGAAATATTTAATTGTAGTTCGGCTATAACCACAGTTCGCCTATAACGACGTTTTTTCTCCGATCCCATGAAATGATGTTATATAGCAATTCTACAGTATTTTCAACATTAAACGAGGGCATTGATTGCAAACAGTTCGTCCAGCAATCCATTTCATACAACCAAGTTAATAAACGCACAAGTAGCCTGGAACTATGCGTTACAGTCTATCTGCTAAATTTTATTATTCAGGCACGCTACTTAATGCTTGGTCTTAAAAGCTTAGCCTTTAGCAGAAGAAAACAAGGAATAAGCGTTAAAATTCAGAGAAAAGGATTGAGAAAGGATATTTCATTTATGCAAAACAGACACTACCTCTGAGAAAAAAATGCACCGTCTGTACGAACAGTAGGGTTGCCAGTTGGCCGGTGCCGGTAGGCCTACTTCACCGGCCTGGCCGGTATTTTACTGCTAATTTAGTAGAGGCCCGTATTTTGAAAAACAGCGCCTGAAGCCGGTATTTTGAAAATAAATAATTTGCAGTAACTGCAACAAAACTAATGCAGCACTTCTCAAATTATATTGACTCTAGTTGTGAATCTTGTCAGGATAGTTCCTTCAGCGAAGTTCATAAAAGGCAAATTATTACTTGAGCCTTAACAACACTCCTTGTCTCTCCGTTTTCCCTCTTCCCTTCTTTAGTCATTCTTAGCATCTTCCGTCGTCCTAAACGTGATCTGTATTAGCATTTCTTTTGGGAATTAACCGTTGGCGTAGGTGGGGTTATTGTTTAAACTACTACCGTAGACTATTGCAGACAGAATGCAGGAAAATCATAGAAAGGGACAGGACGACAGTGACATTGCAGAGACTAGCGAACCTTTTACAATCACCCGAGCTGCATTGAAAAAACACATTATTATTTCATCAGCGGACCTTAAATAGCTCAAGTAGCTAAGTGCTAGTGAATCAACCGGGAGGCCCACTCTCAGCCAGTCATAGTGGTCCAGCAGGTAGTGAGCAGCGGCGTAACTAGAGGTTTGAGCCAGGGAGGGGCAAAGCTTAGCTGAGGGTTCCCACTGGTCACCGTAGGAGGCCCACTAGCCAAAACTCAGAAAAGCGTTAAGAAATGATAGTGAATCTCTGGATGTTGCAGATGTCCATAATAGATTGAAAAAACAAAACACCCCGAAAAACGCAAAAAAGAACAAAATGAAAGAATACTAAACATCAAAATATTAATTAAAGGGGGCCAAGTTTTTTTTATTTAGCTTGCCAGGGGGGAGCTCGGCCCCTTTCCCCCTGTCAGTTACGCCACTGGTAGTGAGACATATGTTTGAAGAGTGCCAGGTGAGCTAGAAAATGTTTGTTGCAGATTGAAGAGAATGTAGCACGTGTTGCAGTTGACTGCATCGCCTTGAACTACTGAGGCAAGCACAAGGGAAAGATGGCAATTCGGGGCATTAACTAACAGGAAAACAACCAGCAGCAATAGAGCTCCCTCACTGAGTTCACTCTACTACTATTAGATTGCACTATCATTATATAGGGATAAGAGAATTACGATAATTCGCTTGTGGTGACTATCACAGTGACTTGTTACTCATAGGCACCATCTAGCGGTGACCATT
>JGI24158J21664_10001263_pt1 | contig 27965 bp, 16 predicted proteins | sample Ectturendosymbi3_FD_21664 | JGI IMG/M metagenome (IMG submission 21664) | reverse complement strand
CTCGACTTACAATGTTGGTGAATAACTAAGAAAATAAACATCAATATTCTGATTGCTAAGGGGGGGGGGCTTGAGCCCCTTTAGCCCCCCCCTGGCTGCGCCTTTGATATCATGCACACCTAGAAATGTGGTCAATATACGTCAGGTTAAGCAACGTAGTTGTCAACACTGTTTCACGACACTTACTGTATGCCTTTGAATATTCTTTGTTTTGCTTTTGTTTCTGTAAACGCTATAGGCGACAATACAACATAAAATAAAGGTTGTTTCAATAAAGAAAGGTGAACAAAGCGGAGTTACGACATGTGAAGCACAAAGACACACGTCTCGTTGTGGTACTTCAAGTTTAGAAAAAAGCGAACAGGTACGAATCTCACAGAGTCACGTGACGGATGACGCTGCGGGATGTTGCGTCAGTGCTGTCTCGATTTCTTTGTGTTTTAATCGTTTGTCATAAAGCACTATTCTCCAAGCTGTTTACAAAAGCGTGCGGTAAGTTTGCTGCAGTCCCCTCTTCATCACAGCGATAATAGAGTAATAGTTATTATACCGAAACGTCTGAACTCCATCAGAAGGCGCTTAAATCCACGGATATTAAATCCACCTGTTTAAAATCCACTTAGTGTTTGGACGGAATTTTTCCATTTAAAATACATTACAAAGTTACCGATCAATAAATCCAGACTCCCCTTCATAAATCCATTTTCTACTCGATGTGTGTTGCATTTGGAAACGAAGGAATACTTTTTCTGATGCAACGGTCTGTTCTCCAACATATCACTACTCGTGCTGCAATATTTAAGTTCGCCAGACCCTTAACTCTATACGCAGATCTTCCACGTTCTTGTTCCAGAAATTCAGTCATAGCAGCCGGGGCGTTTGTTCTAGTGTCGAGTCTGCATTGCACGGTAAAGATATTTAGACAAGATAGGACAACAGCTGAAAGGCTTGAGTTTATGTATTATTAAACGATTGATGGCATTAAAACCACCCAGGTTTGTTGTTTTGCTGCTGGCCTACGGGTGCCGATTAATAAAACAGCTGCTTATTGAATCCCAAATCAGCTGAGGTCAACGTCGATTTATTAAGTGCCTGTACTATATTAGCTTTAAGCCTCTCGCCTCCGTCGTTGCCTCCGCCACAAGGTTTTTGTGCCAATAATCAATTAGTCTATTTCAAAATGTTCAAAAAGCAATTATTTCTGTATTTTTTTACTTTTACTCACATATGAGGCGCTACGGAACAGTAAAGACGAAGCGGGTTATACTCTGTTACGAAAAAGGCATTCGTATCGACAGTGAAAGTAGTCGTGCGAACACTTCCTCTGCTGTGAATTTCACAAAAATGAAAACGAAAGCGGCGACCTGAAAATGGCTGTCTCGTCAGAAAGTGTGGGAACACTTACCCATCCAAAAAAGGCGCGTTGCGACGTTTCTCGCCCTCACGAGCTACCACTGCACTTTCCCCACACAAATGAAGCAGGTAATATTTCGTGCCTTTGCTATTCAACTTTTCAGCCAATTAAGAGTTGATTATTTTCTATCTTTGGTCTTTGTGTTCCCCAAGACACCAATTATGAATACAGATGTGCAAAAAAGCTCGCCGAAAGTGTCGAAAACGTGAAAGTCCAAAGTATTTCTTTGTGTTAATTTTCTGCGAGTTGTAAGAGAACTCATTTCCTCTTTCACCTTCAGTGCAGAAACGTTCATTAAAGGTCTGTCATTTCGTCCAATTCCAATGATGTGTTTCAAAGTTCATGGCTTTCCTGAGTGTTACTTTCCTGAGTGTCACTTTCCTGAGTGTCACTTTCCTGAGTGTCACTTTCCTGAGTGTCACTTTCCTGAGTGTCACTTTCCTGAGTGTTACTTATGCCACTCGCCCAGTTGCGAAGTACGACATCTAACAATACCTGCGAACAGACTTGGACAACTAGAATATTTTTAGCTTTTCTAAATTAGATTAGAATTAAGATTCGAGCTAACTCAGCTGTCACAAATCAGATTGTAATTAAAATTAGTGGATTTGCGAAAACCACAAATTGAACTAAAATTAGAATTAGAATTACATTTACTCAAATCAAAGCAACTTGAATCCAAGTTCAATTCATAACAAAATGTGCATTCATTTCCATAAGCATGAAAATAGCAAAGATTCGTGCGGCAACATCGGTGCGTTTTGCGCTATACAATTTGCCTGCATGAAAATCAAGAAAAATTTCAAAAGCTTATCTAATTACTGCGCAAATCATGTCAAAACCGCATCTTTCACACCATATAACTTCGCATTAAAGGGAGACAAGTGTAAACGAGAGAGGCACAGACAAATGTAAACGGGGCCGGCGCCACAACCTTCCCCTGCCGACGTCCCTGGATCATCGTTCACGTGGTTACGATTCGAAAAATGACAACGCTATCACGGTTCTCGTTCCGAAGACTCGTTCCGACGGAGCCGATGTCATTGTCATACCCAGGAGTTCTCGAGCAGAAGTCTTGAGATAAGGGAAAGGATGTTCATTTTTCCAATACCCTAAAACAGGGTCATCCAAACTACGGTCCGCGGGCCAAACCCAGCCCGCAAAGCATTTAATCCGGGCCGCCAAGACATTTTCATCAATAATGGAAGAAACAACGCTGTTGCGAAGATACGTTGATTTGGTAGAATGTAACACACCCCGAAACAAAAATTGGAAGCTCTACTGTTTCTTGAGCATCAGCATCAACCTGTGTCTTCCTTTATAACTGCGGCGATTCTTGTCTATCCATATCTTCAGACTTGACTGAAGACGCCGTATGGCGAAATCGATTTCCATTAAATAACATCAATGGCTGCTGACTTTTGTTACTTGTGCACAGGGAGTACTTGAGCATCCCGAAACAATCACATTAAGTAGTCACCATCTTGCGTCGTATGATGTGCGGCCCTCTAAATGTTGCGTGATAGCTTATGTCGCCCCTGGACAGGAAAGTTTGGAGAACCCCTGCCCTAAAACATCACAGCTGACTGACTGTCGTAATTACTGCACCTGATAACTATTGTGACTTCTGCGTGCAAGTGGATATAGGCAATGTGATGCAATAATAATCATTGTTAAGACCACATAGTTTGTACTGCAGTTGTGAATGAGAAAAGAAATGGATCGAGTTTTCACTGTTCTCGCTTTTCAAGTGGTGGGATGGCGGCATGACATTTGTGACCATTTTATTGCACTTTCCTTGCGCGAAAGTGCATTCTATTTTCATCTTTAAAAAACCGTTGGACAAATGAGCATATGTGGCAAAACCGGAAATTCGATTAGAACTAAAATTAGAGCACTGAATCTTTTAGCAAATTAGATTAAAATAGGAATTACCGTCATTTCGCTCTGATTCATCAAATCATAAAACCAAAATTATTTGGTTGTCCAAGTCTGCCTGCGATGTTGTCTATTATTTATTACCATGGCAGGCATTTGAACTGTGGTTTTGGTGCCTGATAAAACATGCCGCATTTGTCCTTCCAAGTTCAAACTTTTCAGATTCGCTTCTTACTTCAGAAAATAAAAGTACGTTGAGGTGCCAATAACGACAACACTAAAGCTGTTTGGGGGTGTCAGTGTTTGCCCATGATCTAAATGACTTTTTACTTCAATGCCATAACCTGGACAGGGTCATAAGTAGGGCAACCAAATTTTTGGCCTAAAAACACAAAATCTTGACTTTAGTAATTTACACATTTTGACTTTATTTTGACCTATAAATTTCCTGCGTTTGTGCAAAATAATTTCAGTCATAGATGTTGAGGTTAACACAGAAGCATAATCATGCTCTCTATCCTTCGAAATTTTAAAATATTTGCTTGTTTAACTTAGGGGATGATATATTAATAAGTACATTAAAACTACAGTAGAGTCAAGCCTGAGAACATAATAAAGTTGAAACACTGTATGCATAATGGATTTAGCATTATTCAAACCAAGTACTGTAAGACCACTTTTCTTGCCTTACCACGCCTATCCTACATAATATTCAATCATCCAGTAGTGGTCAAAACAACATTATTGTGTCAGAAATTGTAACAAAGCCATAATTATTATAGAATTGTAACTAAACTTGCAAAAGCATATCAATATCTGTTGTTTCAGTATCAAAACTACAGATAAAGAGAAAAAAAACGTGCTGCAAGAAAAGTTTGACCCAACGATAAATTTTGACCTAACAATATATTTTGACTTTTTTTTACTTTATAATTTGGGATTCCCTCATGATATGAGCGTAAAATTTCGTTTGTGTACGTTTCAAAAACTTTGAAAAAGGCAGAAAATTTTTGATTTTATTGACTTTTGCTTGCCCTAATCATAAGTGTTCACTGATTTGGATTTCCGCTAATGTATCGTGTTTTCGCATGTGCTCTGACAACAAAAGATCAGAAATTATTTCGTCTTTAATTTTCAAAACTGTAGTCAGCATCATTGTTGTAATATTGAAATCTTTTGCAAGTTTTGTCACTTTCGTACCATTTTCACTACTGCCCGAAACAACAATGTCACACTTCTTCCATAATGGGATGCTGCTTCTTTTGTTCGACAATTTACGCACTGCATTGCCAAGACTATTGATCAGACTGGCTACAGTTGCAACAATCCTTAATACTATAAAACTCATGTAATAATTTGCCTCCAGTGCTGCTGATGGCGCAATCCTTGTTGCCATTCTCATGTCGCACCTGTCACCGCTCAGCGATTGGCCGCTTAACTTAACTGGGTTCCTGCTCCTACTGGGTCATAGAAGATTTGTGTTGTGGCTCCAAATAGCCGAGCTTACGCTTCAAACTGTAAAGAAAACTTGCAACTGTCTTTATCAAGTTTATAATATATAAACGAACAAAACATTCTTCGGGGACCGACAATAAGCGTCGATATAGGCGAAGCCAAACTCGAATGCAGGTAAAAGATAGGGATTCTGTCGGGACCGACAAAAAAGCGACGTTGTTGAACGGTCGCTATAGTCGAAGTCAGTATAGGCGAATTTTACTGTAAATTTAAGTGTAATTTTTCAAACATTGAATGATCGTGCTTTCGGCATTCTCACGGCATGGACAAAATTGTCCTCTTGAGTAAAAACGGGGCGGCAAAATTTGTATAGCTTGTGGGCGGCCAGCACTGAAAATCCGGCCCTGAGCAGGCAGATATTTTTAAGCACAAAATTTTCAGTAGCTTTTATTCGTTTTTGTTTCATAAAAAATCAAGCCTTGCAAACGCTATTGCATAGCACAGTCCGCCTTGCAAATGTGACGATAACTTCTAGAACGAAAAATGCAACAACTTTTCGTGCGCGTTAGTGATGGTAACGCCAAACGTCTCCCGACGGACATTTACATAAATAAACACAATAAAATTAGTATGTTGGAGGAATATCGCAAACCTGCTGTCACCTTCATTTCCTCATAAAGCCAAGTAGGAACAGTGGATTTGTACGTCGAACCACAGCCATAAACTTTTCAAGTCTGAATCATTGAAAATAATTTTCTAGTCACTTCAGGACACTATTGGAGTTTGAGTCGAGTCATCAATGGTTGACGGTCGTCAAAGTTCATGTGAACTAACTCCACTGCTCCACTTCGACACAAGGATGCACTCTGTGTTTCAGTCAAAGATTTGATGCATTTTTTTCAAAAATCAGCAGTTGTTCACGACAAAGCTTGTGATCGTCACGTCTGGAGTGAACAGAAGTTTGCATTCACGAAAATACTCAAGTAATTTTGAATCATTGGAAACAGCGGCGGATGGACAATATGAGAGTCCAGTACTCGCAGCTTTGGGCTCCTTTCGTGACTGTGTTTGACGGTGCGCTGCTATTTGGCCGTTTATTTCATGTTTCAGTCAGACATACGACTGTTGACCGCTAACATAAGCTTGATATCGCTGAACAGAAATCAGGCACTACTGACTCGTTTGAAAAAGTGACTCACTAATTACTTTCTTCTAATTTCAGAAATAGCCTAAAGTCTCTCGCTGTGAGGCAAACTCATACGATTATAATTAGTCATTGCAGAGCAACATGTTTGCTTTTATGACGAATGGAGATGTTCACGCTTTCTGCGAAGTTTCATGAAAGGAAGCACAAACATGTGTGATTTTGATTCTGTGTCAAAACATGGTGTGACAAGCGCGGTCTTCGGCAAAGATTTCCCACAAATGAACAACAATTTCCAGACTTTCTCAATATTGTGACATATTGATAAAGTCTATAAATAAAGTGGCATACGCAGAAAATTTTCATGGGGGCGTTTGATTCAGTGGAATACGATGGTCATTTCTATTTGGTGCGCGCTGTTCGTGACGTCACAACTTGACGTCATAATCATGTTTCCAAACAAACGTTTTGGCGAAGTTTGTTGACACAATATGCATATTCTTCTGCACGCACTCTCCATATTTTATGTGTCATTGCACTGAATATAAACAATCAGCGCTTCAAGTTAGGATATCGGAGGAAAATAAACTCAACGCTAATACACAGCAAGTTCATAACTGCGAAAATATCAGGCGGAGCGTTCAAACTGGGGAGTGAAACACACTCATCAATACTACGTCAGAGCGCTTTACTCGTCGCTGCGTCAGAGCGATTTGCAACTGCAAAATCAGGCTGCACTAATGTCTCGTCGAATACCAGCAGTCGAGAACAGAAAGCGTGCGGCTGGTCTGGCTGCTGCACATCCCGGTTTGCAAGATCGAATCTTGCTAAACTGCACAAGAATTGAGAATGCGAATAAAGTGCGCAAGAAAACTTTCGTTTTGTGGTTATGTATAGAAATCCAAGTGAACTATTTCGGAACACAATCTTAAACATGCGTAGTGGACGAAAGGTCTGCAAAAAGTGGTGAGATGGTTCCTGGATGCAATTGATAACCCAAATTCCCACCAAAACCCAATTGTTACTTTTTGGCCCATTTACAATGTTCCTTGAAAATTTCATTCCGTGGTTTTTACGTTAAGTCGACAAATTAACAAGCAAAAAGTATGCGTAAACAAATAATCTCCTTAGCGCAGGTAATAAAGTTCTTGTAACGTATTAACTCAAGAGGGGGTTAACCCCAAAACCTTTCCCTTGCGTAAGCCCTTGAATGATATAAAATATATTTTATTCGTGATGACTGGAGTTCGTTCGTTTTTGACAGCGGATTACGGACTTGGTGTTGTGGTGTAGTTGAAAAAGGCTTCAAAATGTTATAGATGTTACAATACGTTCAGTGGTAGTGGGTATGAAGTTACGAAATGGTCCATTTGTTAAAACCGTGACGCCAGCATTAGGTGCGTTAAAGTTTCAAATAGGCCCGTTGCTAGAATTGCCTTGGGGACAACATTAAAACTGGCAGTTCATTACATCGTACAGTAGTAAAGCGATATTTTCAAACTCTACGCCTGCATGTTTTCAAAAATCAGGTCAAGCGTGTCTTGTACTCTATTTCTTTCGGTATCATGGCTAATCCAGCTCTCGATGTAGGCAACTATGATGTTTTCCCATTGTGTTCTGTTACGTGCAATCTACCATAATTTTCTAGGCTTTTATGTAAACGTTCAAATTATTGATAAAGGTAAAACACTGGGCTTGCACGTTGTCCTGGGATTTTACCAGTTAGAGCAAGATCTTCAAACTCTCCTTTGCGTACAACAGGGCCCAAAAAATTGACCTGTCTTTGTTATATACAACAAAACAGTTAACGCCCTTGCCCCATTCCTTGAAGGACTGTCACATTAATTTGGTGTGCTGTCCGTGGAATACGGAGAATTCTGCGGTAAAAGCACAATGCCTTGTACAGCCATTGTTTTATCAAGTAATGCCATCATCAAGCACTTACTATCCGCAAACAACATAGGAAGCTGGTACAAGTGTGACAAAAAACCTCTACTGCACAACGGGACGCTGAGAAAGCCAATGGGAAGTGTAGCAACAGCGACAGCAATTGCATGGTTAGTCAAGCAATATCAGTATGAGCAAAATGTTGAGCCTCGAGTAGTGACCATAAGGCCTGCAGTTTTGGATCTCCAAGTTCTTAAAGTGAGAGTCACTTCCTATTAATTCAGACCATTATATCCAGTGTCCAGCAACTCTCCGTTTCCTGTTCATTTATTGGCGTGGGTTATTTTTTGGTGCCATTGGTGGTATTAATCTTCTTTTGCCAGCACTGACTCGGTGTTTTTCGAATTACTTATGATACTGGTTGTACCAACAAGAGCGTCGGTTGTTACTGCAATCGCACATTTATGCAGATTAAATAAATACGATTTGAAACTTGCTTTGGCGTTGTAAAGTTCTTGTTCTGTATGAAGAACGTGAAAAATAAATGGAATTTCATACTGCACTAAACTGCAAAGTGTACTTACCAGGCCCGTAAGTAGGGGGGCTTCTCCCCCCTTAGAAAAATTTTCGCCCCCCTGGAAAAATGTGTTGGACATAGTTTAAAACTATTGAGCATAGTTTAAAAATTTGGGCCATTCTCAGAAAACTCTTCGGCCCCCCTGGTGTCCCAACCTGGTTGCGGGCCTGGTGCTTGTTAACACACTCGAAATAGGCTACAAAGCAAGTTGTTGCCCTCATATTTTTAAAATGACGTTATAGTTGNGGCGTTGNTAAAGTGCTTCGCGACTCTCAGTGTTGATTGTTTGCCAACACCTATTCTGTAATGCGCAATGGCTAACCATTTCTGTGCTCTTGTGTTATTCGAATGTGCTTGTGATATGGCCCACGAGTCCGCAACAAAATAAAGAATAAAAATCAGGGAAGTTTACTGATATTCAAACTAATTGTTTGTAAAATAAGCCAGATGTTTATCAATTGCTACAGAGCACAACCCAGACCTTAACTGTTTGTAGTTCCATGAACATATATCAGGAAATTCATACTCTTTGATGTAGTCACACAATATCTTTATACTTGTGATATATTTCCAGTTATGGATTGATGGGACTTTGTTCGGTGTTCACCAGATTGTCAGCACTTTACTGCACAAAATGATTTTCCCTTATCTGCTGTTTGTTGACCGAATGACTTCGTAATATTTGGTCATAATGACTACGGTCCGCTTACTTTAGTCATAATGATTATGTCAGTAGTTTGTTTTTTCACTCGGTTATTCACAAGGGTGTTTTCTCGCCATCTAATTTCGAGCAAAAAAGCTGTTTCTACTCAAGGCAAAATAACATGTTTTGCGTGTGCTGAACGAAAACTGTGTACATTCAGCACTTTTGTAGGGTACTCCCAAATAGCTTGCAGAGGCGCGTTCTCCGTTTATGCCTTCGAAATACAAGATGGCTTCATCATAAGGCGATGTTTCTAGTCGTCTCAAAAACATTTATTCTGAAAGATCGGGAAGGACCAAGCGGAAAATTTCAACATGCTAACGCGTGAAGAGAAGTGGCGTGTGCGAAGAACTGGTTGATTTTTCCTCATCTAAACATGTGCCGTTTTCAAATTTCCATGTTAAGTGCGTGCAAATCTAACTTGGCCATTCCATTGTGTCAGCAAACGCCCAATTGGTGTGAAGACGGTTGCGATGATGAGGTGAATTGTAATTGAAAGTAACTGTTTGCAGCTTGGCAAAGTAGTTGTAACTTAATTGTAAGCGCGATTTTTTTCAAATCGAGGAACCGTAATTACATAGCCCAGCGTGGTCCAACTACTTTTGATCTATGGGCCATTTTACACAAACATGACAACTTGCGGGTCACTTTCAATAAAATGATGTGTAATACAGCAGATTCACAACATTTAGAACTAACAAAGGGAAGGTAAGTGAGTGCGTCATTGACATTATTACACAATAGCAAATAGCAATTTATTACAATTAAATCTCTATCAGTGGGATGCCTGTGGTCGAGGTTTCTTTATCGATCCTTTATCAATACTAGTGTTACTGCCAGCAAGCCGGAGACTATTGTCCGGTATTTCGTCTGCCATTCGATTTCTGTTTTTAGATTTGACTCGCTCCATAGTATAGAAAATGTACTCTCACGCTCGTATATGTGCTTACAAATATCGAGTGCATTTTTAACGCTAATTCTTTCAGTGCGAGAAAATTATCCTTGCTGACTAATTCGCTCTCTACAGTTTGCAGGGAAAGGCAATAAATTGGATCAGAAACCACTCTCAGAAGGACACGTTTAGCTGATAGATAGCACCGCCAGTCTGAGTTCACTGCACCAGATGTACTCTTCAAGACAACGAACGCCGGGGCACAGAAAAAACACAGAGGTAATATAGACAGGTGCCCCTGCGGAGGGTTAGCGCAGGGCTGTATCTTCTAATTTGATCGTAAAATAAATGAATAAAACAAAAACAATAATGGTGCACAGAAAAAGTATTATTCATTGTTCTTGTGCAAACGCACTTGATCCAACGCAAGCAATTCAGTGAGACAAGTGTAACCTCACACGCATTTCAACAAATTTCAGATTTGACGATTTTTCCTGAATGCTACCGCGGGCCACCGAAAATGCTCTGGCGGGCCACATGCACCCCGCGGCCCTGTACTTGGACCACACTGAAGTAACCTATATGCTGTAATTGGGTCCGTAGACGGCGTACGANACGGNCTTTATCGCTGGTGTTGTCATTTGCAACGTGNTTTGTCAGACCTCTGGCCACAAGCTGTACTTTTTGATGTGGCAAGACTAGGGTTTTTGGTTGGAGAATGAATTGTTGTTGGAACTATTTCGTTCAAAGTAGAACGGTCGCGTAGAAGTCTGTTTTCACTTAATGATGCTGAAAAAGTGAAGTTGAGGACTTGCTCGAAAGTCTCTGATACAGACTGTGTGTGAATACATTGTTGATTCCATGCTCTGTCCATTGTAGCCTATTGCAGGGGCGGATCCAGGGGGGACGATCGGCATTCCTAAAATCTACGAAAGTAACTTTATTCACCATGATTTTGTACAATTCAGAAGACAACATTCGCGATCAAAGGCCATTTTTTCGTCCATTGTTTTGTCACAACAGTGTTGTGAAGCACAGTGGCGTAGGAGCACAGTCTGCCGCCCCTGGTCCTAGCAGAAAAGGCTGCCCCTTGGTCAGGGCAGTGGTGTGATAGTTGTGACGTCATCGTGCTCGGTCGACCATGGTAGGATCTTTTGTTTTTTGAAGACCTTTTTGCAAGAACTTTCGCCAAATTTAGCGTAAATTGTCAACTGCTTAACCTCCCCGAACACCATGGCGTGGGGCCCAATGCATCTGGTAACAGCTACGACATGATGACATCACCATATCAGCAGAGTACAGTATTCGAACAACCATATAACTAACAACTATTATGAATGGCAAACTTTAAGTTGGACTGTTTCCAAACTAAAAACAAGATTATGAGGCTAACGAAAAATTGAGAAACATGAACGTAAAAAACAAATATTTTGTTGTATTTACTCAACAATTAGTATTTTCGAACAAACACAAGATTTGTAGTGGGCGGGAGTTGATATGACGGAAGTCACCATTACTTGACTCCCAAGACGATTAACAGCCAAACAAAACTTTTCAAGACGAATGACAGGAAACCAGAAAGCAAACAAAAAAGAAGAAATTAACCAAGGGAAAATGCAACTAGTAAGCATGACTAGGAAGAAAACCACCACCAAAAATTAATCTACATTGAGGCAGTTCACCGGTGTACTTGACCACAAGAACGGTAGTCCTAATCGTTAATTGCGAAAAAGAAATTCTTTTCGCGCTTATGTCAATAGACAAGAAACGCAGTACAGGCTACAGCATAAAGACAGCTCTCACATTCACCAAAAACATTACCAGAAACGCACTCTGCCAGGCAAAGGCCGGACAATCACATCGGCACACACACAGCAGGTGCATTCGGCCAGAATACCGCATGAGAAACACACTTCGCTCTGCCGGCCAAAGTTTCAGCCAGCGCTGCATTTTATCAGCACAACGCATAAGCCCCGCCGAAATCCTGACGCTAACACATTTTCTCAGCAAAACCTACGTACATTAACGCCCGAAGATAAACAGCCTTTTAGTCACCTATCATGGTGACTCCACTGGATGAGCAAAAATATTAAGCAAGTAAGCACCTTCCCTTTCCTATCAATAAAACACAGAGCAATAGCTTAACTATTGTAGAGCTGTCTGATTAACTGCGTGAACTAGTTGCTTTACTGCTTTAAAATCCCAGCTGCAACTGTGGTGGCTGGACCTTGACCAACGAACAATCCTGGAGCTTGCTGGAGTAGACGCGTTTCGAGTAGATTCCCGAAATAGAGGCCATTGTTACGCATTAGTAATGAGAGATAGGTAGCGACAAAGCAGTGGTGAGCACAAGATGGCTGGAACCATGGCGCTAGTAATATCGGCTGTGTCGCCCTCATTAGCCAAAGAAAATTCTCATGGGCGTGGGACTTATAGCTGATGAAAGAAAGCTTAAATTTAATAAGTCTGAATAACTTTTTCTCTGCTTACAATACTCTGCTTTCAATAATTATCTCTGCTTACAATAGGCGACAAACGTGTCGCCCCTGACTTAGAGTAGCCAGTGGACCGCTACGCCGCTGGTGAAGCATACTTCATCTTTCTTGCTGTAGCGAAGACGTTATGAGACTTGACTACCAAATATTACTGAACTGGCCCGTCCTAAAATTACTGCCTGGATCTGCCCCTGGCCAGTTGCAATAGGAATGTAATTGGGGATATAAGTAATTGTTGTTCAATGAAACCCCTTGCAAAGCGTTCGCAATTATAAATGTAACTGAACATTTTTGTAGAAAATTGATCTGCACATTCCTTCATTTGAAACTTCACGATATGGAGATTTACTTTGTATTCACTTTTGCATCATTACATGGTTAGCTATTGATACCTGTGCAGTATCTTCCAACCTTGTTTTCGGCTGCATCATGCAAACCGTTTTGCTTTCTTCCAAAGCAATGGGTTCTTACTTCTCCAACACGTCTCCGACCCTTGCAAGTGTTACTCCGAGTCGCATACCCAACCCGGCTCGTGCTTTCGGGCTAGATTAAGTTTTTAATTAACAACATGGATTAACCACATCTAGATTCTAATCTTTTTAACACTATAGGAGCTCACCTTACTACTAAGAGTGGTACACTTTTACCAAGACAGGCATGGCAATTGCGACGGGATTTTCCTGCTTCAGAAATTTTTTCGCAAATTCGTACCAGCCGGAAAAATTCTTTTTGCATCGTGCGCTGGTTAGAATTCCGACCAGCGCTGGTTGTTTTAAGACCTCAAACCACCGTTTGTGTCCTGTGATCTATGTGTTTTCAGTCAGTGATGACGGTGGAAGATCAAACACTTTGACGCCCTGATGAAAAGAAAACAGCTTGGCGGGCACGGTTCTATGACAGCTGTGTCACGTGAATCAGCGTGTGAGCAGGTCTAAAAAGCTGTCAAGCCTCGAGGCTGCAAATNACTTAGAAATGCACTTGAATTGAGCGCACTTCTGGCAATCGCCAGCGCGATTTTAGCANAAACGATGGCTTCTGTCAATTGTTGAAAAGTGCCCTATTTGACCAAAGAAAGTGCAGAAGANTTTTCTTGACCCAATGACATGCGACTTGACAGACAACGTTCATGGGAAAGTGCTCAAGAACAAGTTTCTTCGCAGTCGATTTTACATTGCAAAGGCAGGCTCTGATTTGGCAAGCCACATCCATACAAGCACCGACGAAGGCAGACGCCCGACAAGAGATGCATTGAGCTCGTTTAAATATTGAAGATGCCAGACAGCCTTAGAATCGATCAATCCCCTTGTTTTTGCAAAAGTTACGAAAAAAGATAACCTGAATTTTGGGGAAGTGTAGGGCTACCAGACACGAAATTCCCCCAGCACCACAAGAGAGAATATGATTTTTTAGCGAATGCATCATGTGGGTAGATGAATCTCCAAACAGCCTACTCAACTACAGCCTGTATGGAGAACCTATAACGCAATTTACGTTGTTCATAACCGGATTAACAATTTGCACCTATTGTGATTGCGAGGCGTTGTGAAATACGCCTCACGGGCCACAATCGGCCCCTTGTTCTGTACACGGAAAAACCATTGAGGGTGAACAGCTCAAGTGCTAATTCGGTTGGAATTCTGGACATGATCCGTAAAAATGATGAAATGCTGACGTTTTTATAGATACTTTCCATTTGCAAAACAATCGATGAACTTTTCAGAAACTTTGTCTAATTTCTGACAAAAAACACTCTTCACGAAAAGGCCAGGAGTAAGAAAACCGGGCGTAGACATTTTTTTCAGCTCAAAAGGCCATCCAACACAGACCCGCTTTCTCATGTAGCATCTTACAAAAACCAGTTGCCCGCTTCAGCCTCGTACGTTAATGAGGTTACGAGAGAACAGGTTGTCGGTCGATGCTAAAAACATGGGTAGATTCCACACAGTTCACGTAGCGCCACTGGGAAGCTATCTCAACTTAAATTTATCCTATTTCGTTCGTTGCGACACTGAGTGAATGCGCTTCACCGAATTAGGTCTACAAGGTCTTTGTTAAGGCAATAAACGAAGAAGAAACGGCAAGATTTCGCAAAAAAAGTTCAAGAAAAGGCTGTTTCCCACTCTTTTCATGGAAGACGAAGCCCGTGTTTGCCGACAGCAAACACTCCACGGGTTGGCGGGCCGAAGCCCCCGATTCCAGCCCTGCGTAAGCAAACAGAGCACGCTCGCCAACCCGCGTGACACGCACACAACGATGGGAGGAACCCCGTCACTTTTCGAACCAGAAGTGACTCGAACGATTTCGCGCCGCCGGTTCCCGAAAATCTACTCCGCGCTCAGCGACGGATTTGCGCCCGCGCGCGGGGATCAGGCCCGGATTAACCGATAAGCGGTCGAAATAAACAGTCTGGGGGGCCATTTGCGGGCGGTGGGGGGGTTTCCGCCGCTGTCGGCGCCGTCAACGCAAAATGTTTTCAAAAAGACGATGTTTCGCTTGTTGAAAAATAGTCGCGCGCGAGCAAAGCGACCGATTGGCTCCTGGCGCGCGTCACCGCGACACTTGCTTATGATAGTAAAAGGCTCACGCGGCAAATCTGGATTGATTGACGGGCGACGCCGACGACGTGCGGCTTGTGTCGCTTCCGCGCCACGTTGCGGAACGTAAACAACCGGGCACTTCGAGGATTCCCCGTGAAAGGTTAAACGCTAGACTCACGTGTAAACAGCAGCGCCGGTGGGGGGGTGAGCGGTTGCCCCGCAGCATTTTGTCGCGAGTGGCAAATGCTGACACCACCTGGCACAGCGGGTCGCGGCTAATGGGACCGTCGCTTCCATAAACAGATGAAGTCCGATAAAGCTTCGGGAATTTTCGTTCGTCGACCGTCAGCCGGTCAGGCTTCGATTTCTTTTGCAAGCAATTCACGGGTTGCATCACAAGTAGGACCCTGGAAAACCACTGACGACTCGCAGCGAGTCCGGGCACCCTCAGCGCGAAAAGAACTTGCGCGGTGAATCGATCTGCGAAACCCCGTGCAGGCTGAACTGGAGACAATCGGAATACATCGGGCACGGATAGAAATAGGTTCATTTCCGCGGACTGTGCGGTCACTAATTCCACGAGACAGTTGATGGAATGGCAGAATTTAATTTAAAAAAAAACACGCGGTCCTTCTGTCATTACATCGCGGTGTGGGCGAGATCGTCATCGACAGACAAAAGGTTATTTTCCAATCATTTTTCGGCGACTTTATCGAGCTAAAAATTAACGTGAGATGAATTTACTTCGGAATCCGCAACATTACACACTTGACCAGTGAATCAAAAATGGTCCCAAAGTACAATACAACAAGTGGTCACACGTGTAGATTGCCAAATAACAACATCATAGTTGCAGTTATTACCACTAGGCACAAGAAAAAGATCATGGTATGGGTGCTCAAAGCCCACTCTCGATCTTCAGCATAGTTCCGTGGTTCGAGGCAACGGAGCGTCAAGCCTACCTGACGAGCTTAGAAACGATCGAGAAAGCTTTTCGGTTGCTAAGCAACCCCTCCCATCGACAACTCCCTCAGCAATGAGGTCGCGTAGCAAGACGGCGGGAGGTCGAAAAACAACTGCAGGTTCAGCGCTTGCCCTTGCGGACTTGCTTCGGGGGTCTCGCCGCCATTGCTTCGTGCTGGATTCGAACCCACAACCTGCTGCGCTTCGCTGGTTCGTTCAGCGCAGACTGGTTCATCGGCCCCAGCATCAAATTCAGGTTTTGCCCTTTTGGCGTCTGGCTCTGATGCAGCGTTGGGATCTGCTTCGCACGCGGAACAGGCTGTTCCGTTCGTCTCACAAGGTAACAGGTGAGCGCAGCTTTCCCCTTTGTCGCGCACTGCGCCAACAACCACAGCATTTCCGCGACAGCCACATTCAATCGACGGCTTAGCGGCTTTAAATCCAGCGGTTGTGCGCGACGACTCGTCGGTTTCCTCCTTGACTTGCTTGATGCACAAAGCGGGTAACCACCTGAAACGAGAAAGGGGCGCAGTGTGTTTGCACGCGACCGGCGACACGAATGGCAGCGAAATTCGATACGAATCCGCGCTACTGTGTCGCGAGCTCGCGCGAAACCTCGACAAGGCGATGGAAACACGTTCTGACCACGGTCTGCAGGACACGGGTGGTCCAACGAGGATTACAGCGTTATGCGTACACTTCTTCCGCTGTTATGAGCACAAGGGAAGGCATTCACGTGGCCTGCTTAAATGCCGCTTAAGTGGATACGGTAGGTGCCAAGAAGAGGAAATCCGCGTAAGCGGTTAGGTAAACGCGCCTTGACAGGAAATAAATATCCTGTTTTTCAATAATTACGCCACTACGACGCCTTCTTTTCTTTGAGAAAGAAGCCATCATCGGGGCTTGGAATAGCGTGTAAATTGGATCGGCTGAAAAGTAAACTCTATATTGCATTCCGCAGTCCGAGCGGTAAGAGGGAAACTCACACGAACAGCGACAGGCACACTGGCTCTGTTGGGCGGCCACAGCGGCTTTTCGCTCGCCAGCGAAAAATTACAAATCATGTTCATGAACGCACTTCACCAAGTTTGCCGTTGCTGCTTTCTGCGAAAGAACAATTCAAACCGAAACCTACGGCCATGAGGTGTCGCAGTGAATTCAGTTGCTAAGCCAGTTCCGTTAGTCTCAGTGATGACACATAAACTTCAAAAAACGGGCAAACGAATTTCGGGCCGACGTACAATAGAAAGGCTTTGTTTAACTTTCGAAAAGGCATTGGCCACAGCAAACGTATCAGCCGTCTCGGGCCCAACTAAATGAAACTCGTAACCTTGACCGTATTTCGGCATGTTGGGGTCACCCAGTCAGCGCTATCAAACCTGCGTAGCGAAAAGGACGGAAGCGTTTCGAAACAGAAACACTGTGTGCGGCTATTCGGCCGGTGTTTCTTCGAATGCGCAAAGTCACTTTTTTCGAGAGAAAGGAGGAAAAAGGGCAAAAGAAAAAAAGGACCGTCAGAGCCTGGTCATCGTCGAACAGGACCACCGACCTGCGTGTTGTTGCGCACTGCCAGTAAAACACATCAATTCGCAGACTCTGACTGCGAGACCCTGGCCCTAAGACAAACATTTACGGCCGTCAAATCCACAACAAACACACAAAGGTAAGTTTCGAGACCGACAATCGATGGTCATGTCTACATCGGGCTCTCGTAACTCGGCCAACCGCGACGATGATTGCGTGGCGGAAAAGAGCGTGTTTTGAATAACGACCCTGCGAACGTCATAAACACGGGAAGAACTAGCGGTTGCAAAACACTGCTGGTTGTAACTAACCAAGAAGGTCGGATGAGCAAGCCACACGCGTGGAGGAGTTCTGACTACGGATTGAAAGCAGCCCGGAGATTTTATCTCCTCCCTCATGGAACAAAATCTAAATACTGTTAATTGACCTGTTTAAAGGGAACGGGTGTGGGTGACGTATCCGACAAAAGCGCAACGCCTCGAAAACCGTTTATTCAGAGTTAATTTGTAGGGTTCTATCGGTTAGGGCAGACAAAACAATAGCACTGCAATAATTGGTCTCGTAAAGTCGAATTTGTGAAACGCAGTGAGCCGGCTGGACATTTAATAGTGCAGACCAGTCCCGTCACCACGCTGGGGGAACTTTGGTGGGCTTAGACCCCCCAAATTGAAATATTAAACACTATAAATAAGTAGATTTTTCGTAAAATTTCAGAATGTCAAGTCCCCCTGCGCAAACACAAAAGCCTCCCTACTGAAGACTTTCTGGCGACGGTTCTGGTGCAGACGACATTTGTATCTTTACAACCCTCATGCGCATTGTGGACGCCAAAGCTCGATAAAAATAAACTGCTAAAGAGATTGTTGTAAAATGCTCTTGACGCTAGGTAGTCCGAGCGGGTTAAACTTGTTGTTAAAACTCTAATTCCTGGAGTGTTTAAACGCATGGTACGTCTTTACAGAAACAACCATATAATTATAGACTTTCTGGAAAAGTTTTATTGCCTACCGAATAGGTATTCTCAGCTCTCTGCAACGCATAAAATGTGAAAACAAGCTGTCACTCATTGGCCCAATAAAACTGGGGTAAAACTGATGTAAATCCAGTTAGTAACTTCTGGTGCTGCGTTGCGAAAGAGCTTGGTTACCATGGATGTATGACGTCACATTATGTTAAAATTTGAAGTGATTTCTTGCAATCGGCTTCGCTGACTTAGTTTTTATTTTTGGTGGGGGGGTGAGGAAACGTGTGTTAAAACATCGTGCGAATCAATGCCTGTTTTTAACACCCCCGGTAAAGGAACCACCTGAACAAAAAACCCGACGCCACGACAAAGTTATTTTGCGAAAGCACCACCAAACAGCAATCCTCGTAGCTAACTGGTATTTTTAAGAAATCCATGGGCAAAAAACACTGCACATGAGATCTTTTGGCATGAACTATGATAGTAATCACAGAAGAAAACAAAAGAGCTTGTCTAAGAGAAAAGACGCCGGTTGTAGCTTACTATGCGCGTTTCTGAGCAAAAACTCAACGATCTCATTCATCCATATCAGACATACGACGAAAAGTACAGCAGAATACAACTGTCATCTGCGAATTCCTAAAACAACAAACCGTAAACGTTTTGAACGGACGCGAACTTTCTCGAACAGCGGATATCAAACTTTGCAGTAACATGCGGACAGCAGTTAGTGCAGAAAGCGCTGGTGGGTGTTGAGTGGCGCCGGTGATTGGCTTAATGCCGTGAAATGACATTACGGTATTTCGAAAAGCCCTCAGCCAACACATAGCAGCACCTCGCTTTAACGTTTGTACCTATAGTTGGCTTTACAACGAAACTTTTCCCCAATTTTTTATTTGCCACACTGCTTGAACTAGTCAAATTAAATTAGAACAATTGAACGACGTCAGCACGAACGGTGTGCAAGAAAGAAATTTATCGACTGCGAGGCAGCGAAAGAGAGCAAATTCCGATCAATCGACCATATTTTACCGAAGCTTTCCTTTGGTAAGACAGTGCAGAGAACCAGTAGTTTCGCAGCGCGGCTTTCAAAACTCATACGTAATGGTCACGTGTCCCGATCCACCAACAAAGAGCTGACAAAACATAAAGCATGACGTCGAACACAATAGCAATATTACCAGACTGCGTTGAGAGAATATCACTGCCGGCGACCACCCGCATGTTCTCGTGGAAGATGAAAAGACTTAGTTTCGCCACTCAACGCGATTGTGTGTCTAAGCGGCCAGACACAAGAACAACGGATTTCTGTCTTAAATCAGCACATCTCACCGATAATTCAAGTTTCCCGGATACTCGATCAGCTTCCTGTTCGCTCCAGGGATGTTTAATTTGAGTTGATTGACGCGAAAAACTCCGCCCGTCGAGTTATTGTGGGTCGAAAGGAGTCCGTCGGCCTCCAGCATCTGCGTGTAAAGCTGCTCCAAGTGGGTGGGGTAGACCGACTTGTGTCCGGGCAGGGGCAAGATGACGTCACGCAGGTGGAAACGTTCGAGCGTCAGGTCTTCAGCTGTGACCACATGAACCTGGCGATGCATGAATGGAAACTGTTTTTTTTTCGTTGACGCATTTCGGTCATCTGTCCCATAATAGTATTAAACTCGCCGCAACAGTATTCCCTCTGAGTCTCTATCTTCGGTCATTATGACTGAAATGGCTCAATTTTTTCGGTCTTTTGAAAAAAAATTCGGTTTATTACCGAAAAAAAACCTAGATTGGAAACCTGGCCGAAATGCTAAAAATATGAAAGCCATGTTGTATGAATCCGCAGAACCTTGCGACTTTAACGCAACTACGCAAGCAGAGCAGAACGAGGCAAAAAAGCAGTTGACGCCGTATCCTTACAATACCAGCAAACGTTATTCCAACATGTCCGCCCTTTTTGCTTCAAACACCCGCGTATGTGAACGTCTTGTCGCCGACACGATGCCGCTGGGTTGGTTGCAGCACTGCCAGGGGCCGCGCCGACGACTGGGCCAACAAGGGCCATGCCCTGCTACACGCGGCCTCACCACAGGGACAGGGAGGGAACCGGACGCTCCTGTGGCACCTTGGTGGTGGTCACTTCGCAGATGTGTTTCGGGTCGGGTTTAACGAGAACAACACGTTCGTTTTCAAAACATTTAATTTGGATGCGTCAGCTTTTCAAAAGGAAGACAGAAGCAGCAGCAGCAGCGTCCGAATCAATGCAGGCAATTGATCGCTTTCGCCACAGATTGCCAAGTTGCGTTCACCACGACTGGAGCAGAGCGCCATGAGAGAGACCTACCAAGCACAATGTCTACTTCGGCAAGTCGTGCTGATCAGCGAACGGCTTACGTTGCTGGTCTAAACTAAAGCCTCTGCTTGAGTTGATGAAAAGCTCATTCGATTAAAGCGATAGTTGTGGCAGGAAACGAGCTGAGGTCGTTTGCGATTTGCACGAAACTCCAAATATGGACCACGAATAGGCGAAAAAGTTATTCGAAACGCGGTCGTCGTTTCTGGCTGCAGCGGACAGCTGCCGTTGCCGGAAAACGTAACTTGTTTTTAAATGATCTGAATGGGACGGCGGTGCATTGAGCTGACAAGGCTGCCTTGTAGGGCACCGCATGTCGTTCGCCGCGTCGGCATCAAACATAATTAACCTCGAACGAGTTAGCGCCTGTCTAACAAAGTTGTCAAGAAACAGACGCTTGCGATTGCTCGCCCCAGCGCGCGATGTGATGCGCGACGCGCGAACAAAGCGTCCCGCGCTTTCGCTCAAGGTCGCTCAGCAACGATCGCGGCGAAGCTGCGCAGGTCCCGAGAACTTCTTCCTGGTCGCCGATCATCGGCGCAATGTTTCTCACGCGCGGTGTCCGTAATTAGTCATCGGAGACGACAAGTGGCGCACAGAGCGATATTCTGCGAACAGGGTCCTTTTCATGAAAATCGACGAACGCGACGCAGACACTTTTTTCGTGGTTTCGTCAACGGTCCAGTCATCGACTTTAAATAGCAAATTGGTCATTTGCAACCGACTTAACACTGAATCTCTGGTCTTTTGAATCGCGCGTCGCTTATGAGTAGCTACCAGCATTGACCGCGCAGTTAGTAGATGCTCTCACGCGACAAAGTGCTCTCATGACTGGTTTCTTTAATTCGAACACCGCCACGTACAAGTTTCCGCGCCTTGAGAACGTAATTACACAGCTGTGCGTCTTCAAAAGCAAAGTGATCGTTTCGCGGGCCGCGTTTAAACTTCTGTGGCGAGCGTCGTGTACCAGGCCTCCGGATGACGTCGTAAAGCGTCCTTTTGTCTTACCGGCGGTTATCTCCGTCAAGCGCGTTTCCGGATTTACGACTCTAATTGTGATGTCATAAACATTGAGGGCATTGCTTTTGTCCAGGGGCCGCGGCGCTCTCTCGAGACACCTGCAAACGCGCCTCTTCGGTCAGGGAGGAGAGATCGGGCCATTGACGGACAATGGAGGGCCGTGCGCAAGTGGAACAGTTTCCGTTACAAGAGAACGCAGGTTAGCATAAAATGGAGGCAGAAGCGAATAGGGGCAAAACAGGGCACAAGTCGGTAGTCTTGAATCGAGGCCACGACTTACGGGCAATTGGCTGCAAATGCTAATACGAAAAAGCTTGTTTCCTCCGTGCTTCTTATTCTAAAGACGCAAACGACGGCACAACGCCTGCAATCAAGAAACAAAGGCTTTTTTTTGCGCGTTCGACCGTGATGAACGAGTGGGAATTCAAGTGGCCTCTTGCAGCGACACACTTTATTTTCAGTGGCTTCAGACACATTTATTTGTAGCCCATTGGACAAGTAGCGGCAAAGCATTCTTTTCTGTATCAGATTTGGCGCAAAATTAACAAAACAAGAAACAGGTGAAGTCCTGCGGGCGCGCGCAGAGAAACAAGGCTGTAAAAAACGTTACAAGATTTTTTGCCTTAGCTTTGACGTTGTTGCTTAGCAACCCCGGCGTTTTTTATTCAATACCTGTTTAAACAATTACATGTAATACGAGCGCAAAAAAATATGCTCATATGGAAACGAAGGAGTTTCGCTTGAGTCCGCTGCGAACTCCGACATTCATCTGCATAGATGACTTTTGACATGAATTAAAAAGTTTTTGCATTACTCGTCTGCTTTGCTTGCAATTGCACAGCTCGTGTTAAAAACTGTGAAATCGATTTTTATTTCACAAGATGCAAGAAATGCAGTCGAGAAAGAAGGGCTGCCGCGTGCAAGAAATGAACGAGGTTCGCGGATCGCACATTTCTCATTTTGATAGATAGATGCATTTCGGGCGAAAGTAAGAGCAGAGAGAAGAAGCCAGCGCAAAACCAGAACAATGTTTATTTATTTCCGAGTGGAAAAAAAAACCAGAAGAGCGATTGACGAAGAATTCTGCTTTGTACTTGCAACGCCATGCCCGCCGCCCGAACGCGCACCTCTGTGAGATAACACAACTGACAGTCAGGATCAACACCGCAAATCTCACCGCGCTATTTTCAGCCTCGGCTGTCTCGGGCCGGATTAGAACAAAAGTCAAAACACGGTGATACATTCGCGGCCGAGGCGTCGAGACCCCGCATCACACATAGAAGAAAAACAACCCAGAAAATTCTGCGCATCACCGACGACGCGCATCCGAACCTGGTCACGTGATCCACCCTCGTCGTCTTCCGACGCAACGAAGTCGCCTTCGACCACGCGGCAACCATGGCGACGCAGACGCTCGCTGGCGACCCGGTTCCAGATCAGACTGCAGTAGGCGTGGAGGTAGAGGGTGATGGCGTAGTGCGGCATGCTCAGGAGCGCTTTCACGAAGGGCCTTTGGTCGGCCTCGCCGGCGGACGACGCCACTGGGTCTGGAGGGTCCCGGTGAGGGGCTGCGCGATCGCCGGACCTACCCGGGGTGGTTTTCTCCGCTGACGCGTCCGGACCCTGCGACGTCTGTCGCTCGTTCAGTTGCGTCGCTCGCGCGCGTGACGTCGCCGCCGCTGCGTCGTCACTGCGATCAAAATGACTCGGCGCGACGTCGCTCGGCGTTTCTTGGCCTGAATTGGCCGCGGGCCGGGAGGACCCGGACAACGTGCGGATGTTGGCGCCGAACTTTCGCAGAGCTCGCAGAATGCCGACGTCTCGCGCTCTGCTCGTCGGCATCAACTTCAGTGCGCCTGAAAACCACGAATTTAAGATTTACTGCGGCCCTGGTCTTGCAACCGAGGTGACGCCAGAAGCTGCGCAGTTAGTCGGAAGCAAAGTTTTGATGAATTCGAACGGCATAATATTAAGATAAAGAGACAGATGTGGACTCAGCGTATGGCAGGACTGCCTTATTATGCTCATGCGAACCAGTTTTTCGTGCAAAAAGGTGACGTTTTGGCCNCAAAAGCGAAAAGGCTGACGAACCTTCGATGTCGCCCGTTTCGTTCAAGTGCATTTTCGCTGTTTCCGCTGGTGACGCAGCGCTCGGATGGATATCGAAGTTTGGACGGAGAAGAATTTCAACAGCCGACCTCTGAAAAACGAAATCTGATTATTATTTTCGCGCACCTCGAACGAATTACACTAATTGTTAATCAGCTAAAGCAGTGGTTCATAACCGGAGGGCCACGCCTCCCCAGGGGACGTTAATAGATGACCAGCGGGGCCTGTGGCCTTGTGCGGTCTACAACATGGAAAGTTTGATCAATTCATTAAACAATAAATACATTTGCTTTAACAACTTATTTAATGTCAGGGGGGGCTTGAAACAAAGCTCAATGACTTGAACGGGGCGTGTTGGAGAAGAGGTCAAGAACCACTGAACTAAAGACACGCTAGACACAGCTACACAAATTTTGGCAATTCATCGTTAAAAAACACGATGCCGAAGCTTTGCAAAGCGAACAGCATACAAAATCGCGTCGAAGCAATGCTCTGCCTACGGCCGACCCTTCCCATTCCGTTCCGGTTGATCGGAGGCAGGCGTCACGTGATTTTCTCGACAGCTTTCGTCCGAAACGCTGCGGACCGAAGTAGTTTGGGAAACCGGTTGCCTGCAGCGAAACGCACAATATCTGTACAAATTAGTGTCTGTTTTTTTTCTGCAAACAGGAAATTAAGGCTCGCAATCATGTTATAAGCGAAACGAAGCGTGAAGCAAACTACGAACCAATCAGAAAACTACAATCATCACTTTCCACAAGTGACTGCTTTGTTGCGATTGAGTGCATTGCACGCTGTCAAGTTTAATTAAGGTGTACTGCACCAAAAGGCAAGGTGCTTTGGTAATGAAACGAAACAGCACAAAAAATAGTAAGCCTGTTGATTACAGCAGGTTATTAGCAAGTAAAGTATCAAAAAACAGAAGAGGGTCAAACTGACTTTTCACCGCCACGTTATGTTCAGCGATTATACACGGCATAGTCTGAAACAAAAAAGGCTCTTGGATGCTTCCAGTTCCGGCAATAAGGAAGGCGCGAGGCGGGAAAACAAAGCATTCGACGCAAGGAAAGCGTGTCGGACGAACTAGACGGGTGCGAAAAGTTTGCACGGTCGTTCGCGATGATAAGAAGCAGCCCTGGCAGAAGTCTGCGCGACCCGGGGCAGTATTGAACGCACCTGAACTCTGTCGACTGCGGCTTGCACTTGCCGCTTCAAAGCAGCGGCCAGCTGCTGGTGAGCCGCAGGGAAGGGGATCCCGGCACGCCCGGAAGATCTGTTAATAAGAAACGAACGTGACCAGTCAAAAGAGAATGAAACCTCCCGGCGTGAGAAAATACAGCGACAGCAGGCAAGGCACGCCAGGGAATGCCAAAACCCTTAACCCAATAAAGTTTGGTTCACGAGAGCTATTAAACGAGATCCCATTTTTTGACAAACAGTTCTTTCTTACGTTCTGTTCGGGTTAAAGGTTTAGGCGCTGTTCTTGACTTGGGGCTGCTAAAGGNAGCCGTTTTATAAAACAACACACGCGCACTNTGCCGCTTTCCGTACAACAACACAAANATTAAAGCGCTTTTTTTCACGCGCCGTTGGAAAAATCGCGATATTGCCTTTTCGACGTGCATTAGCTCAAAAATGCTCGGGGCGCACGGGGCAACAACGCGCAGACAATTCGTTCAGCGCGGTTCTTTTACCGCAAAAGGGGTGCTGAAAGCTGCGCAGCTCAAACGTCATCGCTTGGCTTTTTTCGACCCGGCGTCTGTTGTGAATCGCGCGGGGGAAACGAACACATCGCCGGATCGCCGCAAAAGCGTGTTAGCGACAGCACGCCACGAACTGTTCTCACTCGCCTGTCACTGATTGGACGAAGGTTTCTCACGACCACGACGAAGCGGTTCCCGGTCAGGTCGCCTCGACGCAAGGCTGATGACGCGTTCACGACGTCGGTTACGCGCATGCGCTTGGGCAGTTGCGCCGAAAGGCTCGTCAACCTGCGAGACCCGGATGTAAATGCAGGTGACCGGGACAGTTAATTGTAGCCAACAATCGGTGAGCGGCTTTCCTTGGCTTGAATATAACCGCTTTTGGCAGCAGAGGCAAGGTTGCGTCATTGCGCAGATGACGCGCTACGACAAATCAAAGATGACGACCAGCGTGTTTGAGATTGAGCGAAAAAACATTACGTTTTTTTCAGCAGCTTGGCTTTGACGAATGTCATCATGCTTGGCCGCAGTGTGCACATATTTTTGAAAGTCTTCAGAATCGTATTACAGGTCAAAGCACGTGCACAAAAAACTCTGCCTCAAATGCACGGTGTTTGCAAACCTTGGTCAGTTCGCCTTTTTGCAGCCGCGAGCGTGTGATCATGCTCTCATGATTTATGATCATGCAACTGCTCTCGTGATTTATTTCTTTCATAATAACGTTTGCAAAACAGGAGAATCAGCCTTTTTTCACCATCCAATTCGAGGTTCTCAACCTTTCCAAGCCTGTACCCCAATGTAGTATCCGTGGCCAAGCGACGGTACAGCTTCTCCAATGAGACAACTGTTGCACATGCGCAGAGCAGAAAAGGATATAAAAATAACTTTTAATAACACAAGGTGCGCTGCAACCAATGCGAAGGCTGAGCCTGTTTGCTGCTAGAAAGCATACAATGACATTTGAGGCTCAACACATGATAATGCACAGATCAAGTCATCTTCAACATTAAGCCTGCTTCTAGATTTCGTTTTCATGGCAGCAGGAGTCGCCGTTTTGCCTCAAAATGCCTTCCATACCTGCATTTTGCGCACGTGGTAGGCTACGTGGAAATTCCAATGTTGCAATAATTTCTAACACATAGTGACGAAGCAAAGTGAGTTATGGTGCTTGTAGCTGAAGAGCTATCTACGTTTTCGATTAAAGGTTCATCTTGCAAAAAGTACTCAATTTCAATAACACCAGGTCGGGGCCCGTCAAAAATTCTTCCTTGGCCCACAGGTTGAGAAACTCTGATCAAATTAGACAAGTTCACCTGATGTTAAAGAGTATTCACTTCTTGGAATATTTTTAATCAAAATTGATGTCATGTTATAGCACAAGTAGACTCGGAGCTATTTCAATGCGCTGTCAAAGTGGTGCATCTGTAGCAAGCATCTGTATGCAGCATGCAACTATCTTTGACACCAACCAGTTGGTCAGTAAATCTTGACGCAAAAGCTTAATAGGAAGTAAACTGCAATCAAGCGTGACGTCGAGTAGAACACCGAACAAAAAAATCGACGCCGCAGTTTAAAGGCGGCGAGGTGAGATCACCGTTGTGTGGTGTGTCGGAAAGGCGATGTCGTAATTCAGCAACACCAGCGTACGATTTAATAAACAGTTCTGGACGTCAGTTCCGGAAGGGTCCAATTTCACTCGACACATCTCAAATGGGCCAAGCGAACCGAGCGCCGCTTCCTAATCGGAGGCCACGGAACGATGCGCGTGTTTGGACCCGTCCGCCTGCTGGTGAAGAATCAAGCGAGCTTGTGCGCTTCAACGATAAGAAAAATTGGCCGGTGAGCTTGGCCCGCAGCGTGTTTCGATTTCATGGCACGCGAGCACGGCAGCGCGCCCAACCGAACAGCCTTCCACTGCGTTACGATAAACCGGTTTGCTGTGCGACAATGATTTCTCGGGCGTGCACCAAGCACATACCTACTTCGGTGCTCTCGGGTGTTTGCGGATAAAAACCGGTTAAAGAAACAAAACAAACTTTACAAAAACAAGTAAATGCCCATTGTCGGGTTGCAGTGCAGATATTTTCACTGCGGACGAACTTAACTGCGTTTTACATCTGACGTCACTAGCAAATTATATTCACTTGCTCGTGTTTAAAGAAAAATAATTTCTCGAGTGTAAAGCGCTTTAGCTTGCCAGCGAGCAAGTGAACCTTGCGCCCTTACCAGCAATTGAAAGTGTTGACTTATACTGGAAAAGCAAAGAGAGGGAGCAACGCTGGGGTGAATGCCGGGATTGCGTTTGTTGGGAATACTACCTTGCGCTGCACGTTCACGACTTGCAACAAGTGCGCGAAAAGAA
>JGI24158J21664_10001262_pt1 | contig 27972 bp, 18 predicted proteins | sample Ectturendosymbi3_FD_21664 | JGI IMG/M metagenome (IMG submission 21664) | reverse complement strand
TGTTGCAGTTGAAAATAATCCCATGCGATTATGCGTAAGCCTGGCACACATCTAGTCATCTTGTATTCTTTGCAACCAACGCATACTTGGACAAAACACACACATTAAGTGGTGCAATAAGACTTCACCAACACACCCAGCTGTAATGTTTTTAGTTCAAGAGATAAATCATCTAATTATACAGCAATTAAGTATGGACTCAGTACTCCCCCTTGCCTGGTCCCAATAGTAACATGAAACGGTTTGGGAAAACATGTTTAAATAATTCGAAGTGAATAATGTATAAACAATTTTCCCTTCTATTGCTAACCTTAAATGTACCCCTTCACATAGGCAAATGTACCACTAGGGGTACATGTACCCCAGTTTGGGAACCCCTGTTCTAGTCCAATTAACAGTGCCAACTCGACTCGTTCTTTGGACAGAGCCATCATTATTCAAATGAATAAACTTATGGGGAGGAAAAATAATCTTAAGACTTTGAAGGAAAACTGAAACTTGAAACTACCCAGACTTTGCGGACACCTTGCAGAGAACCTTTTTTTAATACGGAATGCACGATGAAAGTTTGACACACGGGCAGTACTACAATGCTCATCAAACAGGTGTTTAGTATCAGTGTGCTCCATAACGCGGCACACAGCATCAGCAAAAACATCAGTGAGTTAGCACCAACACATGCAGTACCTCCTTCAGCTTGCGTTCTTTTTCCGACTTTTCTTTTTCGATTTCTTTTATCATTTTCTTTCGCTGCTTCTTCTCAGGAGGTTCGTCGGAATCGGACGAGGAGCTGTCGTTAGACATTAGACCATCAAACTAACATAGGCACCAGCAAGACGTTCAAATCGACTGTACATTAACACATCAAGCGGTCGCCAGGTTCTTCACCGGTTAAGACTGTTTTGTTGGTTACGTGCATTAAAAAGTTTTTGTGGTCTAACCTTCCGGTGAAATGCCGCTGCTAGTCAACCCCAAGCGACATCCGCCTGGCACTGGCAAGCAGGAACCGTTTTATAATAAGTCATGGTTTAAAAGGTCCGATTCTGCACAAGCCATAAAAATAAACCGCAAATTTTCCACTTTTAAACAAAAAAAATCAGCGCCGCATTTGTGGAATTCAAGCAAGCTGAAAACAAATTTTTGCAGTCACAAACAAAACGGTCTATCGCAACCAAACCAGTTTAAGTTTCTCCTGCGCCACCTTCCTGACTGTTTAGTCAAAAACTGTGGAGTTTTTCATACAGATATTAATATCTTTGGTGTTAAGTGATTGACAATCGAGGCTTCATCAGAAAAAGATGTCCGTCAATATGATCAAGAACACGCCAATTTAACGTACCTATCGGTGCTGACTTTTCTCTGTCGCTTCTTCCTTTTTTTTCGCTTTTTTTTCTCGCGCTTTTTCTGTCGCTTCCTTTCCTTGCGTTCATCTTTCAGTTTATCCCTATGTTGCTGAAACCGCGAATAAAACAGTTTATTAAAGTGGGAGGAACCTAATTTTTCCATTGCTCTTGCACATGCTTTGCAGCCAGAGCAAAGCTGAAGGAGCCTTAACGAGATGAAATTGCGCCTGAAATGAAGTAACAGTAAATGAATTCAACTCTACGCACGATCGATGCAAACAAAACTACCTTTTACTAGATTACTCGTTAGCGACACGCAAGACAGCATTTGAACGCGAAACCAATCATTTCGACCCATCAGAAGTCACACATAATACCCTTCAGGATTGGCCCACGTGGACCGAACCTCCCTCTGGCAATGATTGCCATGAACAAACCGTGAAATTATACAAGGAGGACAAAACAATAATGGGGAGTTAGTACAAGCATTACTGCTAAACCATGGGTAGTTGTATCGATAATAAGCAGCTGCAAGTGTAGAGCATCGGAGGCTCGAAAAGGATCCTATTGAATGACATCCAGTGCAAAGATCAAAGCGTTTCACATGATTCTGACAAAAAACTTACGAGGTGCGTTTGTTTTGGGGCGAATTAAATAAACGGAAATGTTGCATTGCACAACGTCTTCACACGCAAAGAGTAGACGCAAGCGTACATGGCGCTAACAAGGAACACACAGGTACACGAAAGAACGCGAACATAGATACGTGGCGCCGGGCCCGTAACCAGGGGGGACGAAGCGCCCCTTGCAAAATTTCCCCCCCTGGAAAAATGTGTTAGGCATAGTTTAAAACTATTTAACACGGTTTAAAAATTTTGGGCCTCGCTCAGAAAACTCTTCGCCCCACCTGGTGTCCAAGCTGGTTACGGGCCCTGCTAGCGCTATTAAAGAGCGCACGCACAGATGGCGCTAACACCGTTACTATGATGCTTAGTACCGTTGCATAGTGCTGCGATGATTTAAAAATAGATTGATTCATAAAATGCATGAGGGAATGAGAGGCTGCGTAGGACCATGGGTCATTTGGGCTGCAGACAACCCGAGGGCGATCTACTTAAAGTGCATAGGGAACAACCGGCTAATAGTCGAAGTCTGTTGCGTTTTGTATGCGCAATGCGTTTATATGAGTAAATGTAGCAAAATGCGATGCAAGCAATTCTAAACTGCCATAAAAATTGGTTGAACTTTGCCACATAAAATTTATGCGGTTTTCATATATATTGTAAATATTCGTGATAGCCAAACATGGAAATGCGCGTCACACAAATGAATTAGGCTGAGAACGAGGTGTGCAATCATTAGTTCGGGAAATGGATTTTCAGTCGATGTGACGACTCATGCATGGGAAGGAAATTATTTTACTGTTCGGCACATACATGCTTCGTGAGAGCGTCTACACCCTTAGCCAGGTTTTTTAAGGCGTTTTAGAGACCCGATTCGGGTCCCTAGAATCAGAGAAAATTATCATCGGGTTCCTAACATCAGAGAAAATCGGGTCCCTACAGATCCATACCGGGTTCCTAACATTTTCCTTTAAAAAAACCTGCCCTTAGCAGAAGGCTTAAATGAAAACAATCCTTGCCTAATTAAAAATATAGTCTAGTTCAGCCTGATCCGTAGCGTTTGTAGAGCCATAATTACGAAAGAAATGTTTGTTTGACTGGCGTTGAACTTTTTCGTCTAATGACGGAGTCTTGGCGCACATAAAAATTTTGTGCAGTGCTTGCCACCAGTGATGCAGGCGTTAAATTCTGGTAAGGTATACACTTGATGTGATAAATAAACACACTGTTAAAAAAGTACACGTTTCGGTCGGGCACGGCAAGTTAAGTATCTTTTCTGTTATCGTCGTAACGAATTCATACGCTGATATCTCCGAAATGGTATAAGGTACACGTTGTATTAAGATATAAACTACACTCTTGTTTGTGGATAACTGAAGCAGATCGAGAATTGTTCAAATTTTATCTTGTCACCACTCCCTAACCCTTGCGCAAAAGGGTCATTTATTTATATGTATTCAAAAGTAATTGTTCAAGCTGCAGACACAAAAACTTTTGTAGTCAAGATACGCTGCGTGAGACAAAGACAACGTGCCCAATGTATCCACCATGCCATGAAGTAGATGACAGTTTCTACATGAGGTCAGCAAAAAGTCGGAACCATTTTCATCTCATCTTCGCAATGACGTATCCCTGCAGGACAGTTAGTAACATCGCTCACCCACACTTACGTTCCACACACGAGGTCTCAGCTTGAAACCATTAGAAAAAGGTTTCATTACAAAAAAGACGAGTGGCAAGGCTAAATACATAAGCAGATTCCTACTATGTAGCAGGGTGGTTCTGTAATCAACACTTGGCACCTGTAAAAGAGATTTCGGCTCGACATCCTCCTCGTCTGATCCTTCACTGTTGGAAGAGGCATCATCCGCTTTGATGCTGGTAGCTTCGTTACTCAAAGTTGAGGCTGCAGAAGTACCGGCAGTAGACGTATCTCCGATCCCAAGAGCCCTCGTCCACGCAGAATGTTTCTCTTCTAGTTTTTGAAGGGATTGTTCTGTGAGATAAATAAGAGCTTAACAACCGCAGTACAAAAGAGAAGCGAATCGAGCTTGCAAAGAATGTTGAGTTGCTTTTTTGCAGCATCGTCAAGTGTCAAACATTCCAGGGTGTTTTCGTGATGGTGTCTTCAGCAAACTACGGTACCAAAGTCAACGTCAAAACTCCTATAAAAGCTCAGTGTTTAACTGTTCAAGCCTTTTGCGCTGAAACCGTAAGAACTTAAAAAGTGCACTTTGTCAAAAGACATGCAGTGACGATGAGCGCAAAAAACACGGGCAAATCAAGAGTATAGCAAGGTCTGCCACATTTCAATAAACTATGTTTTTCGCAAAACACGCGCTGAACGATGAAAAACTAACTAAGTCTTGTACGAAACACAAGTCGCGACGAAAGCATCGTTTGTAGACATTTTCACCTTTCTTGCTCATCTTCGGCATGGTCAATTTGTTCGCTTGAATTTCTTTGCCCGCTTCGCCAGTACAATAGGACTGCTTGACGAACGAGTGACAGCAAGCGTAACCCCATGAACTGCCTTTCCAGTACGAACCCCACACACTCTGCAATCAAACCTAACCAGTAACTGGCGTGATAGGCGCGCTCTAACAAAACAAATTACTCACGCATCATTCAAACAATCAAGGCGAACAAATTTACTCAACGTTTGATGCAATTGTATTATCCACAGGTATTTGCAACGTTCCGCTGTGTTCTACAGTTGGAAATTTTCAGCGGCAATTTAATCACTGAACAGCTCATACGGAACGTATGACTTAGGGTTTTTTCAGAGTGGTGGAAGTCAAGTGATCTTTGATCAACGTGAACTCAGGCAAGTGCAAGTTGTCGTCAGATTTTTATACACTTGCACAAAAACAAAGAAGCCTACCGTGTGGTTATTGATGTATACGTCTTCTGTGTATTTGGACTTCGTTTTTGCTTTCTCTTGACCTTTGACTACAGTACCTTGTCGATTGTATTCAACATAATCCTCCTAAAAAGAAGTTAAGAGGTAAGTTTGATCGAAGTAAATGACGTGCAGCGACCTGACGCACAAACCAATGCTATGTACACTTTCAACGCAACTGGCAATATCGCTCCGGGAAGGCAGTAGTTTTGTATAGATAAAAAAGTTGCATTGATCGTTGCCACAATAATTCACACCAATCGACAGTAAAGAAATTTTATGAAACAGTTTTAGTTTTATTGTAGTATTCCTGTAAGTTTCGTCTCTTGCAGAGGTAAGATTTGTCAAAACAAAGGTGCAAAGATTGTCTCTTATCTCCTCCACCCTTCGTTCAGGTTATTAGTAAAGCAGCACAACATTACAATCTAGTCATTCAAATCTTGCACGGCACCGAGTGTATGCACGGTACTTGCTCGCGACTCTCCCAGCTTGCAAGGGAGTGAAAGTGACACTGCGCGACGTATCGAATTGCCTATGCGGCAAACAGGGCATAAAAGGAAACAGGAATAGGCGGTCCCAGACGAAACGACACGAGGCAAAACTTTGGCACGCGCAGAGATATTTCTGGTCTTCCGCAAGTCAAGGTTAAGAACAAACCAGACTCTGCGAAGCTTAAAAAAACTCGTTTGTAAAGAAAGCGTATGAAGCACGACGTTCCCAACTTAAGAAACAAGCATTGCAATTTGTGTCGGTGCTTATCGAAACAAAAACAGCCAATCTTTTAATTACAGCATACGCATCTATTTATTGGAAGCTCGACAGTTTGTTCAAAGAACACTCACTCCATTCAAACAAAAGCGACAAGTAAGTAAGTCTGCGTCGCAGTTTTAGTTTAAAAAACAAAAATACAGGAGACGAGTGTGTTGATATAACTAAGATTAACCACGATAAAATAATAGGGAAACAAGTTCAGGTCGTGACATGCGTGGTAGTAACGACGCAGCAGCAAATAGTATGACACGAACTGACCGTCTGTGCGAGAAGCAGCTCCTTAGGAGGCGCGTTCAGGTGTTCGATGCCGCCGTATTTTTCAAGGATAGAGTCCCGTTGCGACTGTTTGAAATCCTCCTGGCGAACATCGAACGACTTTTGCAGCATTTCCAACCTTGTCGGGTCCGCCTGTAGGTGAACATCGACTCCACGATCACCGGCTTCCCAAGCGAACACTGCCGCGAGCGAAAACAGCAACGTTAATATGCTGCGCGTTGAGACACACAACTACAAACAAATCATGAACTTGGCAGAGATTTTATGAAACCCGGAAGAGTAGAAACTGGTCACGTGGTTACAATCGTGACATGTAACCAAACAGTTCCCTGTTTTCGAATGCTTCGCCAGGGGTAAGATGACGACGTTCTTCCAAATCGACCCCGTCATTATTATCAATTAGAAGAGCCCCGGAAATCAGCAGAGACGGATGGGTTCTTTGCGGAAAAAGGTTTGACATCTTTTTACAGAAATGACAAGCGCTGCTTACTTTGCGTTTGGGCCATGTCGTGCGTGTCGCCCGTATGACGGACGAAGTTGTCGCCGGCGTAGTCGAGCCTTTGAGTAAAACGGGAGGTTGAAAATTATTCTTTACACGCGTGAAGAAGCATTCTGACGCACGTCTAACGACGAACTTACTCCGACAAACTCTTTCCCGTCCCGGCGTAAGGGTTCTCTCTCATTGATCTAGTCTTCGGATCATAGTACGCAGAATTGATGTTCAGATTTCGCAGATACTTGGCAGTATCCTCCCGGATTCGCAAATTTCTAACAGTGATTCTTCTTTTGCTGTCGAAGTTGGTGCCGGGCATGTCGGCTTCGTCTGCATACTTGTCCTCGTCCTCCGACGCCCCATGCTCCTGACGGTCGTGCGAACAGTTAATGAAAGCACACGTAACACGGCATTTACGACTAAAGACATTGTGGATCGCAGCTGTAGAAGTATATTGCCTTTATTTGTCTAGGCTTCAGTCAGCTGTTAACTATCTACAGCAGTGGTTATTACCTGGGGGTAATTACCAACAAAGGGGTGATTTGACATTTTTTGGGGATCATTCAGATTGTTTTTTTTGGCCACGTTGCACTGAAATATTTTCAACTTCGTGGAATGGAAGTTTTCGTGTGCGTTCGTATGTTGTTTCGTTTCAATTACACACCATATCTTCTGTTACGTCATAATACCGGAATCTTAGGTGTCGTGGACCGTAGTCTTGTAGTGTTAGTTGAAAACTATTAGGATGCCTCTAAATCAGGGGTCGGCAACCTTTCCCGAGTCACGGGCCAAAAACAAACTCTCCAAGGAACGATGGGCCATACTAATTTTCCACCAACAATTCCGTTCTCTTTGCTGTTGTTAATATAACTCTTGCGCAGTGCGGTTTCTCACAAGTAGGCCTAGTTCCTCGTAAGTATCCAATACGAGAAGTTGTAAGCAGGGCAGATTCACGAAATTTAATACCACTAGGCTGGCCACACAGTTACTACAATTTGATAAAGTGGCTGCGGGCCGGATGGTTTTGCTTGGCGAGGCCGTAGGTTGCCGACCCCTGCTCTGAAGAAACGAAGCTACAAAGAAGCTTTTCTGAATTTCGGTTTTACAAGTGTTAATTCATGAGTGGATTTGACCACTTGATTGCAAAAAACAGCATCAGCTTTCCCATGATTGTCTGTATTATTTATGGACATTTCAATGCAAATTATGACGTCATTCTTGTGTTATTTACCATTAATTGATTGCAAACGGTAATTTGTTCTTTTTTGAAAGGAGGTAATTAAAATCCATCAGGCTCTTTTCAGGGGTAACGATACTGAAAAGGTTAAGAATCACTGATCTACAGTATATTATCAAGAATTTTGCAAGCCATTTTAAGTCGACAGCAATGTGAACAATTTTTGTTATCACTTGTCTGTTTTGCAGGTGCTACAGTGACTCGTTGAACGCCCAAGAAAATGTCGGTAAGGATTAGATCTGTTTGTTTTGTTTATTGTTTAACGTCTTCACATCCAGACACAACGTAATAGAACTTACGCCCGCATGGCGCTAACGGGGAACAGTGGAACACAGATACACCAAAGAACACAGGCATATGTATGTGGTGTTAATAGAAAGCATACGCCTAAATGGTGCTAACATGGTCACTGTGATGTATAGCACCGCTGCACAATGCGGTGGTAAGTTTAAAGTGGACCGATTCACAAAATGTTATGGGGGAGTGGGAGACTTCGAAAGACTGCAGGTTACTTGGCCTGCAAAGTGCGAAACCTAAATTTTATTCATGAAATTTAATCTCGTAAATTTATTGCTACAAACATGCGGGATTGGAAATTTAGATTTAACAAAATCCGTAAACGAGGTCTGCACCTTGCGAAAGACCGTGAGCTTCGAACGTTAACATCGCCAGAAAAAACGAAGATATGTCGTGACATCATTACTTGCCTCCAAGTTCGCCATCTGTCCAGTGAGCAATTCTTCTTGGAGCTTTTGCGCCTTCACAGCTTGCTTCGCTACTTGGATTTTGGCATGCTCTTCCAAAACCTCTCGATGCTGCTCAGGATCATAGCTACACAGGAAGGGATGAATGAACACATTTATCCTTGCACGCAACACGTTGTTTGAAACTGAATGCAGCAAACCAAAGATTACGTTTAACAACCGTTTCAATGTATTGTCTTGAAATGCGACGTTAGAGGACGAAGTTCAGAACCACCGAGAAGCGGTTTACCCGACCATACGTGAAAGTAACGACTAATTCAACATGACGACTGTTCTCTACAATCTGCGACAGGATTGGCAACAAATTACTCTTAATTCATAAGATTTTATGTAAGTTGTCGCATCAGAGAAATCGGACGTACCCATTCCATCTGTCACGCTTCCCATCAAAATCCAGATCTAATACAGGTTGAGCGTATTCATCGGGAGCAATGTTCATTCCCGTGTACTTGGCACCGACTTTCCTAGGTCTCTAAATTAATAACAGTCTTTTACATACAAGAAAACTTCCCAAAACGAGCCGGATTTTCCAAAACGCAAGAATCGAGCCACAGCATACCTCTAAGCAATCTTTCTTTTTGTGAGTCATCGCTCCACAATTCTCGCAAGCACCTTTTCTGTACTTGGTAGAAATCGGTTTATCCGATACACCTCGGTTGTACCACTCGCCAATTTTCGTGAACTCCTTCTGCTTCTCAGGCTGCACCCTCTGATGCTTCAGGGAGGCGCGTTGAGTTTTGTCCACATACCAAGGTACGGTGGAAATATACTGGGGAATATGCGGATTGATGTCTCTACGAAGCAACACTTCACAATTCAGCGCAAAAAAGGTGAAACATTTCGCCAGTACAGAAGCGCGAGCGAACAGGCTGATACACAAGACATGAAGAAGTGTTGCGCCACCTCGCTAACCGCTTTGTCGCCAGTGCACTTCCACAAGATGTTTGCCAAAATTCAATCGACGGGAAGCAACGAATTTGCGCACTTTAACTTCGCCGATGAAACGCTAGTTTAATTTGGACAGTATACTTCGTGCTTTATTAGAAACCTTGGACTGGGAAGTTTTTAACCTTTTTTGCGTATTTTGTAGCATAGCCAGCAATCTTGTTGTGTCTACTCTTTAGCACATGTTTTCTCAAGAAATCTCACCGTTCAGACTCTGTTCACAAAAACACATAACCGCACGTTAGACAATAACAAAGAAAATGGAGAATGGGGCAAGCGCTGGACTTGAATCGGATAATTTAAAAGTCTATGAAACCGGCGCACGTCGCTTGTATGCCATCACTTTCATATACACTCCTGTGAAGCGCGCAAAAATCTTCTATTCGTTGCAAAGCTCATGTGTTCCAGCGATAACTTACTTGCCCTCTTCATCGACCTCCGCGGGTGCAGTTCCGAGTTTTCTGGCTTCTTCTAACTCTTTTTTCTTCCTCCATTCCTCTCGTGATTGCTTTTTTGGTTCTTCGGCTTTTTGCTTTTCGCGATCTTTGTCGGAAAATGGCTTTGCCACTTCCCGACTAAAAACTTTGTTTTTTGCTAGCATTTCCCTGTCAAAGATGCTTGCAACATCAACTGCAAACTTCAAACGTTGGGCACCTATTTTTCACCAAAACCGGTTGCATTCATCACACCACTACATGTCTTTCTGCAAAACACAATAGCAGCAGCTGAAGTTGCAGACGTCAGAAAAGGTCGTGACGCAATCAATAAAAAGATGACTTTAAAATTAACCGCACGTTACGATAAAACGCACTGCGATCAACGAAAATGGTGAAAACCAGCATCCACTCATACAAATTCGAAAACATAACCTAAGTAAAAACATGGGCGAAGTCCTCACAGTGAAGAGGAAGGAAATAAAATATGCCACCAAGTGTCTGCAAATATGCAAAGCAATTCAAAACGTTTTATCTCCCCCTAAAAAAGCTACTGATGCGGTGCACTGAAGATTTATGTCAGAGACGATAAAATTGGGCCAAGCTTGACGTTTAAATGAATGAAGTCAAGACGATCTGAGTGGAGGTCGTGTTCGTTTAATTTTACGGCATCGCTGCATCACCCGCAAACAAGACGTACAATGCGTATACTGCTTTGTTTCTGGCCTGATCTTTTTCGTAACGTTAACGTAACACAACTGAAAAATATATACTTAGCGTTATCTTAGGCACAACTTTAACCAGTGGTTCTTAACCTGGGTTCGATCAAACTCCAAGGATGCGGTGACTCTGGTGAGTCATTTTCGGTGTTTCGGCGCAGATCCGATGCGCGGTGCATTTGCGCGTCAACAAAATGTAAACCCTGTTTTGAGGAAATCTATTTTATTTTTCCAATTACGAAGGGCTCGGTGAATGCACAGATGAAAGTTAATACGGGGTTCAGTACCTCCAACATGGTTAAGAACCACTGATCTAAAGGAATGGTACTGCGTAATACGGTATATAACAACATAAGGATACAAAAAAGCAGGCAGTTTCTATTTATGTATATTTTGCTTGTACTGTAGTTCCAGAGAAGAGGGTTGACCGAAACATTACAAGCATGTCATTACGAACAAGTGCACAAACGATTGCACAATTTACACACTGCACACAAAACAAGGTGAGCAGTAAGCAAAAAACGTTTTGAACGTTTTTTTTCCACAATCATTTTTTTTCGGATCGACAAACAAGGCAAAGACTTTCGGGTGGAAATCAAGCCAACGACCATTGAAACACATGGGACACTTAATCAAGATTTTAAATAACTCAACATTAACCAAATTTAGGTCTGCTTCTGTTTACAGCATATGCATGTCAAATACGCTTATGCATACAGTAGTATTGTAAGCGAGATTCCTGACTGGGACACTCAGGAAGGAACATGTTAGATCAGTGATTCTTAACCTGGGTTCGATCGAAGCCTAGGGGTTCGGTGAGCCAGACTCAGGGGTCCCATGCATGGTTGATTTCGTGCGGTGATAAAAAAAAACTGTGCTTAGAAGAAATGAAGAAACTATGTTTTTGTTCCAATTACAAAGCGTTCGGTGAATGCACCGATGAAACATGGGATGTTAGATGGAACGCTATCAACGCCACTGCGATGCCCAACACGATAAATCACTCGCTGATAAAAAGTATGCACAGAAGCACGCTTACTATTTAAAAAACCCGATGACCGCAGTCGCATTACTGGATGGATACGTTCGGTTCTTACAACCTAAGACAGACGCTCTGTCTTACAATCTTGTTTAATCATCAATCTTTGACTACCATACCCCAGACAGTGAATCTGCACCATGCAACCACCACACTTCTCTTTTTTCTTATGAGCATTCACAACAAAACCTTGGCTAGTCGTAACTACCCTCCGCGTTGAAAGGGTTCAATGTAAAAACTTTGATCGAATCAAGCAAGTTGCGATATAGGCGCCTTTATACGTTGGAGTGTCTATATTTGCCTGAAGCTTTCGCTCCAACCCTGATCTTAGCACTACATGTTGAATGAACGCAGTCAGCAGCTGCGATGCAATGCAATGTACGGCTTCGAACAAAACGGTGAACGATATTTGATTCCCATTTGTTTGAAAACTTTGGGTGGTAGACCAATATCAATCAAATACGGCGAGCCAAACGTCGGGGGTAAAGACTGGGGAAGAATGGAATACACCGACCATTTGACATTGAGGTTTTCCATTGACTCCTGAAACGAAAACGTAGTGCAAAAGCATGTAACTGTCACTAGCCCCCAGGTTCAAGACTACGTCAAGAAAAGCAGCATCGTTGATCCCAAGATGAAAAATTATGAAATAATTAAATAAAGCATTAACACCATCACTGACATGTTGCTACAACGGCTTTATTATGAACAGTATTGCACACCGGTTTTAAACTCAGTACAGACGGCACATTGATTCCTAAAACTTCAAACGTAAAATGAAACCTAAAACGCTTTACCTCAAGGCCATATGACACAAAATCAAATTAGAAGTTGACCACGCGTTAATAGCAACGCAATCGCATAAGATAAGCTGCGCAGGGCTGGGCTCTTACTCCAGTAAAAAACTGCCAAATACATCAGATTTGGCCTCAGGCTCACATTGAATTTATGTTGGACCTCAACCAAAATCTGTTGTGACATAAACCACCAACAGATGATGTGTGTTCAATTAACCTGCTACAAACCTTATCCCCAGGAGGACACAAACACATCACAGGAGCCATGTTCTCGTTACACCATGCTCTTGCTGCTTTGTACCATGGGTGCTGCCTAAAGAATGAGCTGTTGTCATCATCCATGGCAACTATCACCAAATCCACTGGTGTTGTAGGCAAATCTATACGACAAATAAACCAGCATCCATGCCAGGGGTCTCAAACACGCGGCCCGCGAGGCTTTCTGGGAATTTTCAAATAATTAACATTTACGTTATTTAGTTTATTCACCGGTGTTTAAAAGAGCTCGGTTAGCGAGTGAACATATTCCATTTAAACGAATGGAGAGACGGCTAGAAATGACTTGCCTATAAATTATTATACCTTTCGCAGGAAATAACATGTAAAAGCTCTTTCTAGTAGGGTACAGGCACCGCCATTGTTGCGTCAGCGTCATAATACTACACTCGGGTTACTTTGGAAGTCCTCATTTGGCCCTCGGAGCAATTTGGGTTTGAGACCCCTCACCGATGCTAAACAATTTAGAGCGCTTGGAGCAAATGGTCACCAGCTCACAGCAAACCCGAACGAAGTACCTACCTTTGGTTTCATTTATTAGCCGAGCAGAAGTTAATCCAAGTAATTTTAATTCCTCCTGAACATAGTCGTGCATCTGAAAAGGACATTCTTAAAACTAAAATATGTTAAATTATAATGCATGCAACATAGTTGTCTCAAAATACCTTCACAAAATTAGCCATAAAGATGTCAACATGAACACTCTGAACAACGAGGTGTCTAGCAGTAGCAATTGCATAAGCACCGAGCTGATGCGGTCCAGTAAAAACTACAATATGTGGTCGTTGATGAGCATTGCGTGGGTGCAACCTGCAAAATAGTTCTGCAGGATTATACATGTCTTGCAGCATTTGCCAAGTTACATGTGCTGGATTAAACCACAACGACAGAGTGATACATTTGCAACTTTTATATTATTATGCAGAATGTTCAGCAAGTACCAACAATAATACTGTACCAGTTATTTGAGAATAGAAGTGACTACAATTGTTCTTGTTAAAGTATTTCCATGAAAAATACATACACTACAGGTACTGAAACACAGGACATAAAGAACTCTTTGTATTTGGCCTTTGTACCATTTGCTACAGACCTGGCACCAAACGATCAAGTTGTCACAAACCTATTACTTCCTCCCAGCAGTGACAAAGCCATTTGACTCGCATTAAGACCAAATGCTTCAATTTGGCGAGCAAGACTAATTCCCAATCGTTCAGCAGCATGGCTTATACTCTGACGCAAGCTCGACGATATGCATGGAACTACCAAACCAGCATCTGAAATTTCAGAAGTGATAGTATGTTTGGTTTCGTTCCAATATTTTTATGTTAGCAACAGAAACATGTGTGATAATCCTGCAAGTGAGACTATGATGCACTTTTAATAGAACACCTGTAAAAAATGTAATATTGCTAATACTTTTAATATCATTATTTTGCTTATGCCACTGGCCTAGTAAAAGCCTAGGCCCACGTAATCAGAAGTTTTACAAGCAGCAGATATTTCCAAATTTACAAAAATGTGTTGCAAGTAGGCTATATAGATTCACAACGGTTCCTATTGCTTATTGTTATTACTTCAATTTGAGGGTAAGTACAAGAAGAATATTGGGCGAACATTTGTCATGTCCCATTAACACATTACCTCTTCTTAGGACAAGAAAGCATTACAGTATGCTTTTACTTAATTGCTAGGATTGCTATTTGTCAGACACAGATTTACTAACTTGGACAATAAAATTCATGAATATGACACACTAAACACATTCATCCCATAGCTCTTTTTGTATTTGAAAAACGTGACAGGTAGTAATATTAGTGACACTAGCAACATTACTGATATCAGGAATACAGCACTTTTGTGCAAATCCAACCAGACCAGTATTCTGCACAATAATAAGCACACTTTGATCCTTTACAAATATAACCCTACATAAATTACTTCATGTTGTGCAAAACCATTCTAGCATCACATTAGACACTTTCTGTTCAATTTAAACGTTTTGTAATTTGAAAAAAAAACTATTTTGCAATGGATCCAATAGAAATTATTTTTGATAAAATGTAACAACAAAGTTCACTGGAGTTTGTAATAAACAGTCTTGTAATAATAAACAACTTGAACTTCCCCATGTTTTATTGCAAATGTTCCAAAAAAATGTTATTATCACCATGTTCATTCGATGTATTTTTTTCCAAATGATGCAAATTTTAGCAGTATGCATACAAATAATTGTGTTATGCTTCATGTTTATTTTTTCAGTAAAGTATACATAGCATTAACTTCAACAAAAAAGTTTTGTCTCTTAGACCAGTGCTTCTCAACCTTTTTGATGTCGCGGCCCACTTTTTGCCGAGACTTTGATTTTGGGCCCACTTCACCTAAAATTTGTTTTCAGAACTCATGACTAGATGTAATTATGGCGATGAAACAACCCTCACACTAACTATATCGTCGGGTACGCGTGACCGAAATCACAACCTTTTCCTCTACACTGCAAAATCTAAAAGAGCAAGTGCGACCGCAGGCGCACCTATCAGCAAGTCGCACAAAAAAATGAATCTACGGAAGCGTAGAAAGCGCTCCAACACATCTTTACATATGTAAAACGTGGTCACTGCACTTGCCTTGGGTTTGTGGAACCCACAATAGCAATCCAGGGTTAAAAATGGGAGCATTCCTTGGACGGAATGCAACAATAATAATTTTTGGCTTTTGTAATTTATAACTTTTTCTAAAAAAATGCAGTTTGTATCAACCAATAACTTTTTTCAAAAAATATTTAAGTTATCTCGGAACATTTCGTTGCCCACCTGGAGCTTCGCGGCCCACCGGTTGAGAAGCGGTGTCTTAGAGTATACTCAAGCACAGTCAAACAAGACTGCACAGCATGAATTTGCAATATAATTCCATAAAAAAGCATCAGCTGCAGCACAGATTTGCAGCTAATGTTTTTTTATGGAATTAGATTAGAAATTGTGCAAATATTTCAAAGAGGAAGGTTGTATGTGTAGGGCAAAGGGTCAGGTCAACCAGTGGTATCAGAAGGGTTACTTAGAAACTTTTGGGAAACATCTGTGCAAACAAGTTAGGAAACCCAGATTCATTCATAAAATCCACATATGTTTGAATTCCAGCATCAAGACCTCACTAGGGTGACACAGCCGAACCTGATCGGAAGTGTTTTACCTTTAATCGATTCCATGTCAGTGATGCATCCTCAATATTTGGCTTTGGTGATGGCAGCTTTATGGGCATAGCGTGAGTCCGCATCAAGGTTGCTGAGTCAGAGGTAAAATGTCTGACTCCAACTCTTACCTTCAACAATTTTGCAACTTCGACCTTTCCAAAATTTCTGACTCCAACTCCTTTACATAACGGGAATCAAATTTGGCTGTCAACAATTTTGTAGCAACTAACAATCAATGGAAATCGTGATGCACAGCAAGAATCACGTGTTTCGATAAACATTTCAAAACAAATTGCAGCATTTCAACAGGTATAGATTAAGATTCCTAACTTAGAAAAGAATTCAATTGGACTGCCAGAGTTGGATAAAAAATCCGACTCCGACCAAATTATCTGACTCCTTATGACTCTGACTCCACAACACTGGTCTGTATTTAAGTCTTAGTTTCGTCTATGTCCTTATTTCACCTTTAAGCTTTTGCTTGTAATTTACTGGACTGAGGATGCGTCACTGTTGCAAAATTGATTTCTTAGTAAAACACTTTGTGATCAGAATCAGCTGTGTCACCCACTCACCCTTGTGGTGTCTTGATTCTGAAATGTGGATTGTGGGTATGTGTGGTCTGAATCATCACAAAGTCATGAAAGCAGTGTGTGGCAGGTTGATTCCTGAAGGGCTCAACAGACAAATCTGGAGGTTTTAAATTTCAGCACTTGAGTTCCTTTATTAAATTTTCATGATTACATTGGGTCCCATTAAATATTACACTCGTTTGATTTCATACACCTAAACTTTGTAGTTGCTCAAATAAACACATCTCAAATATACACATCTCAAATGATAACATTTTTTGGAATACCCAGTGCAACTGCAATACTACAGAAGTTCATAAATTGTTACAGCTTTTCTGTAGTATTACAGTTGTACATACTTCATACGTACACAGCAATTGTCACATAATTAAGTAATTTTAAACTACAGCACAATCAACTAGTTCTTCTTTACAAACAATAAACAAACATGTCATGAAAACTTGTAATAAATTAAGAACGTCACTGTTGTCCTCAGTACCCTGGAACACGTGAGGCAAAAGTGCTTTGCATCTGTATTTTTAAAACACGGCAAGTTATTGCCAATTCATTTCTAACAAATCAACGTTGTGTGTATATAGAACTACAACTACCTGTGTAGTATTCCACAACTTCTGACTTTAATATTTCTGCAGTAACAATTTGCCTGTAAACAATGGGCTTGCTTTCAATCACATTTTCATCATGTCTATATTTTGCAGGTGTTCTTTGCTTTCGACCTTTGGTTGGGGTTCTGTAAGTACAGTACAAAATTTTTTGCATCGATCACATCCACTGCACAATGACGAAACAATATGTAACACTAGTCAGTAGTCACCAAAGGACTCCAGAACACATGAATGTAGATTCTTCTATGTTTGCAGTTTTGCATCGACTGTAGATTTTACATGGTAACTGAAAACCTACTTGGTGGAAGAAGCTTTCGTTTGGACCAACATCAACTATGTAGTATTTTTCCAGAAAAATTTGCATCAGTTCAATTTCTAGGACTAAACTTGATGTGTCTTCTCACAAACTTCGAAATTTTTTATAGTTTTTATAAATAGATAAAGTATTGCCTAGATTTTTTCAGGTTGCAACTGAAAAATTTCAGTTAAACCTGCTTGTGTCTTATATTAAGGTACCTAAATTTCATTATTGTGAAAGATCAATGATTTGAAAATTAACTTGCGTCCAGAAGCAGCAAGCAAGAAATACCCAAGGTACAAGCAACAAATAATCTAATGAGTAAAGTTGCGATCACTTTTATTCATCAGCGATACTGGATTTTTTTATCAGGAACACCAACATGTTTTTGTAAATAACTTTTGCCTACGATATATATTTTTATATAAACCTATCTTTCCCAGCCCTGTTTTTTCAATTAAACTATTGGATTTGATATACCATGGCTTCAGGCATGAATTACCAATTTTTAATTTACACAGTGTATACTGGTATTAAAATTCAACAAGACAGACAAAAATAGTAGAAAACATTAGTGGCATAACATTATAAAAAATACAGAAAAACTATGGCATACATGAAATAATGCTGCTAACACTAAATCAATATGAACTACAAATAGGTTATAGTAAACCAAGGACATGGTTTTTCAAACTACAAAAATTTGCATACAAAGCTTGTTTATCAAACAAAGCAAGGTTCTTTTCAAAATCAAAATCTGTGGACAATTCAGAATGATCAATACTGAAGCAATCATCTGGCTGGTAAGTGGAATCTATCTTCTGTCGTGAAATACCTGTGAAAAATGTGCTGACCATCAGTCAAGTATATAACAAAATAGCAGAACTCAAACAAAAACATAACAACACACCATAAACTTGTGATTTTCCATCTTTTGATAAAGGATGCCTCTGCTCACGAAAACTGTGAGGAACTTTAGGTGATGAGATTTGTGAAGACAAGTTTTCCTGAGACTTGACACTTTTTTTAGAATTGAACTTGTGACATGCTACAACAGAAAATTGTTCATTTGTGCCTTCACCACTGGCAGCCACAACATTTGCAACCTTGGTCAGACTTGCTTTTGGAACTGGCTTGTTTGGTGGGTCTTTCATTAACTCATCAAGCAAAGTGAGATCAGTGATGTCTTTAGCTCTGCATATAAATCAATACAAACATGAACTTCTCATCTATAAGCATATCCAATCAACTGTTAAAACTCTGGGTAAAAATGTAGTGTTTTCTAAAAGCAGTTGCCACAATATCCTTATATATGACTTATATATGAAAAGCAGGTATTTATCACATACACTACACTTTCAGTACCAAGGTTGCTTCCTAGGAAAATGGGCTGGATACTGGGCAGTTGAGAGTTTACCATATTTATGTGAGATTCATAGAACATCATGTAATTGAAGCTGAAACAAGTGCTTCAATTGTTAAATCTGTTATTTTTCTTCACATTTTTTATATGCAAATATATGAACTTTCAAGAAAAAAAGTTAAAGCCAGTATCTAATGGAAGTCAGATTTGTACCAGTGCATAGTCCTGTCTCTTTTCCATAAAGACCTGTTTCATATGAATATGTATGACAGTACCAGAAGTACAGTAGAATGTGCCTAATTCGTCACCTCAAGGGGATTAGAAAAAAGTGACGAATTAGGCAAAGTGACGAATCATGCAAATAGGTGAAAACTCTATCACAGAAGCTCATATACTTTATCATAGTAACTCACAGCAACATAGCTAATTTAATTGTCATGGGACATTGACCCAATAACCTTCCGGTTCCTTCAATGCCCTAGCGTCCTTGCTCTAATTGTTTCTTTTATTGCTGGAATACTAATTATCATTTTATAAAATCAACTCAAGTGTGCATTGTGGTGACTGATAAACACAGTCAATACATCAAAAGATAGGAATGAAACCAGAAAAACATCAACCACAACTAAAGCTGGTCATATACAAGAAACTGTCAAGGTTAAGTTTACTTACCTTATTGTTACTTGAGACTCATTACATTTAACTCCATTTTTATAAGGATTGTCAATAGTAATGGTTTGATTATGGGCATCCACAGTACTAATAGTTCCTTGAAAAAATCCATAGTTTGCACCACAATTGATGCTTACATGATAACCAATAAACTGGGTTGCCATCAAGAGTACTCTACAGACTACAAAAGTAAAAAATACACAGGTTTTCAAAAAAGAAAAACTTCCTGATGGATTGATCGATTGTTCCATATGACTCAGCTAATAAGCAAAAACACTGCAAAAAGTCATCATACATAGAAGTAGCCTATAGTCAGTGGTAATTAGAATACATGAAAACATATTTGGCCATAGAAATCATCATTGTAAACAAGAGACTGTACTGTGTCACACAGGATTGGTGGAAGAGGTCATCTAGACCAGGGTTTCTCAAACGTTTTTGTTATGCAACCACATTTTAAAAGTGTTTTTTCAATGCAACCCCCTTGATAGATAGCCTAGATCAGCTATGTCCAACCAAAATTGCTTACTGGGCCAAAATTATGTCAATATCTTAAAAAAGGCTGCACATTGAATGACTTAATTTGATCTTAAACTAAATGTAGATTAAGCCAATGTACTGAAAGCGTTTGAATCCTAACTGCACTAGTCATGACTGTTTGGCACCTTTAACCACTCCGTAAGTGTTATTTCATAGGTAAGTTTAGTGCCAATGGAACAAGGGTAGAAATCAGAAAACTTGCAAAAAACTTTTGTACCAAGGTGTCAGTGGACATATATGAAAATCTCCCAGCACATGGTATGGACATGATAAAACAACACTGAGGGTCACTGAGGACCACCTGCATCAAAAATGTCCAATTTAAGATTATCAAAATAAGGACAGGTTGTCAGTATGTAGGCTACTTACGCTACAACAAAAACCTAAACTGAGCCACACACAACCTTTAACTGGGTTGCATGCAGTGACCCACAGGCCGCGGGTTAGACACAGCTGGCCTAGATATTAATGATACATGTAAATATCCCATTACAAATCTCAAGAGGAATTTTTGTCTATGGCGAAATCATGCAACTGCACACAATCAATGAAAGTAACTATACAGTAATAAAACTTCCATGTAATGGAAACAGTAAGGCGAAAAAATATTCACAAAAACAATTCAGTTTATAAAAGCTATCAAGCACAATTAATGGGATGGATGTACTTGATTTTTACACAGATCATCAATTCCTAGATTGCTATAAGACAATGCAGAATGAAAGACATTCTTAGCAGTTTTCACAAAGGATTGATTTTTGGACTTAATGATTATCAATTTTGAGAACGCTGATTCACACAAATATGTTGTGCAAAAGGCAAAGGGTTTATGAACAGCTAGATCATAAATGACTGGGCATTCATTTCTAGTTCTTATCTAAAAATGACAAACTCTGGTTTGAAAATTCAAGTTGCTAACTTTTATTGTTTAATAACTCTGCAAACTCATCCTCGGCGTAGCATATGTGTCACCTGAAATTACAATTGTGTATGATTTACAGTTCCAACTTTTCCTGAATCAAAGTGCAAAACCCTTTTGAAACTGTGCATGAAGCTTTTACCTTTAGTCTAAAACAATGGTTTTCAACCTGGGGACTACGACCCCACAGGGGTCATGAACCATTTTTGGAAGGGTCACAAGTTGATATTTTATGTTCACAGGTATATTACACTTGCTTTATTCAGGTTTTAGATGAGGGTTGTTGATAGTGGATTGCTATAATGGGCCGTGGCACAAACAAGGTTGAAAACCACTGGTCTAAAATTACTGAGTGTGCTCTCAAAGCAGTTAGACTAGACCAGTGGTTTTTAAACTGGGTTCGATGTATTTGATTTGTCAAGACAATTTTTTTCTGACCCCATAATTACATTTTGCGACCCATTTTGGGGTTGCGATTCATAGTTTGAGAAGCCCTGATCTAATCAACCAAACCCATCTAAAGCCTACTGACAAGTGTTAGAAAACAGCAATTGAAAATAAAATAAGCACCGTTAGAAAAACAAACAAACCTGAACAAGGTAAGGAAAAATTACGGATAAAAAGAGCATACCTATGTACACAAGGGAGTAGATCCCAATGTCACTGAGGAAATGCAGTGTGCTCAAAAAATATTAAGCACAGTAAGAAACTTCATTTAAGATAATTGATGCAGTGCAAAAAACTATGGAGTGAAAGTTTTATGCATAAAGATTCAATTTGTACATGAGTAGCAAACCAAAAATAAAGATACATTAAAACAACTGACTGTATAATGTCTAGTCAAGTTAAAAGCCCACTCTTTGTTTCAATTCAAAGTCTGTAAAGATCTTACAAAAAACATGATTTCTGAGATGTGAGTAAAGTTTCACAGCAAACCTTTTCTTTGAATACTGTATGATATATTCAGGGGTGTAGTGGGGTGGGAACAATGTTTCCACACCTTTTTTGGCATGGGAAAACATTCCTATACCTTTTTGCACTAGAGTACATTAAAACATGGCTGTGATTTCACAGATGTGGTAGCAACACGCAGATTCGCACTGTTAGTCAACCTATACAGGAAGATCCAGTGTGAAAATTCTTGTACATGAATGCTCACTTTATTCGAACTTTTTGGTGCAGTCTTCCTTTATGTTTGGTGTGGGAATGCCGTTTGCACATCTCTTTTTTAGCACTACACCCCTGGATATATTCAATGATGTGCATCTTCATCTAACTTTTTTGCACTTTAAAGGTAGTGTGTAAACGATTGTATCCAGTTTTCGCCTTGGAAAGACTAATAAACCATATCTTGTATCTGGATTCATGACAGATATAAAACTGAAGTGGAAACATTCATGCCACCATCAATGTGGTTGAGTGGGAAGTGATTTGTGCTGCTGTGCAAAGGGTTGCCAGTTTGAGTCACACCTTGGTTATGTTTGTTCAAAGGGGAGCCTTAGCCCCCTTCCTTCTGATGCCCATATATTTGTTGTAAGTCCTGACAGTATGAATGAAATAATATCTCTTGTAGAACAAAATAGTATAATCCACTCTTCAGTCCTCAACTAACCTTATTTTGTTTTTCATGTGTACTGGACACTTACTGGCATACTGTTTACTGCTGAACTTTTTTTATAATATGTTCCTACCTCTGTTTATTCAACCTCAGTCAGTGATGCTATGTGCTTGGTAGGGCCTACATGCAACTGTGGTACTCCACTGCTGTGGTGGCTGGGTAATTGTGTTACATCTTCATGATTTTGGTGGATAAAAATTATTTTTGCCATTGCTTTTGTTTGGAAATGTTATGTTTATTGGATTGATCTCCACCCACCTCATAACCTTTTCATATTGTTGCTTACTTCTCTCACCTATGTGCAAGATTCACCTGCTCATCTGTAAATGCTTCAACTCTTCACCAATTGCTTGCACACCATCATCTGTGTTATGTAAATCATTGTTATGTACATGATTTAACATTCATGTTTCTGCAACATATGTTGTTCAATTGAAATGTCATGGGATTATTTCACTCCTGTTATAAATGGTCCCCCTTAATTCTTTGGGGTATGTTGCTTGCTTTTCAATTTTTTGTTTGTATCTGATGCTTTGCATAATGTCTTCATTCTTCTGGATAATGACAAACAAAATTGTTGTCCTGTTCTTTGCGTTGCTTTTGCTATTGTGTTTTTCATTTTCACCTACTACCATTGTTTTTTCTATCATAGTTTGATCTGATCATAGCCATCCTCAGTGTATTAACCAGTGTTGCTGCCTGCCACTTGCTTCTCATCATTACGTAGCTAAATTGCCTTCCGTCTGCTTGTGTTTTCTGTAAGCTTTGCTGTCTTACCTATGTTTTGCGCTTTCTGTAACTCCAACTGTTCAGTATTGTTTCACTCCCCTTTTTAGCTATCCTGGCTACCACATGGCCTACAACAAGAGTGGCCAAAAATGTAATTTTGGGGTCACAAACAAATTGGCTTGCCAAGGTATTTCACTTGGTCATGAAATTGTACACATACACCATTTAGAAAAGCATTTGACGGAGCAGGTTATTTATACTTTTTTGGGCAAAAAAGAACACCAATTGTTTTCTTGCAATTAAAAGTAATTTCGTGTTCAGCAGCATAGTCACCACAAATATTCAGAAGACATTGCAGCCCACTATGACTGGGGCTAAACACACATATATCATCAGCAAACAGTAGATTATTCACAACCATATTTCCCACAGTGCATCCCACCCTGGCTGAGCCAAGCTGGATTGAGAGTTCATCAAGGTAAACAGCAAATAAGTACGGAATCAGGACTCCCCCTTGTTGCGATCGGAAGTCCCGAGTGGCATGTGCGCAAAGCTTCACACTGTGGCAGCAAGCAACAATTGAGTTCACCTGACGAGATCACTCTATTATTGATTGTTCGCACCACGTATATATGGGTGTTGTTCTTCGTGCATATTCCGTTCGTGGTGAACCACGCATTCAGTGCAACGCCAGAAGAGAGGTTGCAACAACAACCCCTCCTTTTTACAATGAATCGCACCGATTGTACTTTCTTTTTGTGAAAGTTTCACACAGCAGGACCTTCACATCCTGGTCACAGCACCGTTTTGTTACAATCGGAAAGAGAACCCAAGAGGCATGTGCACAAAGCATCGTACTATGGCAGCAAGCAACATTAGAGTTCATCTGATGAGATCAGTCTATCATTGTTTGTTTGCACCACATATATATGGGTGTTGTTCTTCGTGCACATTGCGTTCGTGGTGAACTGCGCATTCAGTGCAACGCCAGCGGAGAGGTTGCCACAGTAAACAGCAAATAAGTATGGGCTCAGGATGCCCCCTTGCTTTGTCCCCATTGGTTACAGTAAGATGGAGAGGGTGAATTGTACACGAGACCCATTTGATGGGCCAGAATTTGGGAGTGGTTATGGGTACAGGTTTGCTGTGATGGGTTAGTCCGGGTCATAAAAATGTGAGCCCGTGACATCTTTTGCATGTTGTACAATTCCAAATAACGTCAACAACTTCACCGAATCTACACCAAACCTGAACCAATTTTAACAGATTAAATACAGTAAACTTGAAACTGAACTAAACGTTATGAAAAATTTCAAACAAAATTATCAGATCCAAATTCGGTTAATCAGAAATTATAAAAACCCAATACATCAAAAAACTACAAATCGGCAGCATTTAAATCTAAACAAATGTTTATCTCTGGTAACTTGGGTTGTGCATTGCTTAGGTGCAAGATTAGGTACAATGATGACTGCAGAGATGAACATGGATTTGCATGTAAATCTGGTAGATTTTCAGCTTTGTTGCAGAGTTGAGCAGATATTGATCTTTAACTCCTGATCCATGTCTGAAAAATTTGTGCATATCCAATAATTTCAAAAATTTAGCATCCGATATTCATCGGTATATGAATGCAACAGCTGGCTAAATACAAAACAAACAGGCATTGGTTATAAGTCTGCCAGTGGACCTTCATTTTTGAAAACATATTTATCCGTTGCTTGTAAAACGACACTAATCCATGACAAGTGTGCAGTACACTGCACTACGCTTGGTAGAAACGTAGTAAACCTAACCCTCAAACCTAAGCCCTAAACCTAAACCACAAATTTGAACACGAAGGTTTGGAAACTTTTGAAAAAAGTAAATAAAAACTGGTACCATGAAAAGTGCAACCACTACCACCAAAACGAAATGTGCCTGATCATGGTAAAAGTCAACGGCAAAACCATTCACACACCGTAAGACATGTCTGTGACTTGACTACAATGATAGTGCTACTAATGTGACAAACTCAGCGTTTTATTAAAACCATGTCACCACTAGCAGACCTATAGCCATTTCCAAACAAAAACACCCTATCATTTTGTGACCCAATCCATAAATATAACATCCCATGTTATGCACTTTCAATTAGAAAAACAGACAAATAGTGTGTATTTTGCCACTACAGGTATAGCTCTGCTGTGGTTATTATTCCATTTGAATTCATGGCACTGGCAGTCGAACCTGGTCGAGTGGGAAATCTTGCTGTGCGAGTGGTCGTTGTTTGGGCTCTCAGCATTGCTGTTTCAGCTTGGCTAATAGAGACGATTTTTTTTATGGACAAACTTTTGATGTATGCTACAGTACTTTTTTAATAAGTTTTGAACACCAGACACGAGTTTACAATTTGGGTTAGGGTTTTAGGTTATATGGCAAAGACAATCTGCTAGTTCAAGGATATACAGTAGTCCTTGTCATGTGACCAATTCAACCAATCTGGTTTAGCTTATGGCAAGAGCTCCAACATTCAATCAATTGGTGAAAGAAAGCAAATAGATTTTGTTAACAGGGCACCAAAGCCGTCACAAAGTACAGCAGCTCCAAGTAGACGCCTTACCACTTGGGAAAAAGCTTCCTGGTTGGTATTGCAACACCTGCGACCTCGTCCTCAACCCACCACATCCTCGAAAGCCCCCAACTATGAGCACCCCCCTGATTGACCCCGCTTCCTTTGGCACTTATATTCAATCCCTAAGATCAGTCAATCATCCTATCCACCATATCTCCAAGGCAGCACGCCCTTCTTTTGCCTCAGGACTTACCAAACTCATTAACAAAGCCATTTCTTCAAACTCACTATATTTCTATATTTGATTGGCATATTTTGGTATGTTTCCCACTTTCAGTCCTTTCATCAGGCCCCAATCACAAGGGGTCTCCTTGACCTCTTCCATCAAATCAAGAATCAACACATACCTTGAATCAGACGGCCTGCCTGTCCCTGAAGCTTCTTCGAGACAAGCAACCCCACCAACCAACCAAAACCCATAATGACCTAGCCAAAAACATGACAAGACTGATAAACCAGAAACTATCTGACTTCAATACGCAAGGCGCCCTTCAAACTTTATCTGGCAATAGCTCATTTGTCAACCCTAATGAAGAATCTCTCAACACCCTTCAACAAAAACACCCCCAAGCCCCAGATGATCTCAAACTACCCCCATCCCCAAAATATGTGCTGCAATCTCTTCCTTCCCATATGGTTCAGCGGCAGGCCCAGACAGCCTACGGCCACAACATTTGAAAGACTGCATCTCCATCATAGTAGGCGACGCCAGCACTTCTCTCTTCACCAGCTTAACGGAACTAGTCAACTACCTAGCAAATGGTCATCTGCCAATTGACCTCAGGCCTTATGGTGCCCAACTCCATGGGCTTTGCAAAAGCAACGGAGACCTCAGACCCTTTGCTGTAGGATGCACCTACCAACGTCTTAAAAGGAAAATCACACCACTCACAGTCAACCTTCAAGTCAATCTTATTTGGAGAAACAATAAGATTGAGACGTCTGAATCAAATGAAAGAAGACTACCTCCGCAGCTTTAACCGACTCAAAGAAAAAGCGATCTGCTCAAGCTTCCCTTTGGACATGACTACTGACATGATAGCAATGGCATCAAATTGGGAAGAAAGACTACGAGCCCCAAAAGGCGAAAAGAAAGATGACCCACAAGTTTGGGCTACATCTTTTCCCCACCTGATAACTCTCACAAAGAGAGAGAAAAAATTAAACCCGAAAGCAATGATAACCTACAAAAGACCAACTACAATTGGACAATTACTTACTAACTATAAGCACCTTGCTTTAAGCAAGACAAGAGAGCATGTCAAAAGGATGTCGGGTCCTTGTGGCCACTGTGCACTTTGTGGTAACCATGGAAAGCACAACAAATCAATGCTGCCATGTGTTTCACAAACAATGAGCAGAAATAAAACCTTCCCACTCAACCAAAAATTGACATGCGCAAACCATGGTATTTACGTAGCAACTTGTGTTATTTGCCACGAACAATATTGAATATGTCGGGCAAACCAAAAACAATTTTCCATGAGATGGTCATCGCACCATAGTAATTGGAACAGACCCAATTGTGAATTTGATGAAAATAACAATGATAAAGTGGCCCTGCTGCGGCACTTTGCAGAGTCTAACGGGGACGTAAGCAAACCGCAGATAAATGAGGCTTACCCGTTACTTTTGTTGAAGAACCCAATTCCCCTTCTTTAGATTTCTGTGAAGATAAGTGGTATCACCGACTTGACACACAAATTAATATTCAAAACATGATCCTCCCACATGTAAGATAATAATTTTGTTTCCCTGCCGCTGAACACTGATGAACTTCATTTCAACAGACCGTTTCGTTTCGCTTTTCGTGGCCAGTGTGCAGGTATTTTCGTTCACATCAGCTTTTGCATCGTGCCCTCAAAGACTTGGTTGCCAAAACGTCCAAAATGCACGTTGACTGATTCATAATGATTGTTGTTTCAAGCCGACTTCGGAAGCTTCGCTCTGCAAAGAGTTACTTTTATCAGAAAGCGACTTTTGCTTTGGTGTTAATCGTTAGCTGGCATTGAGTTTTAGTAGTTTTTATCATTTATGCATTAAGTTTTGAGGCTTCAGCCTTTGCATGTAGTTTAGCAAGACGTTTTGGTTTTGTTTTATTAGTCGCAGTTGCCAGGGTCTGCACAGTTTTTTCATTGCAGTCTTGAGGTTGTTTACTTTCTCTGAACTTGTGTTGGCCTTTCTACGTTTCACACCTGTTAGCATTGCTTGC
>JGI24158J21664_10001260_pt1 | contig 27978 bp, 15 predicted proteins | sample Ectturendosymbi3_FD_21664 | JGI IMG/M metagenome (IMG submission 21664) | reverse complement strand
CCTTCCTATAATTTTTCTGAAAATAGTATTTTGTTTTGAAAATAATTCAGAGCTAATGAAATATAAACGGGCAATCTAGTTAGCACAAAACAAAACGTATGCAAATGCATTTGTAGAATAAATGTTACTAATTTCCAAAAAGCAGCTCATTGCGACTAATGCGAATCTTGCGATGGTGTTTATCTGCAAGCTTTTTCAAAGCAGGTTGCACGTTGGTCAGTTTAAATGGAGTTCCCCGATCTTGTTCATGTCAAAGCGATTGCGGTATTTATTGCGCGTGTGCAGTACTTGTCAAAAACCTTGCTCAGGGAAATACGTCGCGGGAAACCCCAGTAATATTAGCTTCACTTTTCCCAAAAGTTGAGAAGTTTCCAAATGGTGGAATCGTATTCGCTTATGCTAGTTAGCTGGGATAAAGCTATTTCACCCATAACTTTCTACGCAGTGTAACTTTCGGCGTGATCTCTACAACAGAATGACTTCACAGCAAGCCTCAAACAACAGGTGGCGAAAGGGATATTTTGGAGTCTTTCGTTTAGCCAAGATTGGGTGCTTGGGCTTACTTGCTGGTCTAAGTTACTCCTTTCCTAGCGTACTGTTCTGTTACACTCTTTCATAAGCAGGGATGTAGCGCTACCAAACGCATCCAAAACAACTAGCTCTTTTGAAAGAGCTTCGAACTAATCTTAAACAAAACATAAAAAAGGTGTAGGAACGCCGTTCCCGCGCGTTCCCGCCCCACTACACCCCTAGTCATAAGTCAGGTGAACGCAGTACAGCTATATCCACAGACACCAAAACACTCGAAGTGACTGAAAAACACGATAAGCACATTTTAAAACTTACGGCTAGATGTGCCTAGTTTTACTAGCCGTTAATTTCTGTGTGAATTGTTTTGCAACAGTCATATTTCCAGATTTTTTACGACAGAACACTTTCAGTAGGACGACGTTGTTTTATTCAAGGTACTAACTAAAGCTTATAAAACACATGACAATGAACTGCCATATTTTTGCCTGTGAAACAATGATTTGGCAGTGCTTTACCGAAAGCCATGAAGACTCGTTTCAAGGCAATTTTGCTAATAATAACACATACGGTTGAAGGGATTTGTAACAGTTCACGACGAAAATTAACTGCGCAAAACTTGACAGCAACTGCAATTCGCTATCGCCGCAAAAGTCGATGCGATGATTTTAATGGTAGCAATGTTATGATTGTTGGGCCAAGTTTATTACCTTCAAAGAAGCTGAAGTCTTCCTCTTGAAAAAATGGAATTTGACCGATAGGTCATTTTCCGATAGCTGTATCAGTCTTGGCTGCTTTCATTATTGTCTGCTTTCGACCACTATCGATATAATAAAACTAATTAATGCATACTATATTTATTGAAGTTACAACAACTGATATTGATATGATTTTGCAAGTTTAGTTGCAAATCTATAATAATAATTGGTTTGTTGCGGCTTCCGACGTAGTAATACTGTTTTGCCCATAACTAGAAGATTGCGCATTAAGTAGGCTAGGCGTGGGAAAGCAAGAAACGTGGTCTTACAGAACGTACTTACAGTAGTTTGGTAAATGCTCTTTCCATTATGCATATAGTGCTTTACCTTTACGATGTTCCCAGGTTTGAATCTACTGTAGTTTTTAATGTACTCACCAAATATATCATGGCTAAGGTTAAAAGATTGGTTGCCCTATAATCTTCGTGAAAACCGCAATACTTGACTTCCAGCCAGTCACAATCTCAATGGTCTTGGATATTTGGTGCAGTGAAGCGTTTCACAGAACCATGTTACAGTAGTTTGACTGATGCGTTACCAGTCCGATATGTGTTTTATAACCTTTGTTAGGAACTATAGAGTCGAACGTGCATCAAATGCGTCGATTGCAAAGTAACAAATATTGATTTTTTGGAATAAATTCAATATTTGAGTTTGTTTGAACCTGCAGAAATCGCCCCTCTCGAAACCGAAATCGCCTCCCAAATCTCGTAAATCACAAAATTGCCCCCACAACGCATGAAATCGCCCCCTGGGGCGATTTCGCTCACGTTGAAGACCACTTTTTAAAACTTCTTGGGAGCGCAAATAGCCCACTAGGGTGTAGAGCCAGATATTTTTATTTGGGGTGCAACGTTGGGGCGGTCAGCTATCATACTGGAGGACATTTATGGTACATAAACGGAATAAGTAGAAATCTACTTATCTTCAACAGTGGTGAAGCCAGAGTTTATCACTGGAGAGGCAAAAGAGCAGTCCTGAATTAAATAACAATATACATTTCGTAACTTTGCATTGAAAAGAAAAGTGAAGAGCAAAAGAAAGGTTATTGGCAATTTTCCGTATTTTGCTGTCTCCAAAAATATGTCGACGCTTATGAAACCTTCATAAATCGTGATTGTTCTAGATACATTTTTAGTGCCTTGTTATGGAATAGAGGCCACAATTTCCTTCCTGTCTATGACGTCAAAGAAAACGTTAAGGTAACAAAGGGGGACAATTTCAATTTTGGAGAGGCTGTTGCGCCCCTTGCCACTCCCATATCTTCGCCTATACCATAGGCCAGTGGTTCTTAACCTGGGGTAAATTTGCCCCTGGAGGTGAATTTCATCTTCCAAGGGGGTAAATTTACTGAAACATAAATTGCAGCAAATGAAATTTATATAAATCATTCTAAACTGCAAGAGTTTGTTACTTTTGTATTTTCAATAAATGAGCGCCACTGAGGGAATTGGGGGTAAATCTGGCGATCTTGCTTGATAAAATGGTAAAATTGCAAAAAAAGTTCAAGAACCATTGCATAGGCTATATCAACTTTGTTGCCATGACACTGTTTTCGTGAAGTTCTCTGTGGCGTACTCCCGAGAACAGTAGCGTTTTGTTACAATCACTTTTCAAAGATTACCCTTGTTAACAATGCAGATCATTGGCACATGTAAAGACATTGTTTCGCGAAGAGGATTGTGTACATCCATGGATATCTGAAATTCTAGATACCCCTGGATACATCGAACACCGCTAGCGATGATGACTTTTTGAAAAAGTCTTCTATTTCTCTTACACTTCTGTCTGTCGATTTTAAGTTCAAGGTCATGACAAGTTGTTAAAATTTGCTACTGGCTTGCTTTCAGCGCTTTCAGCTTTTCTATTTTCAATTTACCAGCATTAATTTCGACATGGATACAGCATAGGGCTGAATTTTCCTACTTTTACCCCATTTGAATAAGTAATTACCAGTTTGATTTCGTCAAATTTATTTGATTTGAAAGTAAGCCTCCCGTGCCTTGATTTTGATAAGATGGTCTGGAGGCCAACCAAAAAGTTTGGTTAGTTCTACGGTATCAGACCTGGAATCACCTTTCAGTGGTAATTACCAACATTGCAGCCTACTGTAGAACCTCTGATAGAGTTAAAACATGGTAGGATATCATTTGCTTTTTCCCTTGTGGAAAAAATTCTTTGTTTGCTCATTGAGGGCAGCGAAGAAGCAGAACGAACGCCGAAAACAATGTTCCAAGCGCACGTTTCGCAAACCAAACGCAGCGAACCTTGACGAAACTTTGCGCACAAAACAAAGACATTCTTTATCACGTGATAGAGGGGCTCAAAGTACCTGAAACTCGTCACGTAATACCACTTAACTCTTGAGCTTTCATTTATAAAGGAAACGCCAGTCTTACCACGAAACAGACTCGCGTATAATATATTTGACATATAAATGCACGTTGCTGGGTCACCTAGGCACCATTAGCCAACGTTTAGCACGCCAAGACACTCTTTTGTACTTGTTTGACGCCGCAGATGTGATTATGTGCGTTTTTTCTTGTATTCAACACACCATGACGTTAGACGGCGTGTAGATCCACCGAACTCGGGCGCATTGCACCAATGATGGGCAACTCCACAGCTGTTGCAGACGTTTCAGGTATGAACATTTCAACAGCTTCTTGTAACGTAAGAATTTCATTACACGGCAGTTCATTCAGCAACCGGACTCCAGACCGATGTTATGTGACGTCAGTCACAAACAGGAATGCTGAAGTCTAGTGTGTCACTAGCTTTCGACTGCGCTCTTCTTAGTGCTTGTTTTCTAACGACTATCTTTGTGGTAACCTGTGGTGAGATCTGGATATTCGTGCAGTTAAAGTTGCGTCTCACAGATGGATCTTTGCGCAGAACCAGAACAAATTTCGTACTTTGCCCTTTTATGTGATTTCTTTCTGCTGCAGCAGTCTCAGACATGTAATGCTATCTGTGTGCATAATGTTTACAGTGCAAAATTGTTATACACCTTGTGGCAAAAAAATGTAACTTCCGTGTAAGTTTGGAACGTCTCACATCAGTAAAATAAGCAATATAAGCTAACTTTCGGGCACAAACAAACTTGGTCCCCACAGTGTCGGAACATGGATGTAAGTAGAAAAGGAGAAAATTTGAACATCTAAGCTGTTGCAAGTGGAACCTTCCCATGTGTTTTTATGCCTGAACATATTTTATGTGGTTTGATTTCCTTTCTTCGTGAAAAACTGCTTTTCATTTAGGCTACGTCGAAAATTTTAAACAAACTAAGAAATTGGCTGATAATAAAACTAACGTTTCCGCTCTTACAGCTTTATTTGGTAGAAATGTAACTTCACGTTACGATAAAAGTAACTTTGACAGTCATGAACATTTTTCTTCACATTTTGTTTCAAAAACAGCAGTCATAAAAATCTTCGTAAGTTCGCAAGCAATGCTGGTAAAGTTCTGAAGTATACACAAAATTCGAAAGTCGTGTTTTCATTTTAAAGTAACTAGTACATATCATTTGATTGCGAATACGTCTGCGAGATAAAACGTAAGAATAATGTTAAACCATACGCAAAAACTCGCTCTTTGCTTGTGCAATAAGCGTTTAATGTTAAATTGAATGGATTTTTGATATTTCGTACATAAAAAGTGTGCAGGTTTTCTAGCCCCAAGGTAGCTTGCAAATCCGATCAGCGCAAGAGGAGACACCGCGAGATTAGGAGAGAGAGACGCCTTTTTCTTAGTGCCAGGTACCGCACCGGTATCGGACGTTTCCGCTCCTGCTTAGACAAAGGGGGTATGGGGCTGGGCCTTCTTTCTGCGGCTTGTGAGTATAGTGCAGAAGAACAGACCGTTGACCACGTTGTACTGAACTGTTCGATCCATTGACCTCTCTATGGAGTGCATGGCCTGACGGTTCTGGATAACGAGACAATCGAATGGCTGCTAAACACCTTCCCCGAGATGTAGTGTGGTCTAGCATTGAATAAGAACTCGCTCAAACGATGGAGAAGAAAGTGTCAGGTAAATAAGTGGCATGCTACATGATTAAAAAGGTAAAACGTTAACTTGGACGCTCGCTTCTTTTATACCTATGGCCAAAGTGTGGGAACCTTCACATTCACTGTAGTTTTGCTAACACCTTTGCGGGCCATATTTTTAATCTTAGAAAAGGCCGGAGTAATTTTTGCTCCGACGTCCTTAGACAATTGGTTGCTGTGTGAGAATGTTCACGTTTATTTATTAAATAGAAGTGCTAGCTGTTTCCCAGTCTACTATTGAGATTTGTAAAAGTTTGAATAGAGGCTTTTCCAAAACTTTTTGTTAGCTTTTGAGAAGTATGTAACTGAATCTGAGTAACTATAACCTCTGGGGTTGGAAATTAAAACCCTGCCCATGAATCTTGTGTGGTGGACGGCTCAGGGGCTTCTTTCTTGTTGATTTTAACTTAGAAAAATGTCATAAACCTGTGCCTCCATAAATTTTCCTGATTTTCAGAGACAAGTGGAATGGTGCCAGAGTTATTTTACAAAAATGCGCTGAAAGCCTCCATATAGAAAATATGCGTACAATGCTATCCATGGTTTTTTGATATGCAACAAATTTTGGGCATTTTACTAATATTTCAAGGTGATTTTAAGTGCAAAACGTGTTTGGCCAAATGTGACCACCGAAACCTCATGTGGGAAGAGTCTTCCTACACCATGACTTGATGTGAAGAAAACACGGATATAAAATCGCGCATGACATTTTCTACGCACAAACACAAATTCCCCTCTAAAAATCTCCATTTTGGGGGTACAGTGCATGGAATTTTATGCTATGTACATTTCGCTGCGTAGATACGATTTTGTTGCGAAAATGATTAAAAATGGACGTTGGGAAGTCAAAAATATTTTGGTCCGAAAATGACTAATTTCACGTTTCCCAGGAAAACGTAATCAAATTACGGGTGGCATTATACCCCTCGTTTCCTGACTCGCATAGCATTTTTAAGATTCCTGAGCAGGAAACATACTTAATATTTAGTGAAACAAACTTTATTCCTAAAACGTATATCGAGGAATTCAATCCTGTTTGGAAAAATCATTTAACAAGTTTTCAATATCCGTACCGCCTGTGAAACAGCACACATCAAGTCAGTAGTCTCGCCCATGCTAAACGCATTATAACACATCTTTGGTTACAGCCTCCAGCACATCACAAATTCTGTCCTTGACTTCCTCTGAGCCTGGAAGAAGAGAAGAGACATAGATTAATCCCTTCACATCACTGAAAATAAAAAAGTCACAAGTTGTCGGATGAGGTGCGCGTAGCAGGCATTTTTGCCTAGGCCCGTAGCCAGGTTTCAAGGTTTAGGGGAATTACGTTTTTAGGGAGCAAGTTTTTGTTTTTATTGTATGCTTAAGAAAAATGTTTCTGGGCACAACAAAATGTTGGGGAGGCACTAAAAAAGTGGGGAAAATTGTCCCCAATGTTCCCCGTGGCTACGGGCTCGTCTTCACCGCTAGCACATCAACCCTATTTTCCAGGCAAGCGACGACTGAAACAAGCCCGCGCAGAGAGGTACAGGCCGTTCCTGTTAAAACTGCATTGCTCATCTTCAATTACTCAGAGCTCAACAAACAATAAATTTTGAAAAATTTCCCGATAAACATCTTTTGTCAATTTTCCCTCAAAGGAAAACGGATCATGAAAATAATTCCTGGACATGGCACAGAGCATCATCACTTAGGTGATCCGTCATGGGCTCCATCGTGGCATAGGGACTTTCTTCGTCTCAAATGCTAACGTTTCACGTTTCGACTTTGCCGTTTGTATAAAACGTGGCGTCATGACTAAATTATGACGTGTTCAATACCCATTTCTTCAGGTTTCTCTAACATACCTGAACTTTTCTTGCTTTAACCCAGGGGTTCCCTACCTTTTATACGATCTCGTTACCTCTTGCGCACCCACTATTGTCAACGAGCACCACTTCCTTCAGAACAACTTATTTGATCGAATCTTTATATTCAGAAGAATAATATACATTAAAAGTACAATAAAATACCACAACTAAATTTAATGAGATTTTTTGTTTTACCTTCCACCAATTGGTCGATGCGTGGCGTAAATTTGCTAACAGTGCATCGAAAGTCATAATGTTACGAAACAATAAGAATACCAGGCTACAGGAAATTAATTTATTGAGAAACAAAGCCCGATACGTAAACTAGAAAGCTGTGAATCCAGGTTTTTGTGAAAATATGGAAGTTACTCGCGTACCACCTGGAATACCTTCGCGTACGACTAGTGGTACGCGTGCCACTCGTGGTACGCGTACCACAGGTTGGGAACCCGTGCTTAAACCCTTTAAAGAACGCGAAAGCTACGAGTGGCTTTGAGCCCCGTTTTCGTCATAATTCCCGAACCACTGAAGTTACATCAACATTTTAGACTTTTAAGAAAGGTATTTGCACGGAGCAACTTTTGAGGTATGTTTTGTACATATGTGACGTCACTGTAACATAGGCAGGGGTAAACCCACTTCAGGCCATTCCAATAACTGCTCTGTTTTTTTGCCGCAGCTTGCAGGGTGTCAGTCAGAAGCCTTTTCTACAGACATGCCAAGCTGTGTTGAGAGAACCTGGACTTCCAGACTTGCTTTTCTTATGAACTTTCTCGGGTTCAGTAGCGCAGCTGGACTGAGAGAATGACAGGCCGAAGAGGCCATGCCCCCCCGAAACAAATTTGCTAAGGTCTTTACTGGCGCTTTATATCAATTTTTAACTGGTAGAAAATTAACGGGAGAAACAGTCGGACTCAAGACGATGCCATTGCCTGGCCCGTCCCGAACAAAATTATTGGCTGCGCTACTGTTCATGCTTCGCACAAGCGCTTCACGAACTGAACTTTCGCGAATAACTCTTCGGATAGCGACGGTCGTCCAGTTGGTTTGGCCCCACGGCCACGCAAACAACCTTCATTTTTTAATTTATTCTACATTTTCTAGATTTGTACTACAGCTGATGTGCTTTCATAGAATCCTCATACAAATGCGCGCTGTACAATTTCGTTCGGCATCGGCTCTGTTTAGTACCGGCGCCAAGCTACGTAGAACGACGTACTACGTACGCTTCAGTGCAATTTCAATTGCATTACCGAAAATCACTTTTGGAATGTCTCCAAGTCACCTCACCTAGCTCGTGATTTGGGGAGAGTTTTGTGTTTATGGCTGATTTTTTAATAGTTGTGGGAAAATTAATAGTCATTTGTAGTTTGATGTAGTTTGGGGAGATATTTTTCCTTCAGTTCCAGTTACTTCCAACCGTTTGTAAAACATCTTTACCGATAAACGTCGTTCCTTCTTCTCGCTGCTGCTTGCTTCGGTAAACACAATGCGTGCAAAGTGAAAGCTGTCAATCAAGATGCCCTACGTGAGAAAAAACGCTAAATACCGCACGTATTCAATGAGACTACATGTTCTCTATTTCTGGGCCTAAATACTACAGGAGCATTTCTTTCTGGAGAAGGTTTTGGATAACCTCCCAAAAATATTATTATGCACTTTGCTGTTGACATTTTAAAATCCACTAGAATGAATATGGCGCAGTGCGTATACAATGTTAAAATCGGCGAGATGAGTGTAGAAATCTGGTCTTCGAATATTGCGGGATCAGCATCTTCTAAAAGGGCAAACCCTCCATTTTCCGGGAAATATTTTTGGCACGTAACTGTACAAACACAGTTCAATTACGACCACTGGCGATACAAAACAAGCCGGTTTTACGCAAGCCGGTCAGCTCAATTCCAGCGAAAGCCGCTTGTTTGCGCTGTCTCCAGCTTTGCGGCAATTGCTGCTGCCAGCGAGCAACCGAGTCTCATTTTATCTTCGAATGGTTTTTGCGGTCTGGCAACAGCGCATCAGCGAATTCGCCGAGCGTTTTTAAACACGTGGCACAGTGCTTTGTTAAGTACGTGCAACTCGTGGTCGCTTGCGATATTGATTGCCGTCAGCGGGCAAGACAGGATGTGTGGCTTTGCCAGCAGTCCTTTTAAGGGCGCATGCATTCCTTCATGTTTGTTCGAGGTTAAGGGTTGATAGTATGGACTCAATAGCAAGTCCAACGAGGACATGAGACATCACGGCATTTTCCAGTTTTCGAGGTTTGGTTCAGTAAAGCGATCAAACTATGAATTCTGTTAAGGCAGGGGATTGGCGAGTAACTCGTTGAGCGTTGGCTTACAATATGCAAAAGCAACAATCGAGATAGCTGACGAAAATGGCAATATCACATAGCTAAGCAGTTCCGCTATGCATAAAATATCTTCATCGTGCAATAAACTGACGCTAGATTAAAAGTTTTACCTTGCTTGACATCTTATGTAAACAGTGAAGGGTTTGATTTTGGACAGATCACTTGGAGTGGTTTGGTGAAGCGTCAACGCGAAACCGCCTAATTTGCTGATGAGTCTGGCTTTCGGCGATCGGTTCTATTGTGCATAAGCAACTGAAACATTCCTGGCAAATAAAGGCTTTAGAGTGGCTGCTTAACTTAAAAGCGATTCCTAAACATTGCGGTGAGTTATCGAAATGATTAAGCGTGCTCACAAATGAACCACTATCTAAAGTGCACCTAATCTTAAATGCCGCATTCGATTTTCGTGTGAATAGCATCAGCAGGATCGTGTCTCAAACTCATGAAAATGGCGCTGATAATGTGAGAGCAAGAATTCCAATCTTTCGGTTTTTCTTTGCAAGGGAATGGGTTTTGCTGCAACAGAGTACATTTGGCTGTAGTTGAACAACAAAACTGTGCAATGCAACTACTTTCGAAAGTTTTCATAAATAGGTTGTTTTTCTGCTGCCGCTAGTGGCTTAGCGAGATCTGTGAGGCGTGTCATTGGCTTTTCGGTGTTTTGCAATATCATAATTGGAGGTTGCTTTCATGTTTATATTCGGCGTGGCTTCGACCGCATGTCATTTAAATTCAACACCCAATACCTGACGGATAATATCCATAATTCGAAGGTGCTTGGTGGTATAAGCGCTGTTGTTTGCGCTGATTGTTTAAAAGGAGTGCTGATATACGCGGCAATTGATGCGCAGCCAGGTGTAACGAATAGCCCAGCGACGTACAAAATACAATACCTGTTTATTGAGCAAGAATTTTGTGNAAATTGGAAAAATTCGGNAGTTCGAAATTTTCAAGAATCTATTTCGTCGTTGCCGGCTTAAGTGGTACAGTGAGTTAAGCGAGCGCCTCTAATCGAATCTTGGTAGCCTTGATTCGATTCCAGATCGAATAGTTCAGCAAGGTCATACCGAAAGCTTGATCGGGTCATAGCGAAGGCTCGATCGGTCATACCACTGAAAAACAGCACTTGCGGTCCGGGTGCAAAGGAACGGTTCGAGCGCGGCGTTGCCATCGGCTTGTCACTAATGCAGCATTCACTGCAGAAATAACCGTCTGTTCCTCGAGGCAAAGCAAGCGGAGATAGGCGCTCGCAGACTGGTCGTGACACTGCTAAGCGAGTTCAAAACAGCTATTTTTTCTTTTGCACTTTCGCTGTTGTGCCTTCAAGACAACTGTACCTGGCTTAAGAAGAAAAACAGGTTACTTTTGTATAGTTGTCAAAAACTTGATCTTTAGTGATGGTGTACACGTGCTTCCTTAGACTGCCCCAACGGCACAAATTCGGGCATTTACAGTAGGTTTTATAGCTAAATTCAAGTGTTAATTGGTGTTGATGTACTTCGACTGCAACTGAAATGCTACCACGTGCGTCCGCTCCGGTGCTGGTAGGTCTGGAGTTCGCGTCTCAGCTGGGCTGTTCGAAGACCTTGTCAAATGGTACTGTAGCCTTCTAACCAGCAGGCGCACGCTGTGCGAAAGAGATGCAGGAACATTTAGACAAAGAGGCATCACCGAGAGAATTGGTTTTCAACCTGGAATTCGACTCCCCCTGGGGACGTGTGCCATTTTTCGAGGGGTCGTTCTGATAAAAATATTTTATATTTCGTATTGCTTCTAGTAATTACTTCTAGATTTTATATTTCGTATATGGAAGCACTTTTTGTCGTAGCCAAAGTAATAGGATCACCTGGCAAAACGATGGCCTACTTTTTCTTTCAAAATTGTTTTAAGTGCGATTATGACCACTACAAAGTTTTGAGTGTGATTATGACCATTACAGTACTGTTGCGATTGTCAACGCAGCATAACTTTGTGACGTAGGAATGTGTTGTGTTTGTAAATTAGATATCTGAATGCGGTAGCTAACTGGTAGTTATTGTACTTTCCAATGAGTTGTGCTATGGAGTGATTTGTATACAAGTCTCACTCACTGATGCTGCCATGTGCATGAATTTAATGAAATGAGTCTTTCTTCAACATAGTGGTATCGTACGTTATTTTTAGTCATTGTGATTTTCCATTGTGCAAACACAACTGCATTTCACATGCCTGACTGGAACTTTTCGGAAGGGAGTCGTTAGGTTAAATGGGGTTGCAATTTGGGGTTGCGAAATGGGTCGTTGCATGAAAAATGTTGGAAACCACTGATCTAGAGTCTAGACTTCGCCCTGCTGCCAACTGCCATAAAACAAATATGTTGCTTTCTATGAGATCCAGCAAAGATGATATTTTATCGTTCACAACGTTTTGATACCATGGGCAGTTTACCAACATACAAGCTTGAATTGTTAATCAGTCGATCCATGCAGTGCGCGTAGATGTATTGAAATGATTCGCACAATCGTTTTATTATTATTTTTGCGTTTCGACCAATGCCTTCCTGGGTTTAGAAAATGTACAGTATAATACATTCTCGCTTCTGATACTGACCATTCAGATTCTAGGTCACTGCAGGATGGTCCTTTCATTTCGCCATGTTTGAAACCTCTACTTTACATAATGCTGGGAATATAGCAAATAAACAACTGTATACAGATAAAAAATAAGGAATTTTGAACCTTTGCTTCTACAAAAAAAAAAAATTCCAAACAATTCTTGTGGTACACATCAGCAGCCTTTATAATAAAAAAAGAAAATAAAGATGGTCACCAGCAGACAATGCTGGCAAAGTGAGATGTTTGCGTCCAATTTTGAATAAGTAAATAGTAAACTAGATTGCCCAGCAACGGATGTACGATTGTTCAATAACACAGTTGTCTTCATTTCGTAGTAAAAGAAAGCACTGCATGAATTGTGATAAACTAGTAATGCGACCAAGTTTTTCTCCTTTTGAACCACCAAGCTTTTAATTTATTTACAATACGATTTCGCGATCAACCACCCTGAACACTTTGTTGATATTTGGCAACATTTTGATTCATGCGCAATTTGTGACTGTGGTATATTTAATTTGTGACTGTGGTATATTTAATTTGTGATTGTGGTATATTTAATTACGAAATATATCATGTCTGGTCTTCAAACCACGCGAATGATTTTTGAGGTACCAACAACGAATTAAAACTGTGAAGAGATTTCACTACTTTCACTACGTTTTCATGCTTTCCGTATGTGCAGCGAAAAAAATTGATATGATTGATTTTTGAGATATCCGAAAAGACGTCGTTTGCGTCATGAAATTTTGTGTAGTTCATTGTCATGCGACTTAAAGAGACCAAAGTCTTCTCTTCTCGCTTACTTAATGCAGCAGACCAGCATCACCAAATGTAAAATGAAACCAGTTGCTCTCCAGGGCGCTGCACACTGCTTCGAGTTAAAACCTGTCCTATTGCACGTCCTCACGCGATCACACACAGCAAATAAGAATGAGTGACAAACAAACCAGTAGCAGTGCGAACACACAATGCGTCTGGCAAAAACAACCGAACGTTAATCCTCACTTACGCGCACTCAAGCAATTGGTGAGTTTGTCCAACTGTGAAGTGCTGAAACGCGCTGAGCTCAAATTGCCGACTGCCGAAGCATGAAAAAAGTAGAGAGTGCGTTGAGAGGTAAATTTCACGAAGGAGGAACGTTTTGCCCCCTAGCCTTCTCGTGAATGTGCCCCTGTGCAGGGTTGATCTGTATTTTGCGAATTGCGTTAGAATAAGGTTTCTTATTCACGTATGCTATGGTCCAACTGAAACGCAACCTTTGTTTCCGTTTCGCGTCATTGTGTTCGCGCTATCGCACTAATGACGGGCAGTATTCGATTTTGTCGGTTGCGCTGGTCTCATTAAGGTGTCTTTATTAATTGTTTCCCGTCACCGTTTGGATTGTGCTCAAGCAGTTGTACTTTAGCGCCTCCGACTTCCGGAAAGAACCCGTAGCTTGCTGCACCAATATTTTGTCTCGTTGCGCAAAAAATTGGATTATTTGGTTGAGCTTATGCGATGAAACCGTGCTGAGGATAGTTATTATCAGTTGCCCGAAATTTGCAGGCTTCGACTGTTACGCACCCTATATCGTGTACGTCACGTTTGCATAGCACAGATTGCTTCTGGTCACCTTCGTGTTTTTTATAAACGGCTTGCTTTTATAAACGACAGCAAGTGTACTTGAGGTACTCGTTAGAATTCTCTGCAGAGCCTTTTTTAAAACTATTTTTCAGAGCTCACGAAATGTAACCTCGGGGTAAATAACTGAACTCAAACTCGACGCTGAGTTTCAGAAATCAAGACGTTGTTTTTTATGTAGAGATGTTTTTCATAGCAAGTTGCGTTGCATTCTTCTAATGTTGTGTTTTGATCTCTCACATGTTGTAAAGCGCGGCAGTCACAATCGACTGCGATCGCACAATGTAGCCTTCGTCACACAAACATGCGTTATTGACAGAAGAAAGAGGGGCGCTAGTTATTGAATCCGCAAATTATATCGGAAAGAATCTAATCAAGTCGCGCCATAAGTTTCTTTTGGACGCTATTTATTAAGTTGTCATCGCGAGGCTGTTGCTGGTTCATGTGCTCCGGAAGCTTTTATCGGTGCAAAGATTCATACTGCAGCATACGGCCTCCGTAATCATCTGTCAATCCTTTCATCTCGTTCTGTTAAACTTAAGCGAAGTGTCTGCTGAAACAACTGATGCTTCGGTTTGCGCGACACTCAACAAAGGTCTTAAGGTGAGCATTGCTCAACTGGGCACTTGTATACTCGCATTGTTTAATCCTAAGGCAGAGTTGACAACCAGTGGCGAGCTCTTTGCAATGTTGTTGCCATCAGGCATGCAGCAGTGACGAGCTAGAAAGCAAAGGTTTTGCTTATTAATTCGCGAGAAAATAAGCAGTTATTACAACTTGCAAGTTGTTCGAAATGATTCTCTTTATTAATTCTAGAACAGATCCGTGGGGACCATTAAATAAGACCCGGCTGTATGTCCGCACTGCGCGTATGTGATTTTGGTGTTTTGTTTGTTCTGTAATTGCCAGGGGTGCTAGCTATTTGCAACATCTCTAGCATTTTGCAGTTTGCGTTCACGTGCAAACGTTTCGTGTGGATTTTAGTGGATAGCGTGCAAGATGTGTATGGAGTATAGGATTACTCGTCACGCTTTGTGTTTACTCCCCGTGCAATGTGCATGCAGTTATGAGTCGCGAATGTCTTCAGCATTATGATCTAATGCAGCTATGTCGAACCGAAATGCCCTACTGGGCCAAACGTTGTGTTGCAATCTTCATGAAGGCCGCACATTGCATGACTTACTTTCATTTTCGCAAATCAGAGTTTAGTTTACTGAAAGCATTCGAATAGCAAATTCAGTGATAACGACTCTATGGTACTTTTAACCAATCCCAAGGTGCAATGCCCAAGGCAAGTTCAGTGATAATAGAACAAAAGTAGTTGGAAATAACGTTTTGTGCAGAGTCACACATGAGTAAAAATCAGGAAACTAGAAATCAGTTTTGTACCAAGGTGTCAGTGAAAATGTGGAAATCTACCAGCGCAGAGTTAATGATGAATAAGCGCTAAAGGCCATTGCATCGAAAATGTCGAACCTAAGATTATATCAAAACAAAGGTAGGTTGCCATTGTATTGTACATACATATTAATGAAAAACTTTATGGGCCGCACAAAACCTTCGACTAGGCCGCATTGCGGCTTACGGGCCAGGAGTTGGACATAACTGGTCTAATGTTTCAAAAAATGCTATACGAAACACAATGGAGTTAACGTAAGTAGAAATAAAATGAGCGGGTCGTAATCCCTTACATTTTGGAATGTGATAGAGGCGAACGAAAAATGAATGCCCGGGCAAAGGTCATCTAGAAGCCGTAGTGAGATGCAGCTAATCGTCGCTGAAAAGATGACAGTGGGTAGAAGAGACTACTTGTCGAGGCTGGAATTGAAATAACGCTCCGGGCGTTTCAAAATAAATTGGGCCTCATTGACTTCAAAAGATTCATTTTTAGTTGAAGTGTTTTATTTAGTGCGTTGCAATAAGGAAGATTTAGATATGTTCAGTTCAAGCTTTTAGAGCGGAGATGCTTGTATGTCGAACAGATACACGCTGGTGTTTCAATTCGAAGGCGCACACCTTCACACCTTCACTGAGAAGTTGTCTGGAAAATAAATTTCAAAGAAGAATATGGCTTTTCAGGTGGATGCACCTTGTAAGAACACTTCGCACGAGTTTCGATGAGGCATTGCTTTATCACGCCTCTTTTCTCACAGTTAGCACTGCTGTGTGCTGTATCAAGTTGCGGATGCTCAGCCTAGACCAACTAAGCTAATGCCCCTGGAAAATCAACCTAAATCAAAGACTAACGGGAAATTGCTTCCTGGTTTGGAGCAGATTTTTATTGGAAATACGAAAATTTAATTTCCACATTAATTTGCTGACACCGACCGTTTGAACTCATTACGAACCAGCCTAGGTACACGACAAACTGCTTCCTATGTTGGTATTTCTCCATGTTTTTAAACAGGAAGTTTACAATGCCTGTGGTTAATCTGGGTTTGTGCTCATTTAAAGCGAAAATGTTGGATGTGATTCAGAGAAACGGTGCGACGTCTCTGGAAGTCATAGAAACAGAGTACAGTAACGAAGTTTCTCGTTCGTACTCAACAGGGCTTTCCTTCTAACATTAATCAGCGATAGTGGTTTCTTCCGAAACCACTTGGCTGCAGAACGCTGCAGTGTGAATCGTAGTTAAGTGGCATTGAGTTTGGAAACACACAGAGTGCAAAGTGTCTCACTGAAGGGCGTTGTGTTTGTACAATATAGACTAGTGTGTCTGAACATCCCACTGAAAATTTGGTGTATAAGCTGCCACAACATTATGTCCAGAATGTGTAATTGCTGGAGCCATTGTAATAATTTTTTTTAAAACTTACAATATGTTTGTACATTTTGGAAAACAAAAATATTTATTTCTCTACTCCGCATTCTTGGTGCGCTGACGGCATTATACGAGCAAGCAAACATTTTTCGAGAAAGTTTTGGCGATTACTAAATGGAAATTTATATGGTGAGGTAGGTTGGAAGCGGAAATTGCGGTTGGAACGCAAGGTTGATTGCCCATAGTTGCTGGAAGATTTCGTGTGCAAAGTATTGCTCTGCATTACGCTGACAAACTACGCTGACAAACACTTGTGGTAGTTTGTCGCATTACGCTGACAAACTACCACAAGTGCGTAAAGTGTTCAGTGCCTGAAATGATAACAGAGTGATTTTTGCGGAACGTGAAAAAAGCTGTCAACTATCAAAAATTGAAGCCATTGACACAAGTAGGCTTCCGTTACAGGCTGGTTTCATAACTAACTTTAGAAACGGAGGGTTGTATAATGAAAATCACGGCCAATGAAAACGATACAACATATGTCGTTTGTATCGTTTTCATTGGCCGTGATTTTAATTATAAGGCTATTTAGTACTTCCGCTTTTCGTGTACGGAGAGTTGTACACCTGCTGTGCCATTGCAGAGGAATATGTCAATGACAAAACAAAGAGGGGCAAGGATATAAATGAAAGTAGACATTTTCAGCAACAAAGGGAAAAAGATCAATTTTTCAAGAAAATCTTGGGAAACTTGCTGGTTGGTTTTCATTCGCAGCAGGAAGAAGTTTGTAACGAAAATGCGACTTGTGTCTAACAGAAAATGAGAAATTCTATTGTCCAGCCCGTGCAGAGGCACGCAGTGAGAAAAGAGAAATCAAGCTAGTGCCTTGGCGCAGAACCAAGCTCACGTCAAATTTTAACAGCTTGAAATTAGTACTTAAACTAGAAATTCACTTACTCTAGCTTTGTACCTCCGATCCCAATTGATCTCAAACATGTACGTACCACGTGCAGAGAACGTCTGAAACGACATGCAACGCATCGTGTGTGGCAGTGACGAGTGCAGCAGAGGAGAAAGCCAGTTTTGTTCAGCTTACTGATGCGCTTCTCCTATCTGTTGTTTTCGCTGTGAGATTAACGCTAAAGCAAAATTTTACCAAAAAGAGCACTATTTTATCGGATTTATGTCATAAAGTGTAGCAAAAACAACACCCGTATATTGGATTTGGTTCGAAGCTTGCAGTGAAGAGTCTCCACGAAAAGCTGTAGGCTGTACTGGTTGTTTACTACTGGAGTGTGGACTGTCGTCTGTCTGTCTCAAAACGTTCACGTCAAAATGAGGTTGAACTTCAAACAAAAATATTACAGCAGCAAGTGCAGACTGCAGATGTCATAACCCCAAGGAATTCAAGTCATACTACATTTAGCAAAAAACTGCACCGCATAAAATCCAGAGTTCTGCAACCACAAATTACATAACATTTGTACATTACACGGTTTTACTAGACGATTAATGGATGTCATCTTAGATTCTAGGTTTGGATCTGCTAGTCGTAAAAAGGACTTGAATTAAAAATATTTTGCACTTTTTCTTCTATCCTACTTCTTTCGCGCGCCAGGACGTCTCGTTCCATCAACGCTAGAACAGTTGGAAAACTACTTTGCTGCAGCAAAATTTTATCCGGTTAAGGTTGTGTAACAACCACAAAGGGCAATAAACAATTAAACAGAACGTGGAAGCAAANACCAGTATTTGTCGTTTATTGCTTTTCCCACTTTATTGAGTGCTCGGAGGTTGCACTTGCACCCATCGTGTACAGTCCAGCTGTTTTCAACCTTTTCAGTCCACGAATTCACATCCCTATCAACAACTATTATCGGGGTCTCATATTAAACCACTAGAATGAAGGTAGTAACCTGAGAGTGGGTTGGACGTTTTGTGTTGCGCTATGAACTTTGTTTAGTATTGGTATTAGTTTACGTTCAGTTGTTTTTCTTGTCTGAGAGTCTGAAGACTCAATAACACTTCTAGAGTCTACGGGCTCTGGGGCTGAGCGCAACTGGCAAATACTCTACTAATACTTCATTGTTATTTATAACCATTGGCTGTACATTTTACAGCACTGGTTCCTGGTGAGCGTGTTGTTGATGAAACCATAGTCACACGGAGACAGCAGATAACAAATGTTTATTGCGAATTTCGTTGTTTAAAATAATGTCAACAAGGCCTGCTGACCATCATAATCATCCACATTACCAACTTAGACTTTCCATTGAAAAGGTTGTAACACCCGTAATCCACGCTTCCTGTCAGGTCAAGAGTTACGACAAGTATCCGCACCCAAGTCTTTGCAGCCATTTTTAGGCTCAGCCCCACAATGACTGTCGATTGACCAGTCCGCAATATCAGAATTTCAAAACTAATTGGAAGGTCACTTCGTCAAAAGTTCTGAACGCGGGTTGGAAACACTCTTCGCGACGCAAAGTATGCATGATTTTTATTATACTGTATAAGAAGATGTTAAAACTATGGAATTTTCTCTGCGCAGAGATAGCTAAATGCACGCTGAGATAACTAAATGCGCGCAGCAGAGATAGCTAAATATGCGCAGATATAGCAGTTTTTGTGCTAAATCTGTCAGATATAATACTTTTACGAACGGCGCCCCACAATTCGTGCTGTACTACGTCACAGAGACAATGATGTATTAAATAGCAGTAAGGGAATGGATGAATCATCGACGTTGAGATCTGGCTGGTGTTCCTGTATTACAGGGGTGTGCAACCCCTGGCCCGAGAGCTGAAGTTTTGTGGCCTGCTGAAAGGTCCAGATTTCAAAAGGGTATTGCCAATCTTCCGTGGGTGGCCAGCGAGTTGTCTATCCCGCAGAACTTGACACATGCAGCTGTGACCCGTGAACCAATCTGGTTATGTGCATTTGGCCCGGCATTGCTGCATGGTTGCACACTTCTGCTGTATTGAAAGAGACTCGAGTACTTGCTAATGTTGGTTTCTTTTAGGGTCAGAAGTGTTTGTGTTTTACGATCATGGCAGACCGAGCATGGATGTCACGTGACAAGCATCGCTGCAGCATTTATATACTGCACCATCGAGAAAGATTCCTCGAGAATCGAGAAAGATAGCTATACAGTGGAAAGGATAAAGGCTTTGGGCGAGTTGGCGAGCAGTAAAGTTAGAAAATTATCTCACCAAAGCAGTAGAGAATGTTGATCGTTCAATTCCACTTTCGTTCTGCTGCATATCTTCAAGACGGCAGCATTTTGACTGTTACATTTGTGAGTTTTCTATGCTGAATGAGTACATGTACCAGGTTTTGTTAAACACGCCATTGGTACGTTCCAGTGATGTTGTAGTTGTCTGGAGATGTTTAGTCCAAAACAAGTGGGTGGAAGTGTGTGAACGTTTCACTTGAGAAAAAACGTGCTGTTCTGCAGGCAAACTGAATGGAGTTTTATGTTCAGAATTTGACATTAAAGACAAGCGTCGTGCGTCGATGTTTTAGGTATGAGAACGACGTTACGCTTCCGAAAACAATAAGTAGACTAGGTTCTGCATTCTTCCATCCACTACGCCGCTGGTTAGCTGTGAAGAATCTGCTGGACATGTTTATCCGTCGTTCGTGTTCTGTGCAGCCTAGCCTGGAGTGCGTAGGCTCTTTGTGCAGTGTCGGTTGTCGGACTGAAATAAAATTCAATCGTTTGTTGGCTACTCTGAAGTTTGTCGATGCTGCTGCACAAGCTAACTAACAAACGTACTAAATTGATTGATTCCAAATAAACGGTAGATGCACCCCACTTTTTCCTTGCCTTAGCAGCTTCGCCTCGATCAGAGATTTCCAACCAATGGGCCACCGAGCTGCTTCAGAAGGGCGGCGAATCATTTCAAAATGTTGCGATTTTCTGGTGTTTACTCAAACGTTTCTTAAACTAGCCGGTTTTCTATTGATTTGATGTTATCGTACTTAATAAGCAAGCTCAATTTCCCGTAAGAACACATTGCGTGTTTCTTTCCCATTTCTCTAATTTTCCTTTTATCATTTTACTGCAATATCTCATAGAGGACCCCACAAAAGTTGTAACTATAAGTTGGCTGCAAGCTGAAAAAGATTGGGAAGCATTTGTCTAGGTAGATTAGTAATTCTTAACCTTGTTGGAGGTAGAGAATCCCGCAAATTTAACCCGCGCATTCACCGATTCCTTCTTCAAATGTAAAGTGTTGAAAACATATACACAGTTTTCATGTACCGAATTATCAATGCATCAGACCTACACCCAACCCCTGAGAATGACTAACCGAACACCGGGTTCCGTCGAACCCACGGGAGCCACACGCGGAGACCTTGCCTGAACCTGCCAACCTTAATTACGTCACATATTGACAACTTCACCTTCAGCGCTTAAGTGCGACGTGCTAGTGAAGCGCCGCAAACAAGCGAACTTGTTTGTGTGCGAGCTTTTGTCGGAGTTTTGAGTTAGGGTAGCGCTACGCAGCCGTTTTCCTCTCGTTTATTGTAAATTGCTCCATGAAAGTAGAAGCTTCGCATGAGAAAAGAAAGCCTTTTAGTGCCACACACCTGAGGGCATTGGGACGATCAATGAAGTTCTGCAGCAATGCGTTGGCTGTTTCAACGCATAAAATATTTAATTAGGCTGAATTCCTGTGAAGTTGACAGTACCGTAGCCACCACTAGCCTTTGTTGATTCCACAGGACAAAGAATCTCAACCTCCTTCAAGAACCTGCGGCTGGAAAGCGCAACGTATTACGCATCGTCGTGAATAGCTACCGAACAGTGCATGTTGCTGATATTTTTTTCGTGACGCTGCTGTGTGGCCCAATTCATTCCATTCTCGAAGCGGCACCTGTCTAGGTGCAAAAAGAACATTTTACCTTAAAGAAAAATAGGGCAGCTGTAGGAAGTTACTTCCGCTGTTAGTGGATCGATTCGAAACAGCCTATAATCCAAAACGTTTAAAACAAATCGAAACGTGAGTAAAACACGTTTGTGTGGTTTTGCTTTGCTTAACAATAGCCGCCGTGTCGTTTTGTGAAGTCACACTGCATCGTGGCCCGAACTCAGTTTCCCGCTGATTTTAACTCCCTTCTGCGCTGCTGTACTTTTTCTATAGCTTTTTTGTGAATACGATTTCTGATAACTTGATTTGTATTTCTTTCCTTTCCTTACGCAAAGTAACTACTTGTTTATTTGCGACAGACCAATGGGTCTGGAAATCCTAAACCTCCTGCTTTGTCGTAAGGGGAGGTTTCGAACAGCACACAGTCACACAGCTCTTGGGCCTTGCCTGTCTTCATTTGTTTAGTGACCTGCCTGTTATATCTGTTTCGAATTTATTTAAGTACTATTAATTTTTTAGCGACATTCCTCTTTTGAGAACACGATACTAGATTATTTACAGGTGACAGCGTCCACTGCTAAACAGAACAAATATCACATTAAAAAAACGAATTATTAGCAGTGACAAACTGATGATTAGAAAAAACTTGTCTTTAGACATTGAGAAAAAATATTATTTTGTTTCTACCATTTTGCATTAATGCTGTTAAATTTTCCTCCCTGAAATATAAGCTCCACACCAACTAAACATGTGGAGAATGTGAAATTATAATTTAAGTTCATGATCAGTTGTCTTAGAATCCCGCTTTTAGTATATGTAAAAAATATCAGTCATCAAGAGTTACGTATAAGCCAGGGATATCTAGAACTTCGAACTCAAGTGGTGAAGTTCTAGATATCTGGTATAAATAAACTTCAGTAACTGTTTAGTGTATGTTGTGGCATTGTGTAATAATTTGCAAAATCAGCATGGGGCACAATCAACACACTTTCCAACCCTTGAACAGCTTGCATGAGAAATTTCTAAGAAAGGTGCAAATTAATGAAAAATTGACTGATAGTACATTTGCAATGATTGGCAAATTTATGCGTAAACATTACAATAGGCAATTGCAAAAAAACTGACTGAAAATATTTTAGAAATNTATCTGCTAGTGATGCATACGAGACTGTAACCTCCAAGACCGTGAAGCAAACTCCCTGACCACCACCAAATACACTAAAACCTTNGCTTTATGACCCTCTCGGTATTCAGATGAAATAGTTGAATGTGATTAAAAGCGTGATGTAGTGGAATGTTTTTTGCCACCATCTGATTTGTCAACTTCATTAGTGCCGCTGTAGATTTGTTGATTATCTTAACTGCACTGAGTTTTTTCCTAAATTATCTTTGAATTTGAACTAAACTGCTGCAACAATGGGCAACTGGTTTACTTACGAATTTCAAGTAAAGCATTTCAAGTGCCAAGATTGCTCTCCTGCGCAATTTTACACATCGCAGGTAAGTTAATCTCGTATTCCTTATACTGCATTACCAACTCACGCGGCAACTGCTGACACTGCAACCGTTTTCACAATAAATAAAAGCGTACCATAAATATTGTTTTCGCTGCTTCTGCTCAATAATTTTTTCAGAGGGAACTTACTTGCTGAACTTTGCGAGATCGTAATTGCTGTTGTTCGTAGTCTTCTTCATCGTTTGAGCGAGTTCTTATCCACATCCGGGCCACACTAGATCTCTGGGCCGATGTTGAACAGCCATTCGTTCGTAGTCAATTACAAAAGACTGCTGCTGCGAATTCAAAATTGTTGCAACTCTGCAATCGCAACCTCATTGGCATCTTTGATATGTTGAAAACCTGAAATCCGCTTAAATTGATTACTTTGAGTTTATGAAAAGCTCTTCCCCCTTTCGCCTTCTTTACAACGAAACATGAATTTGGTCAAAAAACTTAACCAACTTTTTCCCAGAATGTCTTCATTTGCACCTGCATGTGATCTTTCCCCTACACTATTAGACACTCGCTTGGCTGTTCCTACCTGCACAGTTTGTTTTCTCAATGCCTTAGTATTTTAGTCGCTCCTTCAAATATCTACTAGCACCTGTGTGTAGCCGTACTGACAAACACATCTGCAAGATTCCACTGACGTCACGATTTCTAAGCGAAAGCATAGGACAACGTTGCGATTTTTGATAGCATTTGAAACCAATCTATCGCGTTCAGTTGCATTTACAACTGCCCTTAGCTTTAGGTTTTCTGTATACTCTGCGTGAATGGCACTCAAAATGCAGAAATAAGGACGCCATTTCGCCCTGATTACCCCCACCAACTGGATCACGCGCAGTCACGCCGTAGTTTGTAAAATATATCAGCAATCGTGAAGAAAGGGTTACTTCACACTAATCAATTGTTCTGCAATGACAGACAGATATTATCAATGTATGGAATCACTATATACTTCTTGCAGTGGGAAATCAATATCTGGATCTTCTGTGCTTACAAATGTTTGTGCTTCCTCTATTGGTTGGGATGGATCGTTGGGGCCGTGCTGTTTCATGAAGGCAAGCCATCCTACTTGTTTTATCTGACCACATGGGGAGCCTGGACGATAATGCTTTACTTCGGAATGTCTTTCGCGATTTGCATTCACCGTATGGCCACTCGAAATTCACTGACAGATGATGCAGAAGAGAAGTTTATCAGTACTACGACAATTGAGAAGTGCGAAACAAGTCAAGACTATAATATCTCGGGTATGATTTTTCTCTTTCGAAAGTGTTTAGCACGAATTCCTTCATTTCGTATAGAAAAACTTTTGATGTAGCTGATTGAATAAAAGCACGGGATTAAAGTCTGTTTCGTGAGTGTGGCGCAATAAAAGCAAATCGAGAAAATTTCAGTTCAACGCAAATAGATAATAGATTGCAAAAGAGAGTCACAGCAATGGCTGGCATTGCGTACCTAGGTAAGCAAATAAAATTGCAATGTAGGTCTTTCGGCAGGCTCATAATAGCGCTTAAGCTGTGACTCGTTTCGCAATCAATTTTTATACTGACTTCACTCCATAGCAGACACAATTGAGTACAGGCATTGATGAGAACTGCTTGCAGCTGGGAAAAAGCAGCAGCTGGATTTTACACCGCAAGAAACGGTCATATGAGAACCTGACGAGAAAATTTGCACCAAATGAAAAATAGTATACTGACTTTCTTTCATGATCTGCTCTGAACCCCTTGCAGTCTAAGACTTTACGATTTTCAAGAGTCCGGTTTGAGTGTAGCCACTGCTCGAACGTCTTGTTAAGTCGACCTTCTTTGAAGTATTTCCCCTAACTCATGTGCAGGTAAGGAGCTGCTGTTGGCAATAACCCTGTTTGAAACTTTGCCCAACAGAACTTTTGCTTTTGGCTTTTAGCCATGCGTGTTTCTCAACACTTGTAAATTGCCTCGTGAATGCTATATTAAGATCCTGTATGAAAGTAAACCTACGAGAACAGTGTTTTACGCAATTTTTTAATTTGAGGTAAAATTCGTAAATAAGACCTGTTTCTCTTTTCCAATGCGCAAAAAAAGTTTTTGAAACTTCTGCAGGTTGCAAGGTTACACAGTTAATAGTAAGAGGTCAAACTTATGTTGTTTTTCTTATGCTTTTTATTCCAGAACAACGCTTACGCTGGTTTCATATACTCAACTGGATCTTGCACACAGTCGCCTTCGATATTGCTTTGCTTGTAACCATTCTTTTCTGGGCACTTCTGTCAACGCCTTTCACGGCAGATGCTGTGACTATCAACAACCATACTTTGAATTGCATCGTGATGGTGTTTGATTTATTTGTGAGTAACATTCCTGAACGGCTTTTGCACGTTGTTCACAGCTTCACTTTCACTATAGTCTATGCTACATTTTTGGTGATACTGCACGCAAGTGGCATCAATTCCAGCGTTTATCCAGTCACAAATTGGTCGACCAATCCCTGGCTTGCTGCTGGGATTTGCATCGGCGCCGCAGCCGCCACTGTCTTCTTACGTTGCATTGCGTTCGGGTTGTTCAAACTCAGGGTGCTTGTTGCAAGCAAAACGGTGAACACGGACTGTTTTATCGCCGGTAAGTTTGAAAAGACTGGAAAGTTTCAGATGAATCCGGCTGTGCAAGAAGACCACGAGGTCTAGGGCTTAATATTAAGAAATGGTGATGGAACGGAATGACAGAGTTTATGGCTGAAATGTCCATGAGCATGCGGGTGAGTCATGTGAAAGCAGATACTTCACCTACTGCCAGTATCAAGACGAAACCACTGCTTTACCGGGGACTCTACAAAAGGAAAGAGTAAGATGTTTTTCGCTGCACACTGATGAAGCGGGTGAATCAGACATGAAATCCAAATGAGACGTTCTGGAATGCTTTTTGTTGGTGTTAATCAAACGAATTCGTTTGATGGCAAAGTTTCAAAAAGCTGTAGTTACGGCACTTTCATTTTGCAGCAAAAATAAATTTCGGCGTTTCACGCGCAGAACATCGTCATTGTCTTGGCTCGAAGTTATGTGTTGCGCTTCACGAAGAAAACTGTTTTGTCCAAATTTTCGACGCGCTGCCTGTTGACGACAACAAAAGTAATCTTTTGAATCCGGACAAGCTGCCAAGCGCTGTCGCAAATGCTAATTTTCGCTGTGATATCTGATTTTGTGTTGTGATCGGTGCATTTGTTTTATGTACTCCTGACCGCGAAATTTATCCAAATCGGTACCGTTTCGAAACTTTAGAATTAGAAAGTCAAATTCATAAAATTTTTTAAACTTTTTGTGAATACGTGTCTCATGAGTTCTTATTACTTCGTTTTTTATATCCCTGAAGAAGCTTTCCCACACTATCATGTTTTCAAGTTAGAATTTTTTGTTTCTCGCTGCAAAACGTTAGCTGGTACAAATGCTAAAAGGCTTACTTTTGTTGTTAACATATGACTTGTGTGCATTTCTTATGATCAGTGAAAAGGTGTTGGTGAAATTTCTACTTAGTTGGTGAAACTGAAACATTTAATAAAAGATTCGTGATGCTACAGATCTTTAAATGGCATTGTGCTGTCCATATCTCATTGGAGTCGTTGTGATGCGTTTTCGTGAATAAGTAATAGTTCCAAGACTCTGGTGAAAAGACTTGTTCTATTCCGTGATGTCAACGTGACCGTGAGTGTAACGTTTTTCGCCGTAATTTGCGCAACGTCCCGGCCTGACAGACCAAAATCGTGGTCGCCTTAGTCGCAAGTGTTTCTGCTAGTCCTGCGCGGGTTGCGGGCACCCACCTTTGCGGGGCGGGTGCAGGAACCCGCAGAATATGCGTGCGGGTGTCGGGCAGGCGCGGGTTGAACTTGGTGCGGGGCGGGAGCAGGATAAGCAGTTCTTTGTGCGGGTCACTGAGTGTTGACTCAATGCATGTGAAAGTGACATGAGCAAAAAATGTATGGCTACAGAGCAGGGGCTTTCGATGCTCGTTGTTACTGGGTGTGGGTGTGCGCTGTTCGTGACGTCACTCTGTGACGTCAAATTCACGTTCAGATCCAACGTTTTGGCGAAGTTTTTTGACACAATGCATATCATTATGTGCGCACTCTCATTATTCATTGATGTATAACTTAATATGACTTTAAACTATCAGCGCTCCACCTGAAAATGCAGGTGCAAAATACACTCAACGCCACGACCAAGCAATCATAACTGCCAAAATATCAGACTGCACGTTAAAACCAAGGAGTAAAACACACTCAGCCCTACAACAGCACTGTTTGCAACTGCGAAAACACTCTGAACGAATGTCTCTTTGAATACGAGCAGTCGAGCCCAGAAGGTGTGCTCCTGGAATGTTGTGCACCCTGGTTTGGGAGATAGAAACAACGGGGGAGTAAAATTTACTCAGTCCTGGAACAGCGCAGCTTACAACTGCAAAACCAGTTTGCGGAAATATCTCTTCGAATACGAGAGCAGTCGAGTACATAACATTTGGCGCACGCCTTCGGACTGGCAAGTTCATAATTATCTTTATAGCTTTTTTGTGATTTTACCTTGGTGGCACGATCTGGAAAATGTCACGTAATGTTCAGTTTCACAGGGTGTGCGCCGCACACCTGGCACACCCGGGGTATGCACCCCTGCTACAGAAAGCTTGAGGTACCAAGGTGTAGAGCAGCTATGTCAACCGAAATGCCTCACTTGGCCAAAAATTATGTCATTGTCTTCGTGAGAGCCGTCACTGAATGGCTTACTTTCATCTTAGCAAACCCAAACTTAGTAGTAGTAACTGCAAACATGGGCGGCGGAAGAATTTTTTCCACGAAGGGGGCACTAGAGGATTTTCCAAAATTTTTCTAGGGGACCAAATATGGTGAAATTTGTTTTTCTCTCTCGAAACTAAAAGAACAACCATTTTTGGCTGAAATTTTCAAAATCCAGGGGGGCAATGCCCCTCCCTTCCCCCACTTCGGACTCTCATGACTGCAAAGGTAACGACGGTATGGTACATTTAATTACTCCGAAACAGTGAAGCCATAGGCAAAATTTGTGGTAATGGAAGAACAAGGGTAGTTAGAAATCAATTGGGGGG
>JGI24158J21664_10001259_pt1 | contig 27978 bp, 15 predicted proteins | sample Ectturendosymbi3_FD_21664 | JGI IMG/M metagenome (IMG submission 21664) | reverse complement strand
CATCCTAACCCAAACTCTAACCCGACATACTTACCTAAACACGAACTCCTAAACCCTATTAATTAGTTTTAGCAACGTATTTGGTGCCTAGAATATTACTCTGTGCATGCGTACGTGGTGTAAAGTCAGAAATTTCGCTTGACACCGGTTCTAACCATGTGCCGCTTTGATTAGCAACCAAATCGACGACCAGTCTACCAGCACTGATCTGACGAAGCTTGGTTGACCTTGTTTAGTTCCGCATGGTTAGCCGTGTATTCTGATGTCTGTACTTTCGGGAGTTAAGTGCTGTGCGGACTGAGGCTGCTTGTACCCATGGTCAAGGTGATGTGCTAACTGTTAAAGTGCTGTGGCACTGTGGACTCACTTGTGGACTACGAGGGTGTTGAAATGTTTGGATTCTATTGGGTTATATCTCTTAGAGCAGTGGTTCTTAACCTGGGTTCGATCGAACCCCTCTAGGGTTCGGGGTTCGACGGAACCGTGTTTTCAAGGGTTCGACGAAGGTCGTCTGAAACATTTAACATCTAACGCATTTTTATTTTCTGTTATATTGGGCAAAAATGGGGTTCGACAAAAGCTTGGAAAACTACATGAGGGTTAAGCCTGTTTGTAAAGGTAAAGAACCAGTCAACCACTGTCTTATTACATTACACTTACACTACAGTATCTTGGAATATGCATATCAGAAATATATGCCCTGGAATGACTGTTAAGTACGGTAAAGCGATGTCAGGATTGACAGCGCAGTGATGAATGATGTGGGCACAAGGAATTCATTACACTTGCACCAGGCAAAGAATAGAGTATATCGTTTCTGCAGTATGGTATGAGTATGTGAGGCTTAAATTTTTAATGGAACAGAAACTCACTGGTAACAATATTGTATGCAAATAGAATGTGTTTTTAGTTAAGCCCTGTATAACGAGTAGATAAAAGAAATTACTTTAGTGCTGTACATACTGTACTGCATAATCTTGATAGGCTCTCATGCTGGTGTATTGCTTAAATCGAATATATGCCACTGCCAGCCCATCATTTTTGCTTTCCTTGGGCTTTTGTGCTCTGGTTAAAATTAAATTATTTATAGCTTTACCTTACAGTACTATTAACTATACCATTGTAGTATAACAAGTAAGTAACATTGGGGTGGTGTTCTGTTAAAATTGTACTATTTTTTTACGGTCTTTCTATTGTGATGTGGCATAATCTGTTAATGTTCCTGTATGCTGATGACCAAATGTGGCATTGGCGGTTATGAAGCATAAGTACATACAGCAACCATGACATTACAGAACACAGGCATATGGTAGAAGCAAAAAACAATTTTAATCAACACATACCACAAATTACGAGCTACTTAATAGACCATTAAACGGAGTCCCATGAACATGAAATAAAAGGTTAGTTCACAAAAATCAGCATACCATTTAAACAAAAACATGGAAAAGTAAGCAATATACCCAAAATCAAAAATATCAAAGACCTTCTACATAGTTAATAGTTAGTGTACTCATTACTGTAGTTTTGGTATTACTTGTACATGTATTTTATCTATGCAGCTGAATTAGCATATTATGCTCATGCTTCTAAGCTGTGAAATGCACATCATCTAATGTGCTCCTCGATAAAATAGTACAGAAACTGTCCAAAGACATTCATTCACATAGCACAGATGGATAGTGGGCAAGTAATGCGTAAAGAGTTCAGAGATATATAGGGCGGCATTCACATAGGTGAGAAAAGTAAGTAACAATGGAGGTGATGAAGCATACAACAGCCATGCAGCAACCATGTTATTACTGAACAAAGACAGGTGGCAAAGGCAAAAAGTACTGATTCTAGATCAGATTAACCTGAATGAAAGCATCACCAGAAGTTGCAAGGAATAGTATTCAATAGTACTTTAGTGATATACTGTGTTGCAGTTGAATGTTATCAACTGTAGTTCTTAAAAGCTAATCTGTAAATTATGATTTCCTTGTGCTCATTTGACTTCGGCTTAGAAGCTAGTTGGTTACATTAAACTGATGTTATCTGACCTCTGCTGTGCTTGTTAATGACAACATGACATTTAAGGTAGCAAATGTGTTATGTATAGTGAAACGAAAAGTACTCCTGATGGTATGAGAATGCTTGCAAATCTTAAATTATGTATATATGCCAAGTATAGCTTGTTAAAACAATTTCATTATAACATAGCAATGTCAGATAGTGATTGAAAGTGCTGCATATAAATTAGGGAAATTAAAGTAAGTTTATTTGTTGAGATACAGCATAGCAATGTGGAAGCAAACACTGCTACTAATGTCCTTGCAACCAGGACGCTAGAAAAACCCTGAAGTTGTTTAGTCAAGGTGCCCCAAAAATTAAAGTAGGTACTAACCTAAGCAATACATTAAAAACATTTTTTGGTCTTCACCTTTTTTTGATGTATACCACTACCAGTTCTTTTTAAGGGAAATGTTAGGTACGTTGATTGGACACGTAGCGACCTGAGTTCTCCTATTCTAAGGACCTGATGATGATTTTCTCTGATTCTAGGGACCCGATTTTCAATTCTAGAGACCTGAATTGGGTCTTTTAAACACCTTAAAAAACCCCTGATGTATACATTATATATAGAATAAAATTTGAGGATATTGACAACAGTGTAAGTTGATAAGGATTATCTATGCGTTTTGTGTGCACTTGCACAGCAAGGAAGCCATCCTGTACCTTGTATATTGTGCATGCATTTGTTTTGTTTTCAACCTTTGAGCGTAGCATATAATATATGAATTTGCTGTAGATACTATACATTAATTGCAATTAGAGATAGACTGATGTATCAGGCAATATTTGGGTTTTTACCGATATATCAGTATCGACCAAAACAATCGATTTTATCGGCCTCAGTAGGTGTTGACAAAATGCTGTTATATTCCTCACACATCCAGACAACTTGTGCAAGAAGCACAATGAAGGAAGTCAAGACAATTATCTTGCAACAACGCTAGCAGGTGTGTTTTCATAAACAAGCAGACAAGATCAACCATGGAGCACGCATTGGCTGTCGCTGCCAAAAAAAACATCATCATTAATCAGATTAATTAAAAATCATAGCAAAATATTGAAATTGCTGCACTTTGAAAAATTTTTGCTCACAAATCCTGACTTTTGAAGTTTCTGATAAAAAGGTAAGGCATAGAACACAATTATTTTTATTTTTGATAATGAAGCAGAAAACAAGATTTAAAATTTTTGGAAATATCGGCTATGGGTCCATGAATGACTGATATATCGGTATTGGCACCAAAAAAGCCATATCGGTTGATCTTTATTAGCAATAACCTTTGATTCATATCTAAATTAAGCCAGTAAAGATGGGATAAATTTGTGCATTTTATTTTTTCTGGCTTGATTGAGCTGTTGGTGTGTTGGGCTCAGAATATAAAGTTAAACAACAGTTCAAAATAATTTCCTGCAATAATTCACAATAAATTATTACAATGTAAGGTTCTAAAATAGTATACAACAAAATGTTGACTGATTAAATACAGTGAAATTAATTCATAAGACTTTGGTTTGTGATAACATGGTCATCAGTTTGCTTCAGGTTGTTTCAATCTTTGTGGAAAACGAGCCAGTTCATTTACACCAGTGCGTCTGCATACTTTACATGGTCCATTGCTTTGTTTGCAGAGTACTGTATGTTGTACATAGCCAACCAAATCATGAATTATGTTTCTGTGAATAAAGTTTCTCACTACTTTAGACATTTCCCTTTGTGTTTTGATGTGCTGAAAGTGAATATGAGCACAAAATCCATTGCAAAAGAATTATTCTGCTTCAAGTTGTAAGTGAAATGCCTGGACTAACCTGCACTTTGTGGTTTAAAAACGTCATTAGGGACTGCTTGTGTGTGCTCTCTTACTTGATCAAATTTGGCTGTCTTTGAAAAGTTTAGGACACCCCTGATTTGGCTAATAAACTTCATGTTTTTCTCTTTCCATGTTTTACATTTGTGTTATGTATCACGAAAAGTTCAAGACCAGAAAGTGTAGCAAAAATGTAAGTTTTAAAAGCAAACCATATGACTTCATTTTTGCTTTCAATTAACAATCCCACGATAGTTTTAAAGTACAAATGTGTGTAGCCCCTCTGCAATTTTGTTATTTGTACTTATTTTTGACATATTTTGCACATTCTGCTCGTTCTTACTTCGTTATGCTAAGTGCTAAGGTCCTGTTGTTTTGTTGTAGAAAAATAATTTTTAATTGTGAGGAGACAATAAAAATTGCAAAAAATCTAGGACAACTTGTTTTAAAAATTACATCACTATGATACATTAATGTGCTTGTGATGTCACAGATTTTGTAATGTGTCAAAAAATTACAAACTTGGCAAGTAGTCATTTTGTGCTGATCTGATCTTTAACATGGGTGCCTTAACAAAATCTTTTGTTGTCAAAATTGGCTGCATAGGTCGTTCTTGACGCTAAACAATTTTTACATATTTTTTAAAGTACTGCAAGTGTTAATATTCAGGGCAAAAAAACTAAAAGAACGTTGATTGAATTTTAGAAGTTAATTATTTCAACCTTCCTATAAATGCCAATGTGCATATGATGACATTGTAAGATGTGTATGCATTGAAGTTAAGTCATGGTGCTACGATTGAATTTCATTTGGGTTGATACCAAAACAGTTCTCCTTCACCTTCTGCGTTTTGTGATGCTTGCAAAGTTAACTTCCTCAGCAGGTTTCTAGTTGTGACAGTCAACGAAAACAAGATTGTACTGAAAACCTAGGTTTCAGTTGACTTCATCTGTTTGTTTATCTTGAGTGTACATTATTGCTGCAATAACACAGCAGAGAAAACTTTATCTTGAAGGTAAGGTAAATGTACGTTCACTGCAGAAAGATATAATATATTTCGGTTCATCCTGTTTCACTGGTTCAAGTATGCCTCATTTTTCCCCAGCTGTGTGTTTTGATTTCATTTTGATGCTTCAGAACAGTGGTTCTCAAACTTAAAAAAAAAATTATGTAACGGTCCCCTAGCAAGTTTTTAAATGGTTCACGATCCCCTTAAAAAATCAACACAAATAAACACGAAACAACACATTGTTTTTTTATTGTATCAATATGACTGGTGTTTACAAATTCGGAATCACTATTTTTCTGGAAGGTGCTTTGTGGTCCCCAGAAAATAGTCTCGCGGATCCCAGTTTGAGAACCACTGCTTCAGAAGTTGGTAATGATAAAGACGTTAAAATTTCATTTCTTATTTCTTAAAATATTTAATTTGTGACGAGTTGCTGTTAATGCTTGAAATCATTTCTGTTTCTTTAAATATCTATTTCTAATTGCGTGGTAACAAAATAACCTGCTGCCAGATAAAGAGCTTTTGTCTGACTGTTTCGTCTGAAAGACTACAAAACTAATGCGTTTTTTGTTATGGAGATATTTTAATTGAGGATATGTTTTACTTGTGTTTAACTTTGCATTACTGCTGTTAATCAAATTGTAGTTCATTGTGTTATTCACAAGTAGATCATAAAACTGATGAAGTATTATATTTTACAATGCTGTTAAAGTCAGTTTTATGAACTTCATTGTAAGCATAAAAAGGTTGTTAGCTTATAAGTGAAAGTAACACAGTTTTAAATGAAAGAAGTTTAATACTGATTTTTTTGTAAAAAACATTTGCAAGGTTTGAAAAAACTTTTGGATCTGCGCTTTGCTAAATCGTTCATTTCACATGCTGAGTAGCACTGCCAGGCTGTCTAATAACGATTGGTTAATAGGCTGGCACTGGCCAATTATTTTGTGCTTTTTGCTAAAGAATTGATTAAGTCGTAAGGTAGTCTCCAATTACCGCAAGACGTTACTGCGGTTACAATACTTATTGCCAGCTGTGTGACCGACTAATATGAATTAGCGGATCTTCGTCGGTGACATTTCCTTCGTGCCTGGAGTAGCGCATTACTGCCGGAAAGCAGTGAATATACCTGGTTATATTGTGAACCTATGTATGCGACTGTCGGTCTGCGTGAACACACCACCTTATTTCCATACCGACAAACGTCACCGCTAACATGCTTATCACGTAACAAACACACGAGCTGATCTGTCACGGTTATGCGTTTGTTGTTTTTGGATCTTTCGTAATTTTTGATGAAATGGGAAGGGAGACTGGTGTTGGTTGACTGGGAGCTTGTAAGCGAACAGTTTCGATTGTCAAAGCTGCGTTAAAGGCTATTGCAGCGGCTTTATTTCAAAATCAAACTTTGTTGTATCCGTCGTACGTTTTCACACTTGTGATAAAAATAGCGCTAAACGTTCCACGGATACATTCTGAAGGATTAAGCAGATACATGGGCGTCGGAAGGATTTTTTCCAGGCGAGGGAAAAGTGACGAGATTACACTTTTCCCTCTTGAAACTAAGAAAACAACCTTTTTATGCTAAAAATGTAATAGGAAAATGTCATTTTCCAAAATCCAGGGGGGCAAGCCCCCCGTCACCTCTTCCGACGTTCATGATATAGTTTTTATAGTTGTTGCAAGTTTTTGTGTGTCTTCTTGCGACATCGAGGTTTTGTAATTGCTGAAACCCAGTATATTCCTGCTTTTTTCTTCGGGTGCGACTTGGCGTGCATTGTTAATGAACAGTGAAATGTTCTGCTGTAAGACTGACTTCAGCTTAAAGATCAAACGAAGTTGCACCTTTAAAATAATCATTCATGCCGTTGTTTTACGTTTGTTTCAAAAAGCTTGTAGAAAACGACGGAAATTCACGTATATCGTACGTAAGTCAATTCAAAAAGTATGTGAATTAGCTGCTGTATTGTTAAATGTCAACCACACAGCACCTCGCAATTATTGTGCTGATGACAACAATAGATTATGTTCTAAATGATAGACGAATCAGTATATGAGAAAATTATGCAGCACCTTCTAAAAGCTGGTCGGTTTCAATGATTAAATGCTCATCCTAAGTCTTGTGACCCAATCAGCTATATTCAAAACTTACGACTTCAGTATTTTTTGCCATCTGCGGTACTTAAAAGCTCACTCTAATGGCATGTTTACCCGCGTTAGGTGAAACTTCGCCTGGCGATGCAAACGGGATGTTTCAGACATCGAGTTATCAAACAAAATGCAAGGTTTCGTTTGTTTACTGCCATCAGGTATGTCAGCATTGACATATTAAAATGCATGAATATTATGCAAAAACGTATACAATCCGACCACACACTCTGTACTGTGAGATTTTGCCAGCTTTTAGTGTAGATGAGTCTGAGCTATTGCAGGTTACCGCCGACCCTCGCCTGTCGCTGTAGCGCAGTGTTTTCCAGGAGTTTATGATAAGTTTGAGTGATGCGCTAGCTGACAAGAAACTTAGGTTTCAGAGAATTTTACGTATCATTGCAATTCGAACTTTCGAAGAAGCACGCGTTGACCGATCGATGTGCGGTGACGAGGCTGGGACTCGTCGTCATCATGTGGAGGGACAGAAGCCCGGAATGTCTCAGCGATCGCTTGTTTGCAATGCAATCTTTCACGCTGTACGAAAAACCTGCGTATTTTTCTTGTCGGTTCAGGCAAATCTGCGTAATCGGGTACTCTGACTCGCATTTCTCCTTAATTCTGCCGTCATTGGACGCACGTTGCATCGGATTAATTAATCACGTTTCTGTTTGTGCCATGTTACTGATTTAATTTAATTACGATTTTTAAGTAGTAGTCCACCAAACCGCTGTGGTTGTGAATGTTTAGCAGTAACTATGCACCATCGGGTCATAAGCAGATATGCTCGTAACTCGACTTTATCGCTTACTTTCCAGCATTGGCTGTTTGGCTGTTGGCATCTGCAGTTAGGCACTATCAGCCGTGAGCTGCGTGATTTGCAAATTATGTGTTTTTTATCTCTTATTGTTAGTACCCTTTTTGTGACGAATTTTTTCAAACCTTAGAATGTTATCATGTTATGTACCGGCGCGGTCGCACAACTGGCTTGTTTGAGCTGCTTGGAAGACTGCTACTCCAGTCTGAGGCAATCACCGGTACTTCCGATTTACTGGAACAAATTTATGCTCGTCGGCCTACCTACAGTGATAAAAGTTCTCTGACAAGCATAGTTGCGTTTTGTGATAAAATGTCGAAAGGTAGTAAGTGTAGCGGTCATCACGTTGCTAAGCGCATTGTCGTGATGTTTTAGCCTGGTGTGGAAAGTAGATCATGGCGTTTCAACCTGAATGGTGGGAAAAGCTTTGTCCTTGAGGTCTTGAATCTAAAACTCTTGCGTGTATTTCCGCTATGTGTAACCTAAAAGTACAATAGTGTCATAAGCGAAGAAGGCTATCTCATTTTAAGAGTTACATACAACTCGGGTCGCCTCAAAAACCTTGGTTGCTTGGAAGTCGAAATATACTCGAATCAAGGAATTTTGGGATTTTCCGCTGAAATCTGCAAACCGGTTATTCATAATTTCTAATAACCCGACCCGACATATTTTTACAGGGGTTCCTTGAAACCTCAGGACTCGAATCTGGTCAGACCGGTAGTTCATATAGAATTTGATGCGAGTCTAATGGTATACAACTGGAATCAGTCAATTAGAGTCTTTAATTCAATTCCACCACGGGGGCGCTTTGTACTTGAAAGCGTTAAAGCGATACAGGCGACCATTGTAGCATCTACTTGGCTTGCTTTCACTTTGCACGAGATGATTGGCTTAAAAGCCGGAATAGCGCTTAATCCCTTACCAACCGAAAATCTTCTACGCTTGAATGGCTCCCACAGGCTCGAGCGCACTGGCTGGGACCGCATTGTTGCGCAACAGTTCGATCAACAAAGCCCACTTGAACTTGAAATGGCGGCGACCAGCATAATGCGTCCCTTCATTGTGCGTTATTTCGCGACGCTTACCTTGCGCTTACAGTCCTGTCCGGCACTTGCGTGCGTGGCGTCCTGGCGACCAGATGCAGAGTCGTGGATAGAGAGGACGGCCGCTCTTCGTGAAATTATTTCCGCTGCTTCGTTTTCGCAACATGCTATGCTCAACGACTGTCGTTTGTCAATCAAACCATATACCGTGGTCTGGTGAGCGGATGATTGGCAACAACTGCTAGAAAAGAAGGCTGTGCAACAAAATGATCGGCGCACTTTTCATTTCAGCCTTTCATTTACTTTTGCCTGTGACGTCCCATTGAGAAAAATCGTTCCGCTAATGACGTCACAAACGTCGAAACTGCGCCTGCCTGGACCTGGAGAATGAGTACGATAAAAACATTTACCGATTTTTATGGTATGTGAAATTTTAGAAAGCAAGAAATTCTACCATCGTCGGTAGAACTACTTGCCCGGGCAAGCACGCATGGGCGCATGGTCGATAAACATGTAGATAGCATTTTCTCTTCATCCCGTTGCTGGGCTTTTCGGTTACGACGACCGTACTGTCAGCAGTCACGTGATCTGCCTTTACCACAGGCCAAGGAATTTTGTAGACTAACGTGAAATGGCGGCGCCTCGAGCTTTTTTCAGCTAACCACACGGTCACGTCCGATGCGATCCAACTTTTCCACCTCACCCTTCGAGGCTCATTCTCATGAAGTTTGTTTTTCGACACGAATCGCGTAACATCACCGTCTGCGGTGGCCTGGCCTCACTTCTTCAGTGCCTTGATTTTCTCTGTGTACGAACTTGTGCTGTGCAACAATCCAGCTCCTGGCGAGCGAGAGTGTATGTCGAACAATGTTTGACTTCGCTTTCCTCGCTTGACGTTGCGTCGCTGTCGACGAGCGTCGAACATGGCTAATTTTGATGGAGCGTTCGAGAAACGCCAACGCGCTCGAGCAGAGCGTGCCACGTATGGTTATTGTATTGCGTTGGCTGTACCGATACTGNCGTGCTCGAAATATTGTCTTGTGGGGTTGCTGAACAGCGATGCGTTCATTCATACCCAGGCATTGCGGGTGGTGATTTCGCACCTGTTGTTCAACCGCTCCAAGAAGTTCGAAAACTTGTTTATTTACTTGAAAGGTAAACGTGTTTAGGATTCAGGGTCCTGATCTCATACTTTCCGTTGAATATCAATAAATTCATGTGTTTTCTTGTTCTCTCATCGTGGTTTTCACCTGGTGGTCTGGCATTCCTGATCGTGATATGCCGCCGTCATAGACGGTTGTATTGTGCTGTTAGAAACCTTTGCAGTCGTTCCGACATCACTGCCATGGATTTCTTTTTTCAGTTGGTGTAAACTATCGTTGATGTCCAAGCATTTAAGTGTTTGCTACGGTTGTCATGCGCTTGGCTTTATAGGAGGCGGTGGTTTCTCGCACCCACCCCTCACGCTAAGCTCAAAGTAAACAGTTGACTTCATCGAGCATGTACTTACCGAGCAGTTGAAATGGTTTGCGAGTATCACTAAGGAATATGTGCGTCATTGAGGCCCTGTGACTGATGAGACGAGCATTTTGTGACAGATTTAACTGATATCGAAAATAACCAATCCGCTTTTTAAAGTTTAGACTCCCGGGCGTTCGATGCGATCCTGTCACTAATCGTTTCATGCATTGAACTCCAATTCTGACCATAATATTGAAAATTTCTGTTGAACGTTGAACATCGTTGTGTAGAAACCGAAACGATAAGGTAGAAATGGAAACCACACCGCGATTGGTCAATTCTTAAACTGTGTGGCAGTGGATTAGTCAAAACTATGCANCTGCCANTTCGGTTCCGTTTTTCTGCAGAANCATGGAGCCGAGGTTGTAGTTTGCAGTTAACAGTTGTACCGTGTTACATTTCATTGTTTAAGGTGTGACGTTGTACCGAAGCCCCGTTGCTTTGCCGTAATTTTGTTAGCCAGTTGATCATTTTGTGTCAATTTTCTGACCGTGCAGACTCAACCTTTGGCAAACGTCACTGATACTTTCGGCCGCTGACTTCCTGTTTCGACTGGTTACAGTTTTCGATGAACAAGCGTGTGTTTTGTTTATTAAGGCTGGTTGTCTTACAAATGCTACACACTGGATGCAATAGCTTCAGAAAAATATTCCGGACCGCTTAAAATACAGCACAACTTTTGATGTGCTGTGAGACCTTTCACATAGCAACTCCAGAACCAGATGCAACGAGAGATGCGTTCCTTAATTCCATTGGTGTCACGTGAACGTACCTCCCTTGCGACGCTGCTATTGCAAACCCCTGCCTGCGCTTATCACATGTCTTTAAGTCACGGCGTGACGATGAGGCCTTTAGCTGACATTATGGAATTGCTTAATACAAAAAGAGTCGCAGTACCCAGTCGCAGCGCTTACCAACCGGTATGCCGCGACATTTTCAAAACCGAGAACGACTTTATTGAACCTATTGCAAACGACTCTTCCACTCAGTCGTTAGCTTTGGTGTACTGCATGAAGAAAACTGAGTTGCTAAGTGTGTCGCAGCCTAAAAAAGGTTGGGAGGTTTGTCCTACTGTATAACGCTGCCGCCGCCTTTTTGACGGCAGTACGCAGAATTCTCCAAATGTCTGATTCAGTTTTTTTTTTATATAAGAATTCCCTTCAAAATCATTTACCTTGCTTGATTTCTGTGGAGCATTTTACATGCAGGACACTAAAAGTTGTCCCTGCTATTTTCACGGTCTTCCTTTCAAAACCTTCCTCGCACAGGGTCTGATATATTTAGTCATTGCGAAGTGCTTGAACGAGTACAAAGAAACGCGCATAAAAATTCGACTCGTCTTGCCAGTCCTTCAATCATGTGCGTTATTAGCAATTGAAAGTTCGTTTGCTCTTCCTGTTGGTTCAACTTTGTTCACGTCTGCTTGTAACATTTTTCATTCCGTGATTCAGGTTGTTTCTCGACCATGATGAAGCAGCTGTTTCGTGAGGCTCGCAGGCGTCCGTCGACCTTTCTCAGGTCAAAATCGCCGGGAAACCGTGGCGTGTTTGCGTAGTGTAAATGACTATGATTCGCTATAGCATATTAAAGTGTTTCCTCAGTTAATTTGTCTAGCTGGCTGGTAAAGCAGGGTGCGAGTTGGTAGAGTGCGTGAATGTAAATGGTAGGATGAAGACACATACAGGATATGTTTTCCTAGCAGTTTTTAGACGTTTATCCTCATTTTCACTGAATAGCTGTAGATGACGAGGGTGAATTGAAAAAATTCCCGCTTTCGCTTCATTACAAGTGGGCCATACTATATGTGGGGGTTAAGCGATGTCGCTTTCCTAAGTTTTTTGCTGGATTTACTTCTAGGAATTCAGGAATTCGTAAAAGGAATCACCAACTGGTCCAGTGTGTCTTCCATTAACAAAACATCGGGACGTTGTCAGGCCATGCGTGGTGCTGAGATAAACTGCATGTTTGTTATTTTTGGAAAACAAACGTATTTTTCTGCCTTTCAGTTCACAGATGTTTGCTTTGGGTGGAGTAATGTTACCGTTACCGGTGACAGCTTTTGTAAAATACTCTGCTTTCTCTGGCACGTCTCACAGGTTATATTTTCGTTACCTTTGAGCTATTGACGTTTTGTTTGGAATTCTGCAGTCGCGTAGTTCAGGTGTGTGTGCATCAACTCACCCATCCAAATACTTCTACGTTCACTGTGCGTCGGGATTTGCGAAATGCTGCCGCCTCTCATATCATAAACTGCCGGCAATTCCGCTGCGCCAAGCATTTGTCTGCTCGCCGAAGTATGATTAGCCAAGCGATTGTCGAACGTGCGTTTGAGTGCTATAAGACGCAACACTTATCGGCAGAATATCATGTATTTAAAACGTCTAAGGCGTTTTAATTGATACGAGCGGCCTCAGACGAAGCGCGATCATGTGCGTTCGGCACGAGCTTATTCTTATATCTTAATTTACGCTTCCCCGTTAGGCTCGTGAGTGCTTTGCGATTCTTACATGCTTAAATCAGTCGCAGATCTTAATCTTGCCCGTGGGCTAGCGTACGCACTTTTCGGCAGGCATACAAGTGTCGAGTTGACACAAACAGACTTACAGACAGTTGGTTCGCCTGTGCCTTCAACCGGCATTGCGTTCGGCGTGGAAATTAGTTGATAGATAGCCTTTCGCCGATCGAGCGATCGCCACAATAGCGTTGCTAGAGGTCAGTTTATGACTTGCATTGCTTTTCTGCGCACATCCCATTGTTTCGACGTGTTGGCTATCGTCAGATGCAGAAAGTCGCTGGCTAGCTATGTCAATTAACCTACCTGTAGCTATGTCAATTAACCTACCTGTACTAACAAAAAAGTGAAACGTTGAAGGAGCAATATAAATGATCTTCGTCAAGTTGGTAGCCCACGATTTCGCCAAGTTGGCATGGCAGGTGTGCACGTGGCTAGTTTATTACTGAGGACGTTTTTGCTTGGCTGGAAATTCATGTGCTTTCCTTTCATTTTGCCGCTGCGTTCTCCATATGCCAAGTAAGTTTAGCAGTAGGCGAAGTTCCCAAGTAACTATTGGGGATGTGAAGAGTAAGCCTGGGTAGTGAGTTGTCGAAGGTTACCATGGGCAAGTGGAACTGCGTGTTAGTAGATCGCAATTTGCTGAACAAAAGCGACATTAGCAGCTTGTCTGATCCTCATTTGCGTGTTGCTTGTGACGTCATAGTCCATGCATCTGGAGCGAGCACTCGAACAGCGCGTTGCAGGTTCTCAAATCACATTTCGAGTGATCTGGTTTATCGATTGCTAGGTCTTCGTGCACCACCTGAAGTACGTCGAATTCCTGTACAACGTACGGTTAAGCGAGTTGTTGTTTTAAAATTTTCCTGCCTCTTGATCTTGCTCGTTTAACGTTGTGCGAAGGCTGCGTCATGTGCAAGCCCTTCAATGTGAAGTGCCGAGGCACTTGTAGAAAGTGCGTGTTCGTGTGCTAATTTAGTGCAGTGTTGCCAAGGCTACGGCCCGGAGAGCGCTTTCTGTCGTGGAAACAGCATCGATTTGCATGTGGCTTGGATGGACCGTTGATCTTCTTTCGTGTAGCAGGCGGTGTTTCGTATTTGTTTTTCCCACGCAGATTGTTCGAACATACCTAGCGAACGAGATTTAACCTCCACTCTTTCTTGTTTGTAGGTGTGTGGTGCGTGGAGCTAGGCGACTGTGATACTGGCACACTGATATAGCAGTTGTGAAAGTGAAGCGTGCTCTTCGGCCGCGTTTTGGACAACTACGGAATTGGTTATGAGGGCTTCATCTCGGATTGACTGAAAGTTGCAAGACGTTTCCATGGTTTAAGCATACCCTCCGAGAGGGCATCCGGCAGGAAGGCTGTGTATTTTCAAGCCCCAGCACAAAGTCGCACTTGGAACTGTGCTGCTGTGCGCGCATTTTTGAGGAAGAAAGATTTTTGCTGCCTGGTCCCTTTTACACCACGCCACCGACCTTTTCGAAACACGAACTTTACGATTCGAACGTAAGGGCCGAAGCTGCGGGCACCTTACCAGCAACCTCTGAAGTGGTGTTTCAAGCAGTTGTTGCAAGCTCGCGTGCTTACTGGACTCCGTCGCTTCTCGTACTTGGCGAAGAACGTAAGCCTCGTCGCCGTGGCTGCTTGGCAAGCGCCTGCTTATATAAAATAAATACTTCATTCTTCCCCATTTCTTGCACTTATTGACCGAACACCCCTTTTCATTTTCCACTCCCTGTCGCCAGCATACACAAACAACCGCATCCCTGTTTTACCTAAGAAGCTGCCCCTGAACTTCTTTAGCCCCGTCTTTTTGTCCGTCCGGGTCATCCGAATTAAGCAAAGACGAAGCTTGCAGTCACGTGGCTTCCTTGCCCGCCACGCGCTGCTCTACGCCTTGTGATCTGCATTTCAATCTCGCACTGTTGCCGCTACGCTTCGCTTCATAGATGGAGTGTATGTATACCGAATGCATGAGTAATATATGCTTTGATTTCATTGTCAGAATTTTGCTGCTTGTTTTCGTCAAGCTCTGCTGTTATTTTCTCTGCGTTTCCAGCAACGTTAAAAGTTGAGCTCCCAATGATTTGTTTGTGTATATTTCTTCGCTTAGTAGTTTCATCTGGCGGTTTACCTTTAATTAAACCAGAAAGATGTTTTTGAAATAAATCACTTTATTAAAAGTATTTCCTGTTGTTAGTAATCGAGATTTTGTTCTGCTGGAAGAGTCGACCGCTATCCTGCTGATTTTCTTTGCAGCTCCCGGAGTCGCGTCAGTGACGTCAGTTCCGGGCAATGTGACGTCGCTTACCAGCGCCCAGTTGGCGGTCGGGCAACTTCCCAATACGCAACATTTGCCCCAAATCCGCGACCCGGAATGGTTAAAAGTTGAGGTAATGAGTTTTGTACTGCTTAATATAAACGATTAGTGCGTAAACCTGGAAATAGTTAAAAAAATTATGTTGAAAGAAGTCAGATGTAAGGTTAGACGTTGCGTTGCAACTAGTTTGTCATCTTTCCCAAGCAACTAAGATAACATGCCGTCTTTATTCACTACGCATGTAGGTGATTTCTAATGAAGCACGACGAAAACATTCCAATCAAGTGTGTCATCCACTGGGTTCAGCTGATTAACTTGATTGAATCGCAAATCCGGTTAAACTTGTTTCTGCCCCGAGTGGCTGTTTTATATGAACCACTGTGCGTAAGGTGGAGTTAGTTATTGGAGCTTTTTGCAAGAAGTTGTTTGTAAAGAAACCAAGCTACACTGCAGTTTTTATCAGGACTTCTTTCAACAGCAACACTTGATCTCTACTTTATTTCTGAGGATATTTTCACCTGCAAACAAATTCACTGGATATTTACCGAAGGCCTTATAGTCTGCAATCACCAATTAATTGCTTTGCAATTACCCAAAAATGTGTTTTAGTCCCACAGGGATCAGCTTACCACTTACAGGGACACCTGTAATAGCGATTAATACGGTGTCGCACGTTGTCAGAGCCGTGTGCTCGCCAGTCGGTTGGAGCATTTCAGTCAAACACTGCAGCGACAGCAGTTTAAGATGTGCAGATCCAAAATGATGCTGTGCAGCGTTGAGGACCGGTCTGGCCAAGTTGTCGCCGCTGCTCATACATATATGCTTTAAGCTGTTTCTTCGGGCTCGCACGCTTATCAGCTGCGGCGTTGCTTGCAGGTGTGCCGGGAATTTCAGAGAGGTGCGTGCAAGCGTTCCGCCGAAGATTGTCGATATGCTCATCCGGGCAAGAACATACAAATCGCCGCTGACGGCAAAGTGATCGCATGCTTCGACGCGCTGAAGGTACATCCCGTATTCTGGCTTCTTTTTGTGCGAACTGCGACGCTTGTCGCCTGCGCTACACCATTGTAATCGGAGCAATGCTTTATGTAATGCTCTGAGATAAACAAAGGCACCGGAACATGTAAAGGTAAGGTCGGCGCTTCTTACAGTCGGTGCCTATGCGACAGGCGAACCTTCTCGGGTAGCTGCGACGAGGATGCGCAAGCTTCACATTCCGTGTTTGTAAACGTTTTACTGGAAGAGAGTAACTATGTAATGTAATACGAGCAAACTACGCTTGTAAGAGAATCGACTGTGCTATGCATACTCTGTTTGTTTCGCACCACCAAGTACCTTTAAACTTTTATAAGCAAGCAGTAACTGAAGTGACAACCGTTGCTGGAGCTGCCCGCAGTTGGACTCGAACTTGTAAAATCTCTTCAGTGTCTCGTTGCATGTCCCTCACGACAAGCTTGTTTTTTTCATGTTATCTGGTCAGACGACATGGATCGTTTGATAGCAACCCTTACGCTTAGTCGCTAAACTGTGACCCAAGCCACAGCTTCTCCCAAATCAAGATCTGCCCGATGGCGAACGCAATGCAACGAAACTTATGCCCGGATGCAGTTTGCATGTGTGTTTTTACCTCATCATGTTACAGCCAGCGGTCAACAGATGGAGAAACTCTTCACGCTTTGTCGCCTGGTGGGAGCGGGGTCGGAAGCCTGGGTGCAGCATCAGTACATAGACGCTAGCGACAGCATAGGGTTAATGTCCACGCGTACGATGAATTGCGTCTTACTTACCAATTCGATACAAAAACTTTTTGACAATGTGGGTTGTGAATCATTGCCGCAGCTCAGTTTCTTCTCATTTGTGTGTTCGGCCTGTGCCGGACACCATCATAAGTCTTCCAACTTCCCTAAAGCTAGAGCTTGTGCCCTCCGAACTCTACCAGCACTGCCAGAAAAGGCAAATTAGTGCAATCGTCGCCTTTGATCAGATGCGAGACGGCGTTGTCGGTCGGTTCAGTGTTGAGCCTATTGCTTGTGCCTGTTAACCGCTATTTTTAAACTTAATTGGGCGGCAGTCGCGCGGCGTGGCAGTGCGCACTAAGATCGAAATGCGGAAACGTTCATGCTCGACGCCTGTTGCAGGAGGTAGATTAATTATTCATGCTTTGCTTAAACATCTAACGCGAATTTTCAACTACATTAAAACGTCCACCCGTTGGGCATAGCAGCTTTCGACTTGATGTGTTGGAATCTTTAGGAGTTGAACAACGAGGTTGGTGTGAACTCGCGAAAGACGACTTGCTATTCACTTGCGGTCAACTTCGTTGAATCTTCGCGGTTGTAAATCTGTCGTTCTTCTTCCGCTCTCAAAGCAGCGCATGCCCTCTTCTTTATAGAATACTAATCAACTACAAAATAACAACCGCCACGAGACTATTCAATATCTTGCCGTTTAGAGCAGTGGGTTCTCAACTGTCTTTGGTCCATGGACCATCTTTTAAAGACAATATCTGATGGACCACTTTGCTATGCCGACACTTCATGAACAACTAGTCGAAACTGTATTGCACGTAGGTCAGTGAATTTTTTATGAAGGATTTAGGGAACTCTCTGTGGACCACTAGAAATACCACATGGACAACGCTGAGAATCACTGGTTTAGAGGAGCGCTGTAGGTTGGTTGGGAGCAGCGACTGTCCTGTTTCCTGGACCCGTAACTGGTAAGCAATCGCGGATTTTTTTGTTAGGATTCTTTCATTAGAATGAAAAAAAGTCCGAGATAAGAGCTAAGAAAACAATTTTGCGTGGAACACGTCTTTCACTAAGTGTTGCCAGTGACCATTTAGTGATAAATTTCCCGAGTATTTCTCCTTAAATGAAGCACAAGCTGGTAGTCGTGTTTTGCGTAAACAAGGACAGTCCAGTCGCAACCAACGACTGGTTCACACCTCTTCAGGTTGTGACCGATTCAAAGTCTTACGCCTGTGCACTCGATGCTACAAGTAGTTGACCAAACCGAGTCATTACTGGCGAGTCAAAAGTAGTCGAGTTTGAGATGTCGCTTCAACCCAAGCCGTTGCTGTAATTCACCTGCTGACTGCGAACCAGCTTTGCAGCCTGGTTTTCTTCAGCACTAATCATTCAGAGTTGTCGAAAAATGTTCCTGTAGCCCAATCGCACCAAGTCAACCAGGTCCAAATTCGCGTTCAAGTACCTGGATCATTTCAACTTCATATTTGGTTCAGCTCTGTCTTCCTTCTTGAATCCACTTACCCAGTGCCCTGTGGGAGAATGTTGCCATTTACCTGATAGCTTGTATTACCCTGGTCAATGTGATATGTTTGTCGAGAAGAGGCTTATAAGCTGAAGCGCCTTGTTCGTGTAGGCCTAACAGTATATCTTCATGTTTGCAAACGCAGGACCACTACTCTTCTGCCAGTTCTCTGCATGTTTATTCAAATCCTCTTCCGTGTCGCAGTGTGCGGCGCTTGCCCGGAAACTCATCTCCTGTTGGCAAAGCACCACCCTGCCCCTAACCCAGTGTTCGAGGTGTGTGGCAGGGCATTGTGCAGGTGTTAACACTTGCCCGTCCCACGCAGTCGCACTGGTTATTACGTGGTAGTAACGTGTTATTTATCTGTCTCTTGCCGCTCCAAGCCTGCTGGTCGCGCCGGCGATGGATGCGCGATGTGGTTTTTCCTCGAAAAACCTTATCAGCTGCATCGACTGCCCTGCCTGCTGTGGCCTATCTTTTGCTGAACTGCTATTGTCATATCATTTCGCGCCTTACCAATGTTCACCACTCTTGTTTTGTCCACCCAAGAGGGAGACGCTGTTACGATTGCGTGACACCGTGCTTTGGGTGATAAGATTTCAGGTTTCAGTTGTCTGGCTGTCCGTTGCAAGTCCCAGTTACGAGCTTTCCTTCCACGAAAACCACCCAGGAATCACTTCCACGTGTGCAGCAGCTGTCGTGTCGGCCATGATTGTCTCCACTCGTGTTGCTACCTGGTTATCCGTCAGCGAAAAACGAGTGCAGTTTTAGTTTCCCGTTTCTTGCGCAATGTATGTTAGGTTCCATTTTCTTTTTTAGATTTTGAGTGCACGGACAATGTGGTTGTCGGTTTGATGAGGACATGATGATTTGTTTTGCGTTTAATTTAAGTTGCTTCTCGAATAATCTTTTAACTTGTAAACAGTACTCAAGCCAAGGTCTTCATATGCTGTTGCTGTGTTGCTACAAGCAAGTCGTGATGTCTGTTGAAGTCACAAACTCGAGTCCAGCACAAGCACCTCGCGCCCGGGTAGCGTCGCCTAGCCTTAGCGTCTTAGGTATGGCTTCGATCAACGCTCCTTTCAATAAAATGGAGTACATACATTTTCTGCCATTTACATTTCGTACCCGCCGCCACCCCCCATTCCGATAGGCCTGGACGTGACATCACCGACGTGACGTTACATTCTTTTCTCGAACACCTTCCCCGACGCGCTATTTATATCTGTGACGCAATGCAATGCTAAACGATGATGCCATCCTTGTATCGATCCAAACGGTGTTTGCTGTGAAAAACCTGCTCGTCGGATTGAGTCGTCACATCGCGCACAGATCGACTGAATCAGGCGGTTGCGACCCTTGACCTCGTTTAACCGGCGAAATAATTGATTATCGTACACATAACGCGCCATTGGCCTTGTCACAGCTATTGTTTCGTCATTGACCTTCTGTTGCGTGGGCTCGGTTCAATGCGATTCCATTGATTGGTACGAACGTGAATCGCTGTGGTTTTTATCGACAGAAAGTGACATTCCAGCGATAAACTAAACCTTTTCTCATCGCTAGTAGGTGTCTATTATTGTTTGATCATACCCTTGCTGCGCCACATTGATGTGATTGGCTCACCGTGGAGAAGGAAACTTCTTTTAGGTTGGGTTGATGAGCGACGAGTTACGTCCTTAATCTTAAACAAAGCAAAACGAAGTGCTTGCTTCTCGTCTCGAGTCAGTAATCCTCTTGTAAAAATTGCAGGTAATATGCGGTGAATTCTTCTTTACTTGATGATGATGAATCTCCTTGAAAACAGACATGGTTTTGTGGTTAGTGTTTAAAGCCTTTGTTGTGCGTTTGGTCTGCCGTCAATATCGCGCAAGGAAAGGTCTGTTTCGCTTGCCTCCATTTTTGTACAGGGCGTTTTCGCAGTTGCTGAGCCGAGCTGTGTATGGTCAGGCATCATTTGAACCACATGCGTTGTTTTTACGTCATAGTGAGGGCTTACCGCAAGCCTGGAGATGTGTGAGCTCGTCCAGTCAATGTAGCAGCTCCGCTACAATATGCTACTTCTAAACAAATGTGTTGGGAATGATCTGGCAAGCAACACAACGCTCAAAATAGTGTGCCACAACCGCTGTTGCGGAAGAGAAGCAATTTAGGTACTTGTGAGTTTTTGTTTCGAAAAACGTCGGTTTTGTTCAAATATTGCGACTGGTAAACACTATAGCTTAACAAGCAGCCGGTAACACAGTTGTTGGACGGCACTTACTGACTGCGAAAAATGTAGCCAAGTTGTACATGGACGCCATTTGCCAGTTGCGAAATACAAAAGAGGAAAAGCAAGTAAAGCATGTTTTCACTGATTGTTTCAATGTTACGTCACACTTCTGTTGCTTATTGCTTTGTCTACGTCACACACAAGTGGCTCCTATCAAGATACTTATCGACTCGGTATGGTTAGATAGATTTATTTGGCAGTACTGAGTGCATTGCGCAATATATACTCTTCAAGGCAGCGAACGCTCCGGCAACGGAAAAACACAGGTTATCTCTAGTCAGGCGCCACATAAATGAGATGAAATCGACTAGAGGTTCGTAATAAAAGGTTGTGCCGACCGCAAGACGTGCTGCCGCAGTCCGATGTGCAGGGTGCCGGATTAATGGCCAAATCGTGAAGAGGTTCTCTTGTCCGGGCACAAATGGCCATAATGCTTAAGTGTCATAGACCGCAAGGTCTCAGACAAAGAGGAAAAGAAAGGCCCGAACAACAAGAAACCCTCGGCGTTCGGGCTGCCGTAACCCTTTCTTGATCCACGCACACTCAGGTCAAAGACAGTTTATGGTTTGATTCGCTTTGCAGCAAACAGGAACCACCATAGCTCGAGTTGCTCTCCGTAATGCTGTTCTCCAGGTATTGCGAGCTGTTCCTTTTTGAATTTTGTCTTTTCGTGGAAATTTATCTACAGGCGCTGTTGATAATTCTGCAACAAGAACTGAACCGCGGTAGCAACGCATTCACGAACTGACAAGTTCTATTTAAAACACCTGGAAGGAAGAAAACTACAAACACAAGCGCACTCAAGTGTTTACACGCACTGACAATCGCAATACACAACGCAAACTTGGAAAATAGATGCCAACTTCGGGTTGCTTCTCTGGTTGTGAGCAAGAGGACAGCGTACTGAGTACATAACTCATGATGATTCATGTAACTTTCGATGAGTGAGTTTGTATATCATTTTTTAAGTGACTGTTGGCAATTCCTTAAGAGAAAAATCTATTTGCTGCTGGATTCTTGGATTTTGAACTTGACTGATCTTCTTCCAAATTAGGAGCAGACTGGGTTACAGAAGTATTGGCTAGAAGTAGAACTTCTGGTCTGGTGGGTGTGAACAGAACTAACTGTAGTAAGTGGACGATTAAACGTGCTGGACAGTATGTCGCTGCGGACGTTGTGCATTAGCTTAGCAATTTCCAACTGATATATGTCATCCAGTTTTAGTTTATCCTGAGACCAACATTTATATCCTAAGATCCAGATTAAAATCAAACTTTTTTCAATGTTTCGTTATAGGGAACTAGTGAAAAACCTTGGCTTGCCTGTAGTTTATGAATATTGTCAAATGACCTCAAAATGCATGCACTGCAAAACTACCTCCACCTGTGTAACGTCATTGCCAAACTTTGTGGAGTCACCACGACGCCTGGCAAAGATATCGAAATTGCTGTATCCTCTTGAAAGCAGCTGGACGAGGCCCTAGTGCGTCTATACGCGTTCTGAGTGAATAAAAGATTTACTTACTTGGGCATAGCTCAGTTAATGTACTCAAAGATGGTCGACAATGCTCGTGGGGGGCACGCATTGCGAGGACTGCGTGCTGCAGTTACGTTCTATCATTGATTGATGGAATGATTGTGGTGTCCGCTTCAAGTGAACAATTTCGGAAATTGTTGGTAGCGAATACCTTCCGCCACAACCCGCCAATCACCCGCCCGCAAAATGGCCTGTATTTTTTGCCACTTCGCCGCGGCGGGGAAAGCTAAGAATATTTTTAACACCATGCCTATGATTTCGATATAACAACACACCCATTCTACGGGATGTGACGTCAGTTTGAAGTTCGTTAATTCGGCGCCGAAAATTAAGCATTGTCTGCCTTCCTTCATCGCCCGACGCTCCCATCCGTCAAATGAAGGAAATGTTTTGCTTGTCCAGACCACAGTTGGTTCCGAAGTGTTTAAACAATTTGCGAAGCAACCCGCTGTGTTTACGGACATGGTTTAAGATAATTGGTTTGTCTTGTGGGGAGGTACTTTAATTTTTAAAACTGTCAGGCCTTTTCCAAGTGTGCTTTGACTACGCGTCGCATGGGAATATGTCAATGTGTTGAGCCCTTTGCGTTGGTTAAATCGTAGCAAAATCCAATAGGAGCCATTTTGCAATCAGCTGAGCAGCTTGAGTTTCACTGACCCCAAATCAGGCGGTTTGTAAGTGAACACGTTGCCTTGCAGTCGTCCTTAGCCGAAGTACAACAACCAATTATACAGTAACTTGCTGCGCGGCGGTGCGGACAACCATCGTGTCGCACTCACGTTCATGGCATATTTTTTGGATTGTAGGCCAAGAACGCTTTCCAGTGTTCGGTCGTTTGGTTAGCCTGGGCAAGGCGCAATAGCTGTTTGTTGGTAGAGTTCGAAGCATGCCGATATGTAAAGGAATTTTCTCACTCCTTCCAGTGGTTGCCGCTGTAGTCTTTCCCTCTCGCGCCCACAGGTCATCGTCGCTCTGATACATATCGTCGTCGTCTCAAGGGGATGTTTCCGTGACTGCTTCACTGCAGTGTATGTGCAGCTTTCATGTTGAGTTCATCAGCGCGCAGAGCACTGAGACATCAGACCATGTTAATGAAAAATAGACATTACTGGCACCGTTTGGGTTTAACAGCGTGTCACTGGCGCTCATGGCATAGGCACGATGTGTAACCGATCGATTTAGCGAGCAATTAATAGCCTGGCATTTGTAGCAAAGCACTGTCATCGCATTAAGTGACTGTCCGATGTAAAGTACTGTTCGAAACGCCTCATCCCTATTCGCTCTTTCTCTCTGGCTATAATCAGGCAGGAGCACCTACCGCGAGATGAGGCCATTCAACGAGGCTTGTGCTGCGGCAAGTGGTTTCGACAGAAATTCGAATTGCCACACTCGAGACTTTCAACTAAGCCGATTCGCTATTTCGGTAACTAAGAGCGGCACGCAGCTTGCCTGATGTCGATGCTTTGCACTTGACATACGGAACCGATGCGATTTGTTTTACCTTTTGTTGCAACTTGGAGATTTGGCTTAGTTGTTTTATATTTACGTTTAAGTTGTCTTGTAATCACACATTAAACCCGATCTTGACGTGAAGCAACAGCCTGGTTTTGCTCCTGTGTAATCGCCTCCGAACAGGGAGGGCCTCGCAGTACGTTCTCGATTCATCTTTTGAGTTAATTCGTAGTTAAACTATGATTTTGCAAAAACAGAATAAGTTGCTTCTGGTGCTACTTGCGAAGTAGTGTCAAGCGAAAAGCATAAAAAGCATTTTTTTCTGAAGTGGCAAAGACATTGCAGTTTTGTCCGCCATCAATTTAAGTGAAGAATTCTTTTGCACGACTTTATACCCGTGTTCGCTCATCGTGTTGAATGCAGTTATTGCTCAGCGGCGAAGCAAACGTAGAAGTTAAGGAATATCGTTTTCTGTAGCGCTCTTGCAAGCTCCACGCGAGCATCACCAACTTTCACGCAAATTTATTAGATATCAAGAAGGTTTGGTCCTCCGCTTCCCTGCTTCACAACCATTTTCCTCGAGGACACAGGGTCAGCTCTAGGAAGTCGTTAGTAATATAGAACTTCTAATTGGCCTCGAGCATGATCTCTAGAACCCCTCGGAGTTCGAACAGTCATGATAAGTGCATGCTATTGATACTCGTGTTATTTTCGTTAGATTTGTTCTCGTACAAGCAGGTGCCCAAGACACCGGTGAATAAAGTTCTCATAGTAGCTTCAGACTAATCCAAGTCGCGGGAACGCCTGAACAAAATCTTAGCGATAATACGCTATCCGTAGCACACCACTCATCTATTCCGTCGGTTCAATTTTGTTGACAGGAACACAATGTCACTGTCACACGAGCAACACCGTCACTATCACACGAGCAACACACCCAGGAACACACACAGTGTGCTCATCCGTCACTATCACACGAGCAACACACCCTGGAACACAGTGTGCTCATCAGTGACAATCACTCGAGCAACACACAGGAACACATTGTGCTCATCTGTCACTATCACACAGGAACACAATATGCTCATCCGTGACTATCACACGAGCAACACACACAGGAACACAGTGTGCTCATCCGTGACTATCACACAAGCAACGCACACAGGAACACAGTGTGCTCATACGTCACTATCACACGAGCAACACACACAGGAACACAGTGTGCTCATCCGTGACTATCACTCGAGCAACACACATAGGAGCACAGTGTGCTTATCCGTCACTATCACACGAGCAAAACACACAGGAACACAATGTGCACATCCGTCACTATCACACGAGTAACACACACGCAGGCGCGTAACGAGGTTAGATTGCGCCCGGGGCAAAAAACAAATTCGGCGCCCCTCTAGTCGAACCGGCGCCCCCTTGGTCGAAGTTTGGCGCCCCTATGGTCAAATCTGAGTTCTTTCGAAGGCAAATTTACGTAGTGGAAAAAACACTACGTAAAAACAAATTTACGCCCTACAAAAAACACTACAAAACAAAAACACTACAAAAAACAAATTTACGCCACAAAAACCAATTTACAAAAAACAAATTAAAAAACACTACAAAAAACAATTTCACGCCCCCATAGTGAATTGGCGCCCGGGGAATTGTGCCCCCTTTGCCCCCCCTCGTTACGACCCTGCACACACGCAATCTGACGAAGTTCAGGTTGTGTTGCACTGTTAATGAGGTTCACCTTTCCCACCGAACTTCCGCAAAAATTTGCAAGCCTTGTGCTGCTGTTAATACTTGGTGAATGTTTGCATTATTTGCCGGGGCACACCAACGGAAAGTTTTGAGAAATTTTCAGCAACGAGGTCGAAGTTAGTTCGCGAAAAATCAAAAACTATTGAGAACTTCACGAATATGAATGTGGCCATGTACACCAGGAGTGCTCAATGTTCAGCATGCGAGCTACTTACATCTGCTACAAAAACATAAAACATATATTTATTAATAAATACATTGATAATTCGTTTTGCAATGTATGTTGATGTTCCTTGTATATCCACATGAGCCCATATTGCACAACACAGCACAATTAACTATGTACATTTTTTTGACATGTCCATCCACCGGTGCGGAAGGTGTTAATTCCATGCAATCTACCCCCGGTACCTTTGAGATCGACTGGTAGATCGCGATCGGCATATTGAGCACCCCTGATGTACACCATCGTTTTACATCCCGGTAGGCCATAAACCCTGTGCGCCACCAACGTTGATTCTTCGTGCAAGTCACTAGTCACATCAGCGAAGTAGTCTCTTTGCTATCTATCCGCAACTGAACACTGCGAACATTATTGATAATTCCATGAAGATGCGATAAGTAACAGATGGATCGAGCATTTTAGAAAGCAAGCGATTTTCTGTGTTAGGGATGTAGTTTTGAACACTTTTAAAAAGCAGTGTTAAAAAGGTAGTTGCTTTCCGATACATGGGTTTCAGGTCGTGAAGATTTTTATGCTATAACCTATGTGGTCTTTCAAAAGTAGGTATTAATCTATTTGCACGTAGTTTCCTGAAAGTGCTTTGCTTGTTCTATTATGACCTTTCGCGCTTAACGTGGCTGTCTGGAAAGTGTAGATAATGCCTTGTACAATGTCGTAGTGTAATAATGCCTTGTGTAATGTTGTATAATGTCAATCACTCTTCAAACCATTTGTTTACTTTCGAGTAAGGTCTTTAGTTATTAATTCTTGTATCTTATAGCTAACCAGATGATTTTTGATGCCTTGCATAATGTGAGGAAGTTGCGCAGTGGTAGTGGTTGATCTCACTCAAGTTGATCACTTAAAAATTGTTCATCGAGTACTCAGCAACACCACGTCTAAATCTTAAATCGTAGCTGCTACTTGTTTGATTGACCTTAGGTAGACATTTTCGTCCCGCTGTTGGTTTTCTCGACTTTTTTAAGTCACATTTTTAAAACAACGTAATTATCCTGACCTGTCAATCCTTTCAGCGTTTGACTTTTTGGCCACGAGTACCAGCTTCAGTCGAGCGTCATTTGCCATTACCATTTATGGCGCGCAAATTCATAGCGCCGCTGCGCATTGTGGGAATTTACACGTAATCGCCGGCAGTGAGCGTGATGCTGATCTGCGTTTTTGCCAGCCGCATACCAGCAGCGCCGCGTCTTTCCTCTGATCCGGCTGAGGTGGTTCCTGGGAGGCTGTGCGGGATTTAAAACCGGCTTTGCGTCGCCATTCAGCGCAGCGTGCTGGCCTGTTTGCAATAAACAACTTCGGAAGAAGGTGCTTATGAAGACCGAAATGCTCGGTTCGAAAAGCTGCGGTCGCTCACTGCTGTTTTGAAAATACCTATCACAGGCGGACCGGCGAATTCCGGAACAGGGCATCTGGAAATAACTTTACGACGGAACATTAAACCTCTTCACTGGCAGGTGCTGGCAACTGATGTCTATATCACACTGTATTCAGTTGATGCAGGCTGTGTGCAATGCACAAAGGTGATGAAGCAATGATGGCGCAGTTAGCGAACGTCGTGCCCAGGTGGCTAATCTGTGAAAGCCAATGCTTTAACGCAGGACGGAAAAGGCTGAAAGGAACTCAAGAACTGGATTCTTGTTGTTCGTTGGGGAAGCCAAAATAATAAGTAGAGCAAACTGAGCACGATGAACTCACAAAGCGACGCGTAACGCAGGCTATGAGTGTATGTCGTTGACCTTTCAAGATGGGTTTGTGGATATGCGAGAAGGCGCTAAAGAACGCTTTAATAACCGACCTGTTTTTCAACTTCAAGTAGGCCCGGCCGATACATTCGTCTGTCAGTCCAAGCGTAAATTCACGACTTGGTGAACAACTGCGTGAGACTAGATTAAAACTGAACCCCTGTAGAGATTGTACCGTTTGCTTATCCCTCCTCAAAATCTCGCCGCACAAAGAACTTCCGGCGTTATTGCGTCATCGCACCGTGCGAGTCAACGATGCTTGTGATTGCTTTTCGTCTCGCGCCGAGCCGTCGTCGTCGTCGGACACACACCCGACCTTGGCCTTTTGTGCGCCAGCGCTTGATGAAATGAAAAAGCGTTCGAGACCAACACGTAGTTAATGCACTCGAGGGCGCGTCTAACGTGGCACTTTTCCGGGCTGCAGCGTCTGCCGCGACTTTACTCTGTTTAGTGTGCCTGCTTTCGGCTTCTTC
>JGI24158J21664_10001256_pt1 | contig 27994 bp, 13 predicted proteins | sample Ectturendosymbi3_FD_21664 | JGI IMG/M metagenome (IMG submission 21664) | reverse complement strand
ACAGCGACTTCTGAACAAAGCTGGAGGCGCAAAGAACCAACGCCACGTCGCAAACAATCAACGCAAGCCAAACAGTTAACGGCGCGCAACAAAAATGCACTAGCGCGCGTGTCACTACAAGAAAACAAAATAATGCCAAATAGGACAGGGAGGTTAAAGCGCCCCTGGCGGTGGCATCCCTCATTTGCGTGGCGGTGAGAGGAGTGTGCAGTTCTTGCGCCCCTGGCCGTCAAGACCGGCAAGGAAAAGGGAAGTCATTGATGAAAACGTTAAGGCTCCACAGGAAATCATTGATGAAAACGTTAAGGCTCCTCTACGTATAACTGTGATTGAACCGTCACAATACATGTCATCACAAACAAATATCTAGAATGAATGCTATTGTGCCTTAACAGTGACTATGGCGAAGTGAAGAAGACTTTGAAACTGAATCGCTTCTTAGCCAAAGTTTGAACTTCAAGACACATAAAATTTATTTTACCGCCATATTCACGCATGTAATTTTAAAACTGTGCAAAAACAAAAGTCTACGATATTGATTTAAGGCTACGCTGACACTGGAAACATGGATAGGTTATATTTGTAACACCCTCGATTATCAGAGGGGAATTTGCGATGGTTTTGAAATGAAGCTTACATGACCATTAGGTGGGATGCAGCAAGCTGGTGCGCCAAAAACACCTGCGAAAAGCGTTACTCCAATTGTTTTTACCTGCAGTCATTTTTTATGATTACAAAAGGTCAGATACAAGTTTGCATTCGACTAAAAGCTGAAGTAGGATGAAAGCTGAAGTTTTTCGACTAAAAGTTGAGGTAGGTTCCTTGAGGAAGTTTTGTTGATTTGTACTGAAGTATTTCTTTGGCTTATGCTTCAAATATTTCATTAAACTGAAAAGTTTGGAGATGAGGTGGCACTGCCCCGTTGACACCCCCCTGGCTACGCGCCTGGTGGCAAACATATTCTGATTACTGGCTACAGACCAGCGCAGGAATTCATGATTGAGCGAAGTTCATGTGCACACCGATTCGGTAATTCAAATTAATTAACACAATTTTCAATAATCATGACAACTCAGTTTTCATAGGAAATCTGCATACTGTGTCTAGAGATAATCCAGTGATAATGTTCATTCTTATTATTTATTTCCTGGCTTTATGCTGGGGAAACGTTTCCAGCAGTAATGTAACCATGAAATTTGCACAACTACATTACTTTTTATCACAAAATGTTGGGGGACAAAAGATATTGTGTCCCGCGCTGTCCAAAAATTTGGGGGGCATGTCCCCCGCGCCCCCCAATTAAACTCGGTCCCTGCTTGTCATTATGTGCTTTGAGAGGCGGTGTCCCAACAAAATACTGTTGCTCGCTTAAAGTCAAAAGATTTTTCTCCCAAAAATTTGGGTTGGCTACGCCACTGGTTGTGGCACCCCTTCAGCTAAGTTTACTCAACCTGGCTCAAACGTATGCCCCTAGTCACGCCACGGAAAAAGAATTTAATGAAAGATGTCTTGACGAAGTTTCGAACGGCGTTTCATGAGCTAAGCTTCCAGGTTTTTCTGTTGGTTATTAGAGCATCTACAATTGTTTTTCCAACCGCACGTCTCTGGAGAATTATGGGTCAAAAACTTTGACGTCGGCTGAAACAACACACAGCGCTAACACTTGGTTTCAACCTTTTCCGCTTGTCCAGGGTCTCCAAGAGAAATCTTTTTCGGCGGAACAAAACCCATTCGGGGTCCCTAAGACTTGCAAAATTATTTTGAAATAAATAAAAATCGAGTCTGATTAATGTGCAATTTGTGCATCAAACTTCAACAAAAAGTTATCGTTTATTGATCATATGAAACATTATGTTAAAACACACCGGTATTCAAGTAATGTAACAATACTACCATTTTTAAACATGACTTTTAAATGTTTATAGTATAATCTTATTAAGGAAGAAATTAGAAAAAATCATTTAACTATTATATAATCGCTTTTGTGGCTTTCTTATTCGCAAACTAATAACTTTAATTTTTTTTACAAGTTTAAGCTTGCTGAAAGATCTTCAGGCAGATGCTACTTAAGACAACGATTAGTCTGAATGCTAAATACTTGAGTGTTTTTTGATCGCATCTGCAAACATAATTCTCATAATTTTTGCACAAGTTAACTGGACAGCGCTATACCTCAGTAATCTTTTAGATACCATTAACACAATGTAAACAGATTAGAAATGTCTAGCAATTAGGCATGTTATGCAGGGTCTTTAATGGTGTCACTTTCCTCCTGACTTCTCAACTGGACCTTAACGCGTTAAAAACTTTACAGTCAAGTTAGCGATAGCAATACTGCCAATGTTGCTCTCATATATTTTTACAAACTACACTCCATACCATACGAAGGCGAAAACTTCAGTGCATTACTTCTCCCACAAGCGCAACTTCAATTTATTTTACCAGCCTGGTATTGCCGAACTGGTGGATAGATTTTTTCAGATATAAGACAATCGTGGTTATTATAATAATTCTGACATCTTGGCGAGCCTGTAACGTTATGCCGCAGTCTTAGAATGAATGGAGTCGATCTAGGTTGAATAAAACGCTGCTAGTTAAATGAGACTGCGACCTCATTGAGTAACTCTATAAGTAAATACAATAGCCAATAAGTCAATACACAGTGGTTTTCAACTAAATTATTGTCCTTCTATTAATGTATTAGGGTTACATAGTTATTAAATTTGCTTTGCTAGTGAGAATTGCTCTAGTCTACTATTGCTGTTAATTCGGGTGTGTAGTTGTGAAATTCGCAAAGCAACTGTGTTATGTGCATTCTCTGAGATCAGCCTGAGACCTTTTGAAAGTAACTAATAACATTAGGAACTGGCTATAATGCAAACATTAGTTATGGGGATAGCGTGTGCAGTCTGTGCACTTTCTCTAATTCTTGGTTTAGTCTTTTTCATCATTTTACTTGTAAACATTTGCGTGCAATTTACTGGACTGAGGATGCGTCACTGACGAGAAATCGCAAAACACTTTGCGATCAAATTCGGCCGTGTCACTCTTGTGATGCCTAGATGCTAAAGCATATAATTTTGTAGTCATAGTATTGAAAAGCAAATGGAGCTTTAATCAGTTATGATTTATATCAAGGGGGCCCAAAATTGGTCTCGCACATTTTTTCCTCTCAAGGGTCCTGTGCATGGGTAGTAGACATTACTTTGAAAATCTAATTTCACAGTGTAATGAGTGTTTGTTAAGGTATATGTATAGTAAAACGATGGTAAACAGCTCTGACAAGTTTCAATGCATAATTTTGAACTTCCGATCTGCATCTAGCTATTCAATATTTAAATCTGGCCACTGAACAACTTCGTTTACAACAGCACAAGACATGCCCAGCGTATTTTCATGATACATTTATTTGCTTGTGAAAAACATGTTTGAAAAAAGTTTCACTTTCCTTCCTCGATGAAATTTCAATGAAATGCGGTGGGTCGAGTGAAAATAACCGGGTTATACAACAAAAAAAGATCGGAAAATTTGCATAATGTTTAGAAATGCGCTTATAAACAGGCGAAGGCCTTAATGTTGTTTTGAGGTATTTAACTGCCAGTCAGAAAGCACGTTGCGGGAAAAACAAAATGTCGGCATTTATTGGTTTTCATAAATGCAATTACCATGGAAGGTTTTAAATCTCATCAGTAAGGCAACCAACTTTTTGACCTAAAAACTAACAATTTTGACTTTGTAATTTACAAATTTTGACTTCGTTTTGACCTATCGATTTCCTGCGTTTGCAATTGACATCAAAATACAAAGAATATATTAGAAATCAAACTGATAGGTTAAAAATCTCTTTTCTGTTGAATTGAAACAAAAACAAAAAGTGTGAAAGACCCAACAAAACTAGAGGTAATAAACCGTAGACGAACATCAATCCTAATGTACAAGAGAAATATCCAGTGTCAATAGATATCCTGAAGTCACNGAGAAGGTTCTGCATTGTTATGTATCAACATCAAGTACTACCACGCCTAGCGTACTTTCAATCGTCCAGNAGTGGGCAAAACAACATTATTACGTGGGAAGTCGCACAAAATCCAGTATTATGTCAAATTTCCAACCAAACTTTCAAAAGCAGGTCAACATCTGTTGTTGTAGCTTTAATAAAATACTAATAAAGAGAAAAAAACATGCTGCAAAAAACATGACCTAACGATAAATTTTGATTATTTTTGACCAAATAACTTTGGAGTCGCTCATGGCGTCAGCCTGAAATTTGGTTTGTGAACGTTTCATAAACTTTGAAAAAGGCAGAAAATTTTTGACTTTATTGACTTTTGATTGCCCTACTCATCAGAAAAATGTATGGTTTTCATAACTTCATAACATTAAAATTGGTAAGTCGTTTATAAAAAGCAAAAAGAACAATGAGCCTCATGTGACCTCGGAAACAATTATTTTATTGATGATTTTGTATTTTTCCCTAAACATACTCTTTTCTGTTAGAAAGATACGACTCAGTTACTTTAGAAGTATTGCCTTTTACATCGCAGTGTTCAAGCTTTGTCAGGAATACGGAGTGATTCACTGAGTCGAAGAACCGCACAAATTATGTTTTTTATCAAGGTTTTGGACAAAGTTTTCATACAAGTTTAATGGCCAGGAATGCGGAATTGTAAGTGCGAAAATCGTATTTTTGTTGATAAAACAAAGTGTTTTTGGTAAAATATCGTTCAGCCTTACGAACAACATTTTTTCAAATATTTTTTGCAAGTATGTTAGCATGTCGGACTGTAGTTAGTGGGAGTCTCGCTATCTTCCCATTTAATGATTGGAACCAACAATTCTAAGGTTGTCCGGAATGACACCAGCATGCGCGCATTGGTTTATAACATCTGAGAGAAGTGGTGTCAGTAAGCATTTTGACAATTTCAAAGCATGCACCGGGATATCATCATATCTACATGCCTTTTTTGCCTAATCAATCAGTGTATGGAAGTATTTCCTCATACGAATTTGTTGATAAAACATAGAGCTCACTGGGCGCATTGGAAGGTATTTTTCTATGTTTGCAACAGTGTTTTTAGATGACACTGTAAAGCTGAAATTAGCCTGTGCTGTAGTGACAAAGCTATAACTTAATGCATCTGCAATTATTTTTTTGGGTGAGCAAGCACGTCTATTGACATTTAATTTTTGCTAAAATCTAGGTTTGCCTTTGCCGAAAATATCATTGAGTAACGTCCAAATTTGTTTTGAGTTTCTGCTGTTGTGAGCAAGTGGTCTTCGTAGTATTACGCTTAGATAATTCTTCCATATAAATCACATGGCTTCGGAATTTTTTGTGCACTAGAAAATCTGCTGGTAGTTTTGCTTTTTCATAAATGCGAAACGAGTAGTCTTTACGCCTTGTAGAAGATATGATCTGTTTTTGTCATCCATGGTTGTTCATGGCCGTAGTCAGGGTCAAATTTTTGCCGAGGCGAATATGTTAATTACGTCACCGGTTTGGTATGTTTTTTAAATGTAGTTTATGGAGACCTAACACCCTGCCCTTATTTAACCTAGGCTGGTAGTATCTCTGGTGGTTGCAACCAGTGGTGTACAGGAGCCGGAGTGTAGGAGGGGACTTCGGTAGAGGAGCCGGAGTGTGGAAGGGGTCTTAATGAATTTCCATAATAGGAGTAGAGCTGGAGTTGACTTTTTCACGAAAAGCAGGAGCCGGAGTCATTTTTTGAAGAGCTTATGGCAGTCAGGTTGGAGTTTAAGCAAGAGTCGGAGTGCAAAACTTCAAAAATGTTTCGGAGTCGGAGCGTAGTATTTTCAGCCAAGACAGGAGTGGAGTCGGAGTCAAAAAAATTAGACTCCGTACAGTACACCACTGGTTGCAACACAGCGTAGTGCTGCTCTAAAAAAACAGAAACAAAATATAGAATGATTTGATTTAGCGCTACAGAACTGTTTTGTAGCAGCATTACAGAAATTTTACCGAGGCAGGTGCCTCAGTGTAGCTATACGGCCTAGCTGTTGTTGTTTACACTCCCTTCTAAAGTATTTTCTACCAGGCATGTGTGTGTCCGCATGACTTACACGGAGCTAACAATTGCATCCTAGAACTACGTAGATCTTGGACAAAAGCAATTATATCAACATTGCGCATATCTGTGGGCGGTCGGTAGATGACGCCACATGTAAATAAATGGTCACCGCTAGATGGTGCCCATGCGTAACAAGTCACTCTGATAGTCACCACAAGCGAATTATCGTAGTTCACTTATCCCCATATAATGATAGTGCAACCTAGTAGTAGTAGAGTGAAGTCAGTAATGGATCTCTATTGCTGCTGGTTGCTTTCATATTAGTTAATGCCCCAAATTGCCATCTTTCTCTTGTGCTTGCCTCAGTAGTTCAAGGCGGTGCAGTCAACTGCAACATATTCCTGCGTTAGCGAAAACCAAGCTTACTGCAGCAGGTCAAGTGAACTCGAGCTCTGGCACGACCACAAAAAAGCTCCACATCCGCAACTTTTCTGCCTAACGCAACATCAGCCAGAACTTTGTTACGTCACCTACAATGCCTCAAAGGTCGATTGACATACATCCTGTGGGAAAACCCAGCTGAAGTCAAACGCTTTGTTGACGTTATCGTACACTTCGATATGTCTACAGTAGTAGTTGATTTTATCTAGTTTGCGTCTTGCTGAAAAAGTGTAGATTAGCGAACCGTCTCGAATCGTTTCAGACAGAAAACTTTTTTGCTTTGTACGGTAACATTTCCTTTCCACTACAGCAAAGTAAAGGGCAGTGAAATGCAGCGCAAATTTTTTGAAGTGCTGCATGCATACGAAGCGAAGTGCAAGGTTTTCCTCGAATTCAAACATTTTTGGGGCCAATAAATATTCTTGGTGCTGGCTCACTGGCTGTGTGAACTGGGGCCTAAAGTGAAGAGTGACAAATGCCAGCTTTTAGAAATTCTGTTTGACCAGAGATCTCGTCGATGGAAGTTTAAATTACTCGTGGTTGATCTGTTCACGTCAAATCAACGTTTAGAAGTGGAAAGTGCTAGAAAGCGTTGCTGGCTACACGAAATGTTAACGATAAGTTGACACTTACGTAGATTTTTTAAAAGTTTTAATCTACTGGAGACAGTTCCCGGCGAGCCGTTACTTTTGAGAAATGTTCGTAGAATTAACTTTAAATAACCCGCCCTTGCTGTAAGATCTGCAGACTGCATTTGCTCAAAAAATTGCGTACGGTTGTTCCGTGAAAGTTTGCTGCAGTTTATTCGTGAAGTAATTCTATTCATTGCGCAGGTCTGCACAAGCGTATGCTCTTTTCATACACGGCATTGTTTTTTTTTACTACAGAGTTAGACACCTCGACACATGAAATCCGTTTATTTTTGAATAATCGTGTATGCACAAAATGCAAGTTTGAGTTCTGAAAAATGTAAACCTGCACCAGACGTAGGCTATTAGCTGGTTAATCATAATTTTTGTTAATCGGCAAAAAACAGTTTGCCGTTAAAAAGCGATCAAGAAGGTTCAAGGCATGAGAAACACATTAAATAAAGTATCTTTCGTGAACAAATCCGGACTGTTTTTTGAAAAGTTCTTTCAAGCTTTTCTGAACATTGCACGTTGGAGGCAGTTGCTTCTTCGTGATTGTGGATGAGTGTTTAACAGATAAAACAAGTGGTTCCCAACATTTTAGTCTTACAGCGACAGCACAGTACAGAAGGAAAAAATAATTTGCAGTGCCAATGGCGAACACATATCAACTTGTTTCGAGGTTTGATGATAAGATATAATGAAAATCGTATCAGGTCGTGGCACCCCTAAGTATTGTAAATGTCATCCTGGTTGGGAACCCGTGGGTAAAATTATTCTAGGCATTTAATTTATTACTAAACCTTCAAACACTTAACGTTCTTTCATTCCTTTCTCCTTTGGTCTGGATGAGGTGCACAGTAAAACCGCGTTAAAAATCCGGAAAAGCGTGTTTTCTTAAAAAATTCTTGGTTACAAGTATATTCCGCCTAAGGCGCGTTCAGTAATGTTGTCTGTCCATACGCGTTGCTTTCATCGGTTAACACTAGGCCCGTCTTTATCAGCCGTGCGAGCGCAGCACGACCTCTTTCCTTAATAGTAGCCTAAGCGCATTTTGTCAGTTTTAGCCGTTTAGCGGTTTAGAAATTGCGCAACAGCCATCCTACTTCATTGTAAAATGCTAAAGCAGTGATGGATAATTTATGCATATATAGTCTGGAAGCTGTGGCAAACAGTTTGGAGTTAACTTTTTCAAAGAGGAAAGAGAAGCTGAAAGCTTCAATTACCTATTTGAAAAAGATTTCGCTGAGGTATATTGACCAGCTAGCGCATCTCTTTCGTGATGCATTTTTAGATAAGGTTAGAACGGATCTTTAGCGTATGCAGAAATGTGCTCAAAGTTTTTTGTTGCCTAATGTTTTTGCAGGTTTTCTGGCTGTGGTTATTGGAAAACTCAGCAAAACTGCGAAATGTGTTCCGTTGTAAAATTTGTGATAAGCCTACTAGCTTTATTTCTATTCACTGATTCTGCAACTTCTTGTTCGTGTTTGTGGTCACATCCACAGACCGGATACTGCTACAGCAGGCTAGGTTGGTGCAAAATCTTAATTGTTTCAAATAACTTTTTTTCGTTTTTCGCGGCGCTATGGATGAATCCCGTAATTTCGAAAGTTAAGGAGAGCTTGTGCAACGCTCAGTCGATGACTATAAGCCATTGCATCGCATGAACAACATTAGCTGGAGTTTTACATCTGTGAAACCAGTACGTCATTCTTTCAAACATTTTGCCATCAACAAAAACAAATGACGAAAAAAGCAGACGATTTTATTAATTTTATTTCTGCACAGTTTTGTGTTCAAGTAACTCTTCAGCTCATGTGATGCATCTGCAAACCAACAAACAGTTGTTCCAATGAAATCGCTAAGAGGGAGATTGTAGAAAAAACACTGTTAAGCTTGGGACCATTCGAACCATGAGAAAACTCAGTAACTGGGGCGTGCAGAGGTCTGGCGATGCCCAGAGCACTACTTGATTGTATGCCCCCTGCCAAATTTGACCAGTGGGTTATAGTGGTCATCGTCAGGGTTGCCAAACTGTCTTCACCAAAAAAGCCAGACCATGTCCCAAAAAAGCCAGACAGCCGTTTTAAGGCGTATACACATAAAACATGCATAACCAAACACAAAATAGATATTAAAAGTCGTCAGAGACATTGATATAATACAGTTCCACTTTTTAGGAGCATTTTCTTTACCCGTAATTACACTGTCGTACATTTGTTTCTTATCAACAAGATCGATCATTTTTAGGGCAACTGTAAATCTTTTCAATATTCTGTGCATCCTGCATGGTTATAGACTCTTGTCAGAAGAGATCTGTAACGAATGTGCATTTCAGATAATGTTTTTCCAAAGCCAAGCCTTTCGGATTGAAAAAAGCCAGATTTTGTCTGGCTTTTTTTATTTCCGAAAAGCCAAAGGTGTTCAAAAAAAGGCAGAATTTCAAAATCCGGCTTCAAAAAACCCAAAATGGCAACCCTGGTCATCGTTACTGGATGTGTGCTGTTCATGTCGTCACATTATGACATCGTATTCACGTTTTCAAACAAATGTTTTGGCGAAGCTGATTGACAGAATATGCATATTATTCTACACGCACTCCCCTCAGTCGTTGTTGTACAATGCGTCTCTGTGTTGAATAGGGGTGACGAACCTATTTGCTATCGCGGGCCACTTTGTCAGTTACTGTTGAGTTAGCGGGCCGCACAACTTTTTAGTAATACCATGAAATCTGTTAAAAACGTTAGTACCGAAAGGGTTAAAAAGCTAAATCCTGAATTAGATAAAAGGTTTGTACTATGTTTGTATGATTCCTGAGTGATATGCGCGTAATTCAATCGGGCTATCGGCTTTTGATATCGCAAAGATTAGAAGCGGGTCAAAGAAAGTTCAAGACTGCAGGTCTCGCCTGAATGCTTCGCGGGCCGCACGAAATTCTTTTGCGGGCCGCATGTTCAACTCTGTTGAACATAAATTGTCAGAGCTCCATGTTAGGAAACCGGAGCAAAACACAGCACTCAACGCCACTACAAAGCAGTGCGCAACTGCAAAAATATCAGGGAACGCCTTAAAACTGGGGAGTAGAACATATACAACACCCCAAGTGGGCAGTTCACAACTGCAAAAACATCAGGTTGCACGAATGTCTCGTTGAATAGGAGCAGTAGAGCAGAAAAGGTATGCGGATGGAATAGCGGACACCAAGGTTTGACAGTTCGAAACTTGCTTAACTACGCAAGAGTTGAGAATGCGCATAACGTATGCAAGAAATTTTTTTTTGTTATTATGCGGCGCAAACACTGGGAGCACAGAACAGGTACAGACTTGTTTGGGCCGTTACGATGATCCTGACTGAACTGCCAATTAATAACGAAGCTTGAATGATGCTTATATTACTGTACAAGCACAACTGTGCAGCTGTATTAGCGCATACCCATTGGGGTTAACCCGCCCCCCCTTGAGCTTGATTTTTACAAACTTTATTACCTGCGCAAACACGATTAATTGTTGTCGCATACTTTTTGATTGTTAATTTTTCGACTTAATGCAAATACCACGGAATAAAATTGCATACATATTTCACGGGACATTATAAATGGGCCAAAAAGTAATAATTAGGTTTTGGTGGGAATCTGAGTTAACGTCTGCGTCCAGAAACCATCTCATCACTTTTTGCAGACGTTTCGTCCACTACGCATGTTTAAGATTGTGTTCCGCGACAGTTCACTTTTGTCCGAAACAGTTGTCTTTATTTTGTCTGCTATGGCTGATCAGCGCATGCGCTGACCGCATTGGCTACATTACCAATTTCTGTAGCATGATAGAACTGTTGCATGAGCTCAAAAACAGTAGTTTTTAACACAGAAGCATTCACGCATTTGATAATGTCTCAGCAGGGGAAAAGGAAATTAAAACTTTTCTGGACGTCTATATAGCATAACAAAAAATTGAAAGTTTCTTGCGCACTTTATGCGCATTCTCAATTCTTGTGTAGTTTAGCAAGATTCGATCTTGTGTGCGCCAGCCAGTCCAGCCGCACACTTTCTATACTCGACTGCTCGTATTCGATAAGACATTACCGCAGCCTCATTTCGCCGTTGTAAATTGCTCTGACGCAGTGATGAATGTGCTTTACCAACCTGTTTCAACACGCAGCCTGATATTTTTGCAGTTATGAACTGCTGTGTCGTAGCGTTGAGTTTATTTTCCTCCGATATCCCAACTTGGAGCGCTGATAGTTTGTATTCAGTGCAATGACACATAAAATAAGGGAGTGCGTGTAGAAGAACATGCCTATTATGTCAACAAACTTCGCCAAAACGTTGGTTTGAAAACATGAATATGACGTCAACTTGTGACGTCACAAAGAGGGCACACCAAATTACTACCATATGCCACTGAATTAATCCCCACCATTAAAAATTTCTGCGCACGTGACTGGTCCGGGGCACCGTGGTATTGAGGAGTTTGGGAATCACTGCATTGGGATTGGAAATACACAAAAAGTAGTGTTGACAAAGAACAAGTTTCGAAAAATTAAATTCGTGCAGAATGTGTCAGGAGCCTTACAATATGTAAGAGGGTCTAGTTACAGCAGTTTACTTTTTGTTATTTGACTCTTTGAATGCCACCCTGCTTCGCAGTGGCGTAGCCAGTCCAAATATTGGGGGGTCAAAAATTTGGGAGGGGAGCAAAATATTTGATTTTGGGCGAATAACACTATTTTGTTTGGAAAAACGCCTCTCAAAGCACAAAATGACTATATTTTCTAAAATTTTGGGGGGCATGGCTACTTTGCCCCTCCCCCTGTCTACGCCTATGCTGCCTCGGATGCGCGGCGCCGTCGCTCCGTTCTTCTCCGCTCTGCACGCCCCTGCTCAGTAACAATGTTCATCGAAAATTTTCAGATTGATTCAGCTTTGATCAATTTGCTTCCACTTTTAACTTTTGAAAATTTTTATGATTTTATGCAAACGACCTTGAGATAGTTCTGTTGGTATAGGTGAGATTCGGTACAAAGGCCGACACTGACAGCTTTGCGGTGTTTGAAAGCCTCCGTTTTGTAACGACAAAGTGACAAATCCGATGTGTGTAGGCCTACAATACCAATTCGTGTATCAATCTCCTTGTACTGCTTTCCTTCACGTTTAAATACCAGCCCCAAGTTACAGTGCTTGAAATTCTCCACCTGCTGCAGGACAATGAATGACGCTTACTTGCACCGTTCACTGCGGATAGGTTCGAGAAACATAATCGGTATTTTTACTGCAAACTTTCATTTTGGCTTGGTCAAACGCAGCAGATAACAAGGTTAAAATCTTTATTATCACATGTGGGTGAAAGTTTTGTTACAAGAATTATTTTCTAAAAATTTTAACTTTTTGCGCTAGCACGTTTACCCGTTTCTGGAAAACTCATTGTCCTTTGCTTGAGATGAATTTGTGTAGTTGGGTGCATGTCGAATCTATAGGCACCACTAATTAATTTTTAATGTATCAATTTAAGTTACGTATACTTAAACTAGGAAAATATTTTTTGTGTGTCCACTCGACATTATTAGCCGTACCACTGCTGCGTTTCAATACTAACAAAAATGACACACAAATCGTCATCTTGATCTCAAAGTTTGCGTCCTCCAATTGCGTTGCTGTTCTTGTTTTGCGCAAAAACCAAATGCGATTTGTTATTTTGTCATACGTTTTGTACCTTAATTTTGAGTGATCTCCACGCATTTAAAATTTTTTGTCTAGCTTTCAAATTCAAGGTAACGGACAAGAGCTTTTTCCCGGAAAAACAAGGACCAAGCAATCAACCATTCTTCGTTTTTTACCAGGATCGAAGATTTACAATTACAGATTTAGTGGTAAGTTATATGTACACTAAGCATAATAGTAACAGCAAAGCTTTGAATATTCTTTTAAATGTTAGGGAGTCAAAACGTACTATAAAAAATACCTACCTTGCCCATAAACGAATAAGAATATGAGAAACTTGCAATTGCCGGTGTATGAAGGTTCCGAAAAACTAAAAAATGTTTCAAGTAACTTCATATATTCTGCAGCCTATGAGGCAATGTGTGGAGTTGATTTAACAGTTGGAAAAACATATGTGGCAATTGGAGGTAAGAACTGATCACTGTCTTTTTACGTTATGCCATGCATGATGTATGAAAGCTCTGACTGTTACGAAATAACTAGTAATGGTAATGGTTTACTGCTTCATATGACTCAGCCAACAAGCAGGAGCACTACGAAAAGCCATCGCACACTAAGTAAACCAACCATCAGTATACATTAGAGCAAATGAAAATACAATGGCGTAACAGCTGATCAGTGTAAACAAAGAGAGGTGCTGTGTCATATAGGATTGGTGAAGGACCATGGCGGTCATCTAGTCAACCAACCCTGTTTATAACTTTTTGAAAAGTGTTGAAAAACAATAGTTGGAGATCAAATAAGCACAACAATAGGAAAACAAACAAATACAGAACATGGTTAAGAAAATCCACAGTTGAAAGCGCATGCCTATATACACAGATGAATGGATCAAATGTAACTGAAGGAATTTGGTGTGGTTAAGAATATGTATAAACAAATTAAAAAAATAAAAGCAAAAAAGTAACAAAACTAATTAATGAGGTCCAAAAAACAAAGCAAAACAGAAAAAATAGAATGTACTTTCATGCCGAAAGGAATGGGATGTGCACAGGAAAGAAAACAGACAAAAAAGTAACTATACATAAAAAATAAGCAGAATTATAAAATACCAGAATTCGCAGTGTTCTGTTATGAATAAGTGAGATGTTGCTAAAGTTCATAATTGAGTTTGTTTTTCATGCAGGAGGTGTTTCTTAAGATTCCGTTTAAAGGTCAAAGTAATTGAAGACTCAATATCGCCTGGTATTGAAGACCACACTTTTGGGCCAACAAACGTAAGGGAACATTTTCCTGTGGTATAGTTAGCTCTAGGTAACAACAGGTAGTTAAACTTGCAACTAAAGTTTCCAATATTATGCACCAAATCTGGTTTAAAAAGGCAACTTGATTTTTGTTCTCTTTGACTAGCCAGTAATAACAGAAGAGTTTTTTGTCCCCATATCTGCGAGATGAGATGTAGGTCGGGTTGGTTACCCCCAGTCGCTACTCTTCCACAGTGCCAAACTGAAGGTTTTGAAATTTTTTCATGATTTGGAAAAAATATTTTGGGAAAATATTTTGTTTTTGCCAGTTTTTTTGTGACATTTTTTCCTTACTGAAATGCTTCTGATAGTTTTCAAGTTTATGCAACCACTATTTCTCGAAATATCATAAATCGCTTTTTTCAAGGGCATGCATGGGCAATTCTGAGTCAGGATTTCTGTGGCAGGTCGAAGCTAATCCGATTAAGCATCACGTTTGCCCCACTGTGCTCACCTTGTCGGTGCTTTTGATCTGTTATCAGAGCTCTTGCGTAACTTTTTCCTGATTTTAACTTAATCAGACCTCATTGTTGGTTTTTTATAAGTTTGATAGTTTTTGTCACGGGCATGCTTAGGCAGAATGGAAGTGCGATTTTACGTCAAGTTATTTTTAATCCACCTGAGAATTTTGCTGATCCAATTAAGCTCACATTCTCGCTAGTTTTGAAGCGTTGATCAGAAATTTCATGTCACTTTGTCCGGACTTTTAGATTGATCATAGCACTGGTACTATTGTCAAACTGAGCACACCTCTGCAAAGGTATTTAGGAACACCTTGTCCAAGTTTCTGTGAAAGCGGTTGATAGAGGTTCGGAAACATGGATGTGGTATCAACAACATACGTGAAACCTTTCTTTTGCAGAAAGTATTCGTAATGTGGAAACCATTTTGCGCGCTCGACATAAAAATTCTCATTGACTCCCAGTGCGACAAGCAACTGTGACAGTCAGGCCCATAACCAGGGGGGACGCAGGGGGGCGAATCACTCCCTACAAATTTTTTCGCAGCCCCTGAAAAAATGTGTTAGACATAGTTTGAAACTATTGGACATACTTTAAAAAAATTGGGCCCTTCTCAGAAAACTTGTCGCCTCCTCTGGTGTCCCAAGCTGGTTACGGGCCTGGTCACAGTAATAACAATTCACTCTGTCATCTTGCCCTGACCAGAAAAATCCGACTTAGTTATCTTGCTCAGTGACATGTTGGACAAACTGTGTGGGTACCAGCTATTTGAATCAAACGTTTCCCATCTATAGCATCGACACTGCTCAGGTGGAGGTGACTTGGATTCAGACAGGGAAACAGATCACTTGCCCGATTGCAGAAACACGGAAACAGACGTCACTCGTGGTCAGTGGCGGATCCAGGAGGGGGCAGTTTGGTGAATGGCGTCCCTTTGCCATAAATGCGCCCCTTTTTGGTGCCCACGGAAGTAGAACAGATTAAAAAGTACTCTAAAATAAGCAATGTTTTTCGCTTAGTTAAACCTCAGGATTTACGTTCCGGACTTCACTCAACCTCTTATCGAAGAGCGTGAACAATGCTATTGTTTCGTAAAAGTTGCACGGTTTCGTTTTATCTTTGCCACGTGAGAACTGCCCAGCCTTCACGGCAGTGTTGCCAACCTTGCGGTTTTCTCGCGAATTTTGGCTTGTTTTTTGTGGAGTTGCGGTTTTTTTGAAGACTTGCGGGTTGCTTGTTTCTGGGGTTGTTTTAAATGAAATTTGCTTGTTTTTTGGGCTTGTTTTTCGCAGATTTCTCTTTTGCGGATTGCCTTTTTTTCAAATTTTATGGCACTTTTGCTGTTTCAATGTACCGCTAAAAGCGTATTGGGCGTGTTTTTCGAGTATTTGCTCATTTTGGGCTTGTCTTTTCGGACTTGCCTCCCTGCTTTTTTATTTAATTTTTTTGCTGATTTTTCGTTTTGTTGAATTTTCATGCCAATGCATGTTGGGCTTGTTTTTCGGTTAAATTAACTATTTTTGGCTTGTTTTTCAAATTGATTTGCTTGTTTTTGCAAAATAACCTGGCATCACTGCTTCACGATTTCACAAACGCAGTGGCGTTCGCTCAACACAGTTCTCGACTTGCTGCTGTGCTGCATGAAAATGGTCTGTTTTTTCACAAGTTTATTTTTTTAATGCCTGTTGACCGCTTTGAAAGGAAAAGGAAAGGCAGTAGTAAAAATAGGAATGCAATATGGAAAACTTGTTACTGACTCAAGATTTTACAAGCCTTAAAACTGAAAACGAAAAACCGGTTTCAGGGCTATTGCCAATGCAGTTCGTGAGTCCGCAGTTTGTCTGCGTAGGTTTGCAACATGAAGGAGAGTGGATGGGTTTCTTGACGGAACTAATCTCCAGATTGACAGGGGCGTAACGAAGTTAGGTGGCGCCCGAGGCAAGAAGCAAGTTTGGCGCCCCCATTTTCGAACCTGAAGCCTTCCGGAAACAAATGTACCGTATTGAAGAATGTACGTGTAACATTGTTGGGATTTTTTGGCGCCCTCGCAATCATTCGGCGCCGCCGGAGTGATTTGGCGCCCGGGTAACCGCGCCCCCCTTTCCCCTCGTTACGCTCCTGCTGATTGAACCATAATGCAGCGTGTAAAAAGCTACAGACGTATACGTTAGCAAACAACTTGACACAATGTGACAACAATCCATTGAACGTGCTCGATTAGCTCAAAGAATTATGACCTATGTAACTATGCAATTGTGCAACTCCTCAATTCATATACATGGACAACGCAGAGTAGTATTGAATTACTGTTAGGGGTGTAACGAAGTTAGATGGCGCCCGGGACAAGAAGCAAGTTTGGCGGCACCATGTTCGAACCTGAGTACTTTCGGAAGCAAATGTACTGCACTGAAGTACTTGTGACATTGTTAGGACTTTTCGGCGCCACAAGGTTCGCTTGGAAACGTGATTGTCATTTAGCTTTTTCTTTGAGTCCTATCGTGGGAAATGAGTTGTCATGTCCAATTCTAAGAAGAACCGTTCTGCTTCTAACCAGGTCGGGAATGCGTTTCAGACACTGGTCTTCAATGATTTCTCTAGGGATAGCCAAAACAGTGGCAAACGTTTACGCGCAGCATGCTTTTATACCTTATAAATACATTTTGTAGACATACGAGATCTGTGTAGCTTGCGAAAAATGAGGCCCACTGATTGGGACCTGTTTCAAACGTTTTCTGAATTAATGATATAAAGCACTTTCAAACTGTGGTTACTCCCTGAAAAATCGCATAGTTCGACCAACAAAATAGCCACTTTTTGGTCTTCAAAAAGTAACCTCTTATGTGTGACACACAACGATTGTCGCAGACAGCCTTTGGTATTTAAGCAAGTGAAGACCTTTTTGGCGCCACCCTATTTGACTGTACCCCCCAAACGCTTGCACTGGATCCGCCACTGCTCGTGGTTATTATTGTTGATCACGACGATCAACGTCTGCTTAGAGATTTTTTTTAAGCAAACCTCTGGATGTACAGCAGAACATTTCATCTTTCTTAACTTTTTTCAGCAAGCTTCACATTTGTTTGCTACATATACCAAATGCAATCGAATGTTCAGATCAACGTCTCGTCATTACTGTCAGTTAACCAAACAAGCTTTTTTTGGATTAGCCGCAACCTAACACAGAAATCCCGATTCAGACCTAACCAGGCATCCCCTTGAGAAAAGCAATTTATGATGTCTCGAGAAATATTGGTTGCATAAACTTGAAAAAATATCAAATATATTTCACAAACAAAAAACATGCAATTAATAGGGCAACCAAAAGTCAATAAAGTCAATTTTTTTCTGCCTTTTTCAAAGTTCATGAAACGTGCACAAACTAAGTTTCACGCTCATACCATGAGGGAATCCCAAGTTGTTAGTTCGAAAAAAGTCAAAATTTATCGTTGGTTCAACTTTTCTTGCAATACAGTTTTTTTCTCTTCATCGGTATTTTATTGAAAGTACAACAACACATATTGATATGCTTTTGCAAGTTTAGATGCAATTCTGTAATAGTAATGGGTTTGTTGCGATTTCTGACGTAATAATGTTGTTTTACCCAGTACTGACCGATTGAATATTATGTAGGATAGGCGATAGGCGTCGTAAGGCAAGAAACGTGGTCTTACAGTAGCCTACATGGTTTAGTAAATACTCAATCCATTATGCATACAGTGTTTCAACTTTATGATGTTCTCAGGTTTGACTCTACTGTAGTTATTTTTGTACTTATCAATATATCATCCCCAAACATAAACAACCAAATTTTTTTTAATTTTCGAAGCATAGAGTGCACGAATATGCTTCTGGGTTAACATTAACACCTAAGGCTGGATTGTTTTGCAGTTGCAAACGCAGAAAATTTATAGGTCAAAATAAAGTAAAAATTTGTAAATTATAAAGCTAAAATTTTAGGTTTCAAGGTCAAAAGATTGGTTGCCCTGGTAATAAACTTTCAAATGCTCGAAAGAGATTTTCCCAAAAGACATGAAGAATTTCTGAAAACTTTGGTTGGGGGAAACAACCCACCTGCTCTTCCCTTTCCTTACAGAAATTGGCATTTAAATCCTTTTCTATCACTGCCCAATTCACCCAAAATTGATATGAAAAAATAGATTGCCAAACAAACCATTTAACATTGCAAGACGTTTTAATAAACAAAAACTTTCATGCGTGAAGCATGAAAATTGAAAATATAGGGGTAGATAAAACTATCTCTTGACCAGTAAACGTTTGAAAATATAGAAAAGTTCAAAATATGGTGGCTTAGCTTGCCCACATAGTGGGTAGTTTTACATAAGAAATGGGATAAATTGACCAGCTTTACAAATTATTTCAAAGAATTGCTGTTAGTCAACAAAAATTTTTTCTGCGCCAAATTTTTTGCCACCTCTTTTAAGCAATTATTTCTAGGACGCAATATGACAAAAAGCAGCTTTACTTACAACATATGTTGACGAGAAGACGGAATTCTCCGTTTTTTCAAGTCAAACAATTTAAATGCGGTGTGAAAGCCAGAGTCACGGGGGTCAAAGAGACACTGGGCCCTTGCTTCTCGAACTTTCTCCCTGAAATCATTTTTGTCAACCAATGTGATGAACAGCCGCTTGCGATCGGGTTTGTTTAACAGTTTGTAGCTGTGTTTAGTGGAGGGTTTCTAATTGGGCTCAACTTTGTAATCTTGAGTTTTGGTCTTAGCAGCAGTACATAGTTTTTCTATTTGTTTCAATGTCTGCTTTTTTGCGCAGGACTGACGATGTGTAACACACGATACCAGTTTCCTTACTATGAAATAACTTGCGATTGATTCGCTTGGTGTGGGTCACAGCTGTGACTTAATTATTATTGTACATTCAGTAGATTAGCAAGAAAGTAACCAAACCAAGAGACGTGCTTTGCAATTTCTTTTGATTTTGAATTAGTATGTTGTTGGGAATTCAGCAATTCGTGTTGGGGGAGGATTGAGGTCCTAAAACCCTTCCATAGAATCGCTACAGAGTTATGTTGTAATTTGCGAATGCTGCATGCTCCCGTCTCTGCACAAAATATTTCCATCTGCATGTTCATGCAAGGAAAATAAAAGCAAAATTAAAAGAAAGATAATTGTTGAGCGCAAGAATATGAACAAGGTGAGTTTAGAATAAATACCAGATTACAACAATAGATGTAAAAGGGCGCAACTGTTACTTCTAACAACGTAAACGTGACACTTTACAAGTTAGTAAAAAATATGGTTACTTCTGTTCTACTAGATGCGAAAATTTCTAGATTTGATGGGTTCAGAAAATGTGAAAGTTTTACATTATGTATTTTAACATTTGTTTAAGGTTTTGTCAGAGAAAAAAAGCTCTACATTAATCTATGCCAGTACCTACAAGATTTCGATGCTCTAAGTCCACGTGACAAACATTTGCTTCTTCTCAACGTGGCCGTACTATACAAATCGGGATGCAACAACTGTGAGGTTCTCGATTGTTCGATATCACCATGCCTCCTGGTGAGTTGTGGAGACTTACGGCATGGATCGTTTCTTGCTAAAGTTATACATTTTCAAATAAAACCTAAAACATTATTTCTTTTCTACTACTATAGCCCCTCACAAACATGATGAAATTCTGTAAGTAAAAGTCTACATTACATAGGTCTACATCTTCTTTACTTGAGGTTTTCTCTCATGAAAGCAGACTTGGTATGATTGATAATTCTGAATCTTTCTCGGAACTACATTGCAATTCTTAGTAGGTAAGGTCACTTTCCTCCGAAGCAATCTATACTGCAGGCAGTCAAAAAGCACCGAAAAACATTAGAAATGGTGGTAAAACATTAAAGCCAGCCCTCTATGTACTTGGCAATCAAATTGTGAACACATAATAGGTTATTTTTTTCGATAACATATCGCAAATTCATAGTCAATCCAGCCACTATATTTTCTTACAGTCAGGGCTGGCAGCCAACAGAAAGAAACATCGCCAAAATTTCCAATTGTCGTATCAATCCCTTAGGCATCGCTTAGAGTCGAAATAAAAGATTACAAGAGGCAAAGTGATTCGTGGCATGAGTAGAAATTGTTTCTGAATCGTGATGTTAACTTTCAGAACTTGTGCAGTGCCATGGTGTTATTCAATGTTTCTGTCAAAATCGCAATAAAAGTTGCAGTTTTCAAAAAATCCAGCTTCATTTTAACTGTTATGTAAATTGCTAAAGTTCACTTTTTCTTTTATGTCTGAGCAGGGAATCCCACAAGACGGCATTTGCAAAACCTCTGACCTCAGTGGAGTGACATCAAGCCGTCTGTCGTCCTGTGTGAAAGTGGGTAAATGCACGTGGTTCAACGGAGAAAGATTTATCCATCCAGAACCTATCCCTTCAATTCTCCCAACTCTAGCTGTTCGAGTCAACGAGTCAGAATATCCACCGCCTGCCCTTTCGCCGGGAATAGGTTCTCCGACCACCACAGCATCATAAGAAAACTTAAAAAAGTGATTCAAAGTTTATCACGAAACAGCCGCATTGTCAATGATATTTAACTATTTCTTCTTCCATTCATTAAGAACTAACATTTGTGAACCTTCTGTGCATAGGCGTAGCCAGGGGGCGATGCTCCCCCAAAATTTTTAGCAAATCTAGTCAGTTTGTGCTTTGAGAGGCGGTATCCAAACAAAATACTGTTACTCGCCTAAAATCAAACATTTTGGCCCCCCAAATTTGTTTGCCCTCCCCAAAATTTTGGGCTGGCTACGCCACTGCTTCTGCATTACGTATTCATCAAGTCGTCGCAAATTTTCTCCTGAAAGTGCGTTGATTGCAGCGCAAACGCCACTTGTGCCTAGCATGTAAATATTCGAAGAAAATACAATGTGGTCCAAAAATCTGATTTTAATATTGTGACATTGTATTTTTGATATTTACACACATTTTACTTGTATAAATTTTTGCTAAAACTGTTTCGATTAGACTTTCTTGTCTTTGATTCTTATGCAGTCAATTTAGTTTAAACTTTATGGCATCACTGAAGTAGAAATCCACAAAGCTTTGAATGAAATCTGTTGGTATATGATCCGGTTTCCGAGTACGTGAAATCGATAGCGATGGTGTAAACAACGTGCAGCCACTAAGCGTGCTGCATGGTTTGTTGAGTGGTGAGGTTCTGAAAAAGCAACAGATACCAAGCATTCCCTCCTGACACTCGTCAAACGAACACTTGCGTCGATGAGTTGTGGGCCAGAAACAATGGCGTAGCCAGCCCAAAAGTTTGGGGGCGGAAAATGTTCAACTTTTGGCGAGCAACAGTGTTTTTGTTTGGGACGCCGCTATTCAAAGCACAAAATGAACAGATATGCTAAAAATTTGGGGAGTGCCATGGCTCCCTGGCCCTCTTGGCTGCGCCTTGGTCAGAAATTTCCTGGGCAGGCAAGTCTTAAATATTGTAATAGTTCAGTTGAAATATACGATTAATTTAAACCGACTCTAGGTTCAAATAGAAACAGTTTGTTATTTGCAAGTTACAGTGAGACCATGGGCAGAGGGACCATACGCCCGGCTTAGAATCCCAGTGTTTTTGGTCGTGTGTCGGAGCCCTGGTCAGTCGCATAGGAAAACCAGACCGGCTGCAGGCAACAGAGAAAATTTTAGGTTGTGGTTGGGAGAGATATGGAAGAAGACTTGAAAATTTACGTTCCCGTTTCAGGAAAAGACGATGTCCTTTTCTCTTGCTCTTGCTTTGATAAAACTCGCCGAAAAGCGCAGGAAGATACGAGTACACATTGGTATCATAAAAATAGTCGACTGTTACTTGTTATTTTCACAATTTGATTTGCACAAGATCCCAGTTTGAAAAAAATACAGTCATCCCAAACAAGAGTGGTGTTACCTAAACTGTTTCCAAACAACATTGATTTCTGTCCTTGGAAACGCTTGGTTACAAATAAATAGGTATATATTTGTTATTATGTAATCATGCAGCGAAGCTGTCGACTTAAGATTTTTGAATATCTAAAAATAGGCAGTGAGGAGCCATCACTTTATTTGATCATACTCGACGACAAGTTGCGTGCACAAGCGGTTCGTTCACCACGCTCAACGTTCAGAAACATTTAATACAGTAACCTCACAAGAAAATAAAATAATTAAAAGTTCACCAGGTATTTTCAAAAGTTAAAAACAATATAAAAACAGTACCGAATATCACCACAACAGGAAAGTGAAAAAAACTATTTCTGCGACAGCTATGGATCTAGATGGAAGACAATTAAACAGTATACTTTTCGGTTAGTAAATCATGTTGTCTCGCCCAATAAGCTAACACACATGACAAGGTTAACGTTCCCTTCGTTATCTACTGCTGGCAATTAGATCAGAAGTGTTAGTAACTTGTTTTCAAATTCGGTACAATCTCACAGCTGTTTTCCACATTCTTTCTATTCTCAGAGAAAATCAACTGCAAACAACAGCAATATTTCTACAGCGATACTTATTCTCGAAAAGCCAAGAACAACTTCGATCATCATTTTCAATGTTACAGCAGATGCCTGCTACAAAATCGATTTTATGAGAATGGAAAGGCGATGCATTACAAGATGATAATAGAAGTGCATGTATATTTATGTTGTAGAGAAGTTTCGCGATTTGAAGCCAATGGAAATGTAATAATCATATGAATGTTTTTAAAAACAGTCTCGTCATTGGTTACCACATTCTGATCAGTAACAGGAAATCAGTTGAAAAGAACGACTCATTATAAATGTGTTTAAAGCGAAGTTTTGCAACTGCTCGAAGGCAGTCTATTTTTCACAAAAATCAAAATGATTTCCGCTGCAAAACTCTTACTAATATTTGAAAGTTGCGTTTAAATGTAATGCCTGTTTTAGAAATAAAAGAAATGTACAGCTGTAAACATTTCACATTCAACAGTACTGTGAAGAATAAATGACACAAACAACGAGATTTCAACAAAGTTTGCAGTGTATAAATGAAAAAACTAATCAAGACGATACTACAAAGACATTGCAAGGTGAAAATTATGTGAAACTGTATGTAATTTAATAATTTCGAATATACAGGATAAGCCGATGGCAAGATGTGGAGTATTTCCTTTGCCCATACCTAAAACAAAATGTTAAGCATAAACATTACCGATATAAAAATACCGGAATAAATTTCACTTCTTTCGAAGATATTGCTAAGTGAGTCTGGAACAGATATCACTGCGTGCACTGTTACTGTGTTCATTCTGTTCATAATAGCTGCGATAACATTTTTCTGGTTTGAATTTTTCGCTCTCTTCACAAACTGCAACGTTTTCAATCGCATGGTACTGTATATGTTTCACAAAATAAAAAAAGACTGCAAGTATTAATGCACCTGGTTGAGATTCTGTTTAATTAGACAAGATCACCACAGAGAGTTGGATATCTCACCTTCACTTTTCATTAAACAGCAGGCTAACAAAGGATTGGCGCATATTTCGTATTTTCTCCGCTTTACTCTCCTCATCTTCACTCGTGGTCCGCGATCTCGAAATGACCCGCTCTCTATTGCCACCCGGTGATGGTGGTTCGCTCACAGTGCAGTTTGGCTTGGTGTGAATGGGAGACGAAGGTCCTGACTCTTGCTCGCTGGATGGCTCAGTTGCTGGGCATGAGGGTGGAGCGGAGGCAACAACAGTTCTATCCGATGGTTGTTGTTTCATCTTTGTGTTTCCTACGTCAGTTGCTCCGAGGTATTCCCTGATATAGAGATGTGCTTAGAAAGTTGAATTCGATATGCCACCGAGTGTTTGTACTTAAGCCTGTAAGGAGCGCAAAGTCACATTTGGGCTCAGCCTTTATCGAGTCATAACTTGCCGACCGATGGAGCTACAGAGAGCTGTTCAAACCCTCTAAAGCAGAAAGCCTACTACCTTGGATTTTAAAAAATCTGGGCGGTTTTGGGTTTGAACTTTTTTGGTGTGACGTCACGACTGAGCAAGGTCAAGGGATTTTCAGCTGACGTCATCAGGGCTTGGGAAAGAAATTCAAGAGGCGATTTACTTGTTTTTTCTTTTTGAGATAAAATAGGCGATATCCCTCATCTTTAGATACCTTGATTGGCCATCTGGCGTTAGTGGTTGGCAAGTTATGGTTAGAAATCGATAATTAATTCGTTCAGGCCCGTAGCCACGGGGGGCATTTGGGGAAAGTATCCCCCAAATCTTTTTTGTGCTCCCCAAACTGTGTCGTGTCTAGGAAAATTTCTTTTAAACATATCATAAAAACAAAAATCTTGCTCCCCTAAAAATGTATTTTTCCAACAAACCTTAAAACCTGGCTCAGGCCTGTGCATCATCTCAGCAAAACGAAGCACACCAATTTTCTATATCGGCTTTGTTGTTGACACTAGTTTTACAGTACACTGTGTATTTGTGGAATCATTAGAATTCGATAAACTTTGCTACTTGCATCAAACTGATGATTTATATACGTGTATAAGGCAATAGCGTTCCAAGATATTGAGATAACAAACCTCGTGTAAGCACTTGATGTAGTTTTTTTAGGAATTAAACGTCAATGCTGAACATCTAGGATACAAGTTTTAAAATCAGTATCTGAAACGTGGTATGTTGCAATCTAATATTTTTCAGCTATCTTTGAAAAAAGACGCCATATTCCTTTTCCTCAACAAAAAATTTACCAATGATGTTTTTCACACGGTCAAAAACCCCGTATTTATAAAATACGAGCAACAGCTGCTATGCCTCAGTGATTGTACTGTAATTTTCCTCATTAAAACAAGCTCCATTGCTTATGATTCGACAACGCATTTTGGCTAGACCAATGCTTCATCATTGTGTTGAGGGAAGTTTCCAATTGAAAGGACAGAAGATCTCAATGCTAGTTAGTGATAAAGAAACTGCATTAAGTTTCCACACTTGTGAGCAACAAAAACTATTTTTTTATTGAAAATTATTGTGTGTGTTCTAATGTACACTAGCTATCAAAGTCGTGTAGCACGTTTCAAATCATTTTTGTGCGCGTGTGCAAGAACAGCTTATAGGAAAGACTGCAACTTGCAAATCTTCAAATTTTTTGAATTGAGAAACACCATATTTCGTCTTATTTGCAAACATATTTATGGTTGTCGTTTCTTTTTGAAAACGTTTGTAAGATAAAAATATTTATTGTGGTGGTAAATATGAGAAAGCGTCAACGGTCTGCTACTTTACTAAAGAGCTTCTGTATTTGCCATACACGGAGCCAGTTTCCAAGAAATCAATAAAAGCAGTGCTGTTTAGATGAGGCTGTCGCAAAGTCATTGCTCTTCTTAATGTATAGAAAATTGTATTGCCCGCAGACTACTTCTCCCATGTAGACTGTATAAACAATAGGCGTAATCGAATGTTGTCTGTATTTCATGGGAAGCATACAAGAATGCAAAGTTAAATGTTTTGTATAAACTTGTTTTTCCAAATCACAGCATTGTGCGCAACCTATTAGAAAGAGCATGTTTTAAAGCAGGCTGATCATTTTCATATCTGTCAAAGGCAGAGCCGCAGCCAGCTGATATTTTCGGGGGTGGCTAACTTGTTGTCATGCCTATAACTAAACATGTTTTTGAAAATTTCAGGAGAGGCAGTTGCTCGGTTGCCACCCCATGGTTGGGGTCCTGGCCAGAGGGTGTCAATTGTTACTGTAGTTTGGAGACCCCTCTCCTGGCACAACTGGTTTGACAAACACTTGATTCTCCTTGAAACCTAACTTTTACTTAAGGCGTGGTTTGTCGCAAATTGAGTTGTTGCATTACTTCAGTTGTTTTCGCAGCCGGTCAGTAGATTGCATGGATTAGGTTTCGGATGAGTTTGGTTTGGCCTCTAGATTTAGGAATAGATAAATGCAAGTCACATTTTCTTTTTTCATGACTTCCGTTGTAAAACATCATTCCGTTTGATACTTTTGGGTTTTGATCCTCACACACAAGCTTGAGAGATTCGCAATACATTGTCCCTGGCCCTATTTTCAAAAGTCATATGGTTTTACACTTCAACTGTACGAAACATCTACTCAGAGCCTGAGAAAGGGGTACAAGAGGTACATCGTACCCGGGCCCGGTGGGTACTGGGGCTCAGGAGGATGAAAATGCGCACCTTACTTTTTCTGTAGTAAAGCCCAAAATTACTAGTGTCAACCAATTGAGACTATTGCAATTAATATATTTCTAAATCTTAGCATGGAAGTTATTTTATCTATATTTTGATTAATATGCGAAAAAGCTATGTGTCGCGGGCCGCAAAAGTCTATTTAATTTCAATGTAGAGATTTCGTTGTAGTATGGAAGAAATTCTGGAACGACAATTACTTATTTGAGGTCGAGTTTTTGCAACACTTTGTTCAATTGAGAAAGCTCTCGCGGGCCGCAAGAAAAGTTTTCGGCGGCTTGTACAGGCCAGATGTACGGTCACTACGGTATACTGCATTTGTTAAGTTGTGACTGGTACAACTGCCAGTAATTTGACTACGTTGATGAACGAAAATACTTTTGTTTTGCAGAACGATGGAAGATTATAATCTGGTATCAGTGAGATGACAAGTCGATCGAAACACGAAGATTTCGTGATACGTTCAACTTACCGATATACTCTGCAACGTCATAGCCTTGCGGTTGTACCAGAACACTTGGCATATGACTTTCACTTTGGGTTAAAGAAATAAGACAAACAAACTTTTCTTCAGGTTGACATCATTTCCTGTTCCATAGCACATGAAGCTAGGCTGCTTGAGATGAGCAGCTTCAAGTTGCTGCGCAACTGTTACCTGGAGATAAGTCGGCTCTGGCGATTTACGTGACGATTGGCACTTTGGTGAGGCCGTATGCAAGAGGTCATTCGTTGAATTACGAGATCAGCAATCACAAGCCTGTCTTCTTCTTGCTTTTCACCAAAGAGTGGCATGCTGGAGTCAGTCACCTGCGAAATCGGAAACACTCCATGCATGAACTCATTCAACAAAGCTGCTGTTGGTGAAACGCAACTCTTCCTTCACGCCCCTTGGAACAAACAATAATTTGATTAGGCGGATCCAGGATTTTTTTAGGGAGGGCAATTATGAAGAACTCTAGGACGAGTTCATCTGGATGTGTACTGTCTGCATACTAGCAGTGAAAACCCAACCGCTCAGGTGACTTTTTTTAACAAACACAGTAACCATGTACATTTTGGCTAAATCGCATTCGCACCATTACCCAGGGTTACTGGGACATTTTCGGAGCAGAAACGGGCTTCACAGCAATTCAGAAATAATTCTAAAACTTATCTAACCTTGAAAAAGTAACTTGTTGAATGTTGGAAAAGTTTTATTATTCGCTAAACAAACACAGGTCCACGCCAAAAAACGCGTGGGGCAGGCATAGAAGTAACACAAAAACTACACGAAGAAACCTGAAATGCCTCCAGTAACCTTTCTT
>JGI24158J21664_10001255_pt1 | contig 27998 bp, 20 predicted proteins | sample Ectturendosymbi3_FD_21664 | JGI IMG/M metagenome (IMG submission 21664) | reverse complement strand
CTGACCATTATCCTGTGGTGCATAGCAAGTTTCTTGCTTTCGCTTCTTAATCACAAAATAAGTGACTTTTATCAGCACGAAAGCGCAGAAAACCCACGAGCAGGACAAAGGAAAAATCGCGGAAGGAAACCTCATCCTCGACTTGGAACTTATCCAACAGTAATGGTACATCGGTATGGTTGTATTTTTGTAGATGGCCATCTTCCTGTACGGATCGGTTTGGTCCATGTAGGTATTTGTCATGAATCCTGCTGAAGCAGCTATAGCCACAATTAAGCCGGGAAGACCCCAGCCTACGAAATAACCGAACCTTCGAGCAGGTTTCGGATTTTTGTTGCTGTATTCCAAAGCTTTGCTTGATATTTTAACAAGTAAGACCATTGCCTCCACGGTCATCCAGCCTCCTGATTATAAAAAACAAGCATAACGTGGTGTAAACAAGGAGTACAAACTGTTTTTGAGAGCAAGCACTTTTTCCGCTAAAATAATGAACGATTGGAATCTTTTAAAATTTTGCAAGGAGTAATCAAACTCTTTGATGCAGATAATAAAAACCTGTAAATTTCAAAGCTCAACATACTTGCTCCGACTTCAATATTTTTAACTTTTTTTGCAACAATTCCTTGTCGTTTCAAATTTTCTTCAGCTTGTTTAACTTCAGTGTGAAACATCAATATTTTGCGCCTAGGAACACACACTTCTGCTTGTTTCCAATTTGCATGAGCGATTATACACCAACAGCTTTTTAAATAAATGACAACTAAAATAAAACCACAATTCACCTTCATCGGAGACTTTTGGTAATGCTTGACTAATTGTGACGATCATAGTAGCAGTATGGTATATGATTAAACTTTATCAGATATGCTCCAGTAAGATTAGGGCAAGATAAAATAAGGCTTGTAAGTGCGAACACGAAAAACAAGTCGAAAGTTGGAATAATGACGTTTTGCAATATTTTTCACGGCATTGCTTTTCGGTAACTGTCTCAAGACATCGTTTAAGTTCCACTCTCACTGTTGCATTTTGCAAGCCCGAAGATTTGTAAAGCCATAAACATGTAATTTGTCTAGCTCTAACAATTTCAGGTTTCCAGTCATTGTGCACAGCCATTTTAGAGCGCATCTTACCCGAAGTCAGCAAAAAATAATGAATGAGGATGGTAAGAAGCTCACAACTCCTGTGATTGTTCACTGCAACTTCTTGAAATAGACAGCAAAAATGGAGAAGCATCAATGCCAAGGTCAGATTGATTTGTACAAAAACGCGGTCGCTTTTTAGGACTTTCCTCAGTTTGATGAGGATGATGAAAGTAGCGGCAAGACAGACAACCGATACTGTTTCAGCAATGTAGCTGAAGATCTGAAAAGATTTTCAAACCTGAATTTAGAATCCCTTGCGACTAAGAATGCTGTTTAGGAAGCAATATCGAAGGTACTGCAGTATTTGTTTATCTTCAAATGGAAGCCTTTGCCTTTCCCTTGTTGGTTATGCTCCTTCTTCAAAAAAATTTTAATGGCGTTCATTTGGTTTGCGCAAAAACCGAATCACAAACGAATTTCAATTTTATATGAAATATATTTTTGTCATATTTGTGTTATTTTCGTCATAGATCAATTAGTCATATCAGGTCAGCTTAGGTCAGTATTTTCTGAGTATGATTGTATAGACCTTAGGCAAAAATATGTACTAGCAATTTTGTATAGGTTGAGAAACTGATAATATTTTGACCGATCATCACTGTAAAGTTTGTAAACTTGATATCGAGTGGAAATATTTATTAAGATCCCAGTGCGTTTGCTACGATAAAGTTTTCTAAGTCACCGCGTGAACAAACTTGCAAATAGAGTACTCGTGTTCATAAAGTTTAATTTGTGGTTACATAAAAACCTTTTTAACGACAACATTGAAATATTTTTACATTGATATGTTTTGGAATCGCCAAACGATAAATTATGTACAAATATTGAGGTCATTTACGAATAAATCTTTTATATGTTTCGTTGACTATAGTTCGTGAGACTTTTCATGCAACCCGCGTAAAGAGGTTGTCTATCAGGTTGATTTACATAAAAGTCTCCTTCTGCCCAAACGACAATCGGTGATTTCTATTGAGCCTGTAGGTCATCACTGCTCCTGAAAAAGCCAGCAGACCTGCCGTATGTTTATTAACAAACTCGGGATTTTGTACAAAATATTTTAATGGTTGTACATTAGTATCCATCTACGATTACAAAAAATCAAGAAAGCCAATGTGAACCTTGCTACTCGCCTGCACTTCCCGAGGGATGGTGGTCGCACTCGCCGACAGTAGTACTGCAAACATGGTTGTATGATTGCAAGCGCAGGTTGTCATTTTGGGGTTTTCATTTTTGACGTGTTGACAGCCATGCTGCGAAAACCTCCCTTGCGAAAAGTCTACGAAACTGCAACGAGGCTGGAGAGATGTCAGTATTCTTCGTCCACCACCTGACTTCATGATATCTGAGACTTGCTGGTCCAGTTTAGAAGCATCCACCGGGAACGAAAATTCCGCTGACAGGTTAAGAAACCCTCTTCCACTAGCCAGGTACCCAGCAATGTTGAGGAAAGGACTACCTGGGAGTAGATGCGTTTCTGAGTGAACTGAGTATGGGGATCCATCCTTTTCATACCTATCTGGCAATATCGGGTCAAGATTATAGATGGAAAGATTTAAGTCTGCAACTCCGACAACAATCGTTTCTCTGATGGTCTTGCCAACATCTGCAGTTACTGTGATGTCATCGATTTCAAGCATCACTGAACGTCTAACTATCGGGTTGATCGCAACCGATGCCATTCGGAAACCACTGCCTTGAATCAGAGTAACGTTTTCTGTAGAAACGTTCAGCGCCAGTTTTTTCAGATGTGCTTCAATACTTTGGAGCACAGACATGTTGTTGAGTTTTTCCCTCGTTTGATTTTGCATTTCCGAATCGATTGGCGTCGAACGATTGTCACAGCTATTTTCCAAGTTTACCTCGAATTTGTCTGCAGAAACAGAGTCAAGTTCTTGTAAAGTAGACGTACGATTTGGAGTAACCTTTGATACCTATGTGTTTAGAGAAAATGTTTTAAGAAGCCTGTCTCGATACACATACTGTTGTACAGCTAACAATGATTAAGCCAGTAGTTCAGTTTCACCGGGGTACTGCAGCGCCAACGGCGCAGCAAGATCCAAGGCAACTTAAATCTTCATCAAAGGTAGTGTGAACGTACCGACCGGTTTCATTCGCTCTTGACAAAGGTACTGCAACTTCATATAGCTCTAAATGGGCGCCATAAGCACAGGGGTTTGTGGACCACAGCGGCAAACCATTACATTGCAGGTATTTAAACGATTATTCTTAAATCTTATAAAATTACCTGGAACCCAATGCGAGATACTCGTTTGAAGTCTTAGAAGAGTTCCAAACGAACAAAATATCAGTGTCGAGAAAACAGTTGTTAAAGTTCTAGTTTGCATATGAAATACAGGATGAAGCAGAATGTGGGTGCGCAGATTTACCCTTTGAGACACATTCTCGATGCTTTATTTTTGGAGAGCATGTTAGGGACTTGGGGAAAAGGTTCCGTTGTCTAACTCAGTTAACCCAAAAATGTGACTTAGCAGTTTCTGTTTGGGGATTTTCTTTATATAACTTTCAAAAACGAACACCTTGTTTCTAGTTTTTGCAGTAGTGACACTCGTAAAAAACAAATTCAAACAAAATCTTGGATTTTGTGATTCTATTTGAATAAGAGCTGATGATGCCTATTTTGTAGGCGAAATATATACTCTGTAAGATCGTAGTGTCCGATTGTGTGCTGAGAAAGGATTTCTTTCTCTAGACAAAATCTTGGATATGGTTTGTTTTGTAAGAAAGTAAATAATAAAAAAGAAATGATTCAGTAAATCCAGACGTATAGTATAAGTAAAAATAGGACCAATCAGCCATTTTTTATTTTAAACTTCAAAATGAAGTTTCGTTCAGGTCAAGGGACTTGCAACGTGGATTTTTCTTTTTGATGTGACATTTCGGTCATTTGTCCGAAATAGTCATTTTTTCGTTTTCTGATTTCTTTCTTATGACTGAAAAAAGCATTACGGCCGAATTGACTTAATTTTTTTCTGTCATTCAAAACAAATTCGTTCAGCGGTCGAAAAATGACTGAAAAAAATTTTGCCTATCGTTCGAACAACTGTTCAACTGAACGAGCTGTTCAGGGAACGGGTCTACAAAGTTCTGTTTTGTTCTTCACCTGCAATGGCATTCACATCTTTGTCCATTAATCGCTGCAGAGAAACGTTGATATAAGATACTTCTGCAAAAACTCACGAACTCAACTGCTTCTTTTTTAGGTAGTTTTGCACATTTTGTATTGAAGAAGTGGTTTCAAAAATAGCAGCGCATATTCTTTTACACTTCAAAAATTGAAGCCATATCAACTTCCATGTGGAAACTATACACCGTACAAGACATAACACAACTGCACAAAGTGTAGGTTGGATTGTGACGCAGGGTCACAATTTGTAATAATTATTGTAAATTATAATTTATGGAACTTTGCTGCAGTTTTTTTCCTAAACGTAATGTAAGTGTGCAATCCGTGGGGCATTGGCACCGAGTTGCTATTTATGACGACCTGAAGAGGAGTAAACACAGCGAATGAGTAGTGATAACAACATATTGCGTTTGACGAGCGATCTGTGAAGTAAACATTTCCGGCGTACCTACGTGCATTGCAGGTTTGCAATGTCTAAAACACTTCCTGTGTAACATATGCTCTCTTCTAATAACGTCCACAACGAATAAGTGACTCTCTGCAATTAGTCAGCCTTCGAATCGCCGTGATCAAAACAGGAAGTTCTGACTGGTGGTAAGATTTCACGAGGCCACTAGGCCTTGCAGTGTTTGCATTATGATGTTCATTGACTTATTTTTTGCAGCAGAAATACGATTTTATGACTCATAATAAGAACAGTAAAGCACGATGCAAGAGATCTGTCTTAGTCGTCGTGGTGACAATTGCAATTTGTGTGAATAGAAAGCTTCATAGAATGAAGTCGACGACAAAACAGGAAAACAATCGTACTTGAAAAAAACAGTTTTTTCTCATTAATGTGGTCAGGACCTGCAAAGACTCCCCAGGAGTCTGCATCAGTTGCTATTTCACAAGTTTTTCTCCCCATCCCACAGCCTGATATTAGCATCATGATGCAGCAGCGGCGTACGCAGAAAATTTTCATGGGGGGTCATTGAATGGCAAATGGTAGTCATTAGTATTTATTATGCGCTGTTTGTGACGTCACCGTTTGACGTCATATCCATGTTTCCAAACCAACGTTTGGCGAAGTTTGTTGACACAATATGCATATTCTTCTACACACACTCTCCTTATCTTATGTGTCATTACACTGAAGATAAACAAACCGCGTTCCTAGTTAGGATATAGGAGAAAAATACACCCAACGCTACGATGCAGCACTTCAGAAGCGCAAAAATATTAGGCTGCGTTAAAAAAGGGGAGTAAAACGCACTCATCACTTCGTCAGAGCAATTTGCAACTGTAAAATAAGGCTGCGCTGATATCTCGTCAAATACGAACAGTCGAGCACAGAAGGCGTGCGGCTGGAATGGCAGGGGCACACCACGGTTTGCAAGATCTAAAATAGCTAAACTACAGAAGAATTGAGAATGTGCACAAAGTACGCAAGAAAACTTTCTTTTTTTTTGTTATGCGTAGAAGTGCAGCAAACTTTTTGTTTTCTTTTTTCCTGCTGAAGCATTATCACATACATGAATGCTTCTATGTTAACAACTCCTGTTTTTGAGTTAGTGCAACAGTTTTATCATGCTACAGAAATTGGTAATGTAGCCAATGCGGTCAGTGCTTGCCCTGATCAGCCTTAGCAGACAACATAAAGACAATTGTTTCGGATTAAGAGAACTAAGAGAACAATCTTAAACATGCGTAGTGCACGTGCGTAGTCCAGCCCGAGCTCGACCTTAATTTCGCGCACGTTATTTCCTGCATCGTCCCACGCAGTGACCTGCTGTGCCTGTTCAGACGTGTAGAGGCTACTTCGCAAATAGCTCCGTATCCTCAACATGAACTAAAGCAAAGCATGTCAAAGTCTTACTCCAACCCAGAAAGCATACAAGATGCTAAAGAAAACATTTATACAACCATACAGTCTTGGGAAAAAGTCCAAGCTTTATGAAGAAACATGGGAAAATTGAAGAAAACACAAACTTAGTAGAAAGCCCAAGACAAACCGCTGGCTTAGCAAGAGTTGCACAACTACGGCATAAGGACCAAGCACATGACTAGAAATACGTCACGAGTAATGACGACAATATTTATGTAAGCCCAAAAGAGCAAAAATAAACAAGACTTGGAAAGAAAAGCAGCCGCTCCAAACACGATATGGATACTTTTCGTAAACCTGCCATGACATGACAATTCAGGAATGGACTTTCTTCACAAACAAACTATGGCATGATGATTCAGGAACGGATGCCTTTTGCAAACAGGTCATGAAATGACAAGTCAGGAAAACAACCACATTTGGAAATATGAGCTTGAAAACCTCCATATTACGTCACGAAACCAAGGACACACCCACCAAATGTGACCACCTAATTCCAAAACGTGTCAAAGAAGTAAGGACACCTCATCCAAAGAAGGGTGCCTACCGTCATATGACACAAAACGAACCGTGGAACAGCTCAGAAGATATGGTCATGTGATGAACACATGACGTACGACGCTTCCTAGATGCAGAAAAGAAACCAGAAAATTACTATATAAATTACTGCGCATTTTTACATGAATTCAGTCTTCTTGACTCGGTATTAACAAGGTAAACTTTGTGACAAGGTATTAAAAAGATAAAGCAGTTAACCGCGAATAAAAGACCCTACTGAAAAGTAATACTTATGTGTGGTACACTCTGACACTCAGGAAGATGCAGTAAAGATATAATTTCTCGTGGTAGAATTTCTGCGCAACATTTATTCTTGCATTGAAATGGGCTAGAAATATTCTTTTAAAGGCGGTTACACCGTCTGCAGAATGGCAAAAACTGTCCTGGATATTAGCTTTCCCGAACCTACGTTAAAATTAAAAAGCTATGTCTAAAATGCCACTATTCCAGTGATATTAAAATACCACAAAAATTTGTTATGATACGGACGTGAGCTGACGTACTGATTCGAAGCGTATGTGGTGTGTTGTACTTGTGCCTGCCTTTTAGACGTGCAGGGCGAAAAAACAACAACCCACGATACCGTATAAGCATTTGACCAGAAGTAGGTTTTTGTCTGTAGTGTGCTTCAAGTAAACACCCAAACGATATTAGATGTTTCCAGTTTGAATTTGTTTTTTCCGAGTGTCACTTCCATTGATAGTAGCTAGTTCGAAAAGAAAGTCTTCAGTGTACTTTCAGTCTGTGCCAACGAATACTCTGCAACAAATCAGTGTTTTCTGATTGACGCAAATTCTAGCATTCGGCAAAAAATGTTGATAAGGTGGCAAAGACATCTGCACAAAAGATACGCAATTGTGTAGGTTGATACAAAAATTGTACCCTTTTTTCTAAACATGTTTTGCTTCGCTTCTTTTCGGAAAATGCGAACACACAACGGAAAGAAGGCCGAAACGGGAAACCAATAATAGAGATTCCTGCTCGGCCAGGTTCACTCTATTGTTATTGCTTGTGAACCACCACATTGTTGAAGCGCTTCCCAGTTTAGTGCTCTGGGCGTGTGACGCAATACGGCGACACACTTCACACTTGCATCAATATTGCACTATCTATTCTAGACGAAAATACTTAGCAGATTTTTTTCGTTCTTCTGATGGATAAAGAAATGCGAAACACATCTATCAGATGCCTTTTACCACGTAACTTTCAACTTATTTGGCTTTTCATCCATAAAGCAATTCGCATGGAGAATTCGGACAAGAATACTAGTTAAGAGCACAAATTTTCGTGAATGTATCTTTCAAAGACTATGTCAACAAAAGTAAACTGTCAATATATCGATATTAACCTTAAAAGAGCATTAAAGGTAAAACAGCCTCAGTTGCCTGGCAACATATACACCGGAACCCAACCAAATATATCAATTCCACTGCCTAATAAAGCAGATATGGCTTGGCATCTCCAATAGCCACTGCCTTTTGAAGTTACAAGTATTGTTTTCATAAAGCAATGTCTTATGAAGTAGGGAATGAAAAGTAAATACATTTTAACAGGAATCATTCCTTCCGAAATTTGTTTTTGTTTTAGTCTCATCGACAATCGCGAACCTCGTAATTGTGGTTAAGCTCCACCTTGGAATCCATAACTGTGTCAAACTAATCCTTTTTTGGTGCTCATTTTATTGTACAGTACAAATAGCTTTGGTGTTCTCAAAATAAATCACGTATGCTCTGAAAGTGTACCAAAATCTACTTGCTCAGTGGTCCGCACTGAGCAAGCAGATTTTTTCTATGCCAGGGTAATCTGGCAGCAGAGGCAGCAGTGGGGAAAGAAACGAGTAACTTTCGTGTTAGACAAGTCAAAAACATTGGATGTTGGCAACAATGGCAAAGGTCACAGATTGAGCACTAGAGTTGAAATCAAACCCCAACACTTCTAAGCCTAATACAGTTCGAGCTGTCGGCATTGAACAGTGAGTCAACTGAGTTAGTGACCGAATCGGGTGCAGTGCTAATCTAGCCCTGGGGTGGTCAACCTTTTCCACAGAATAAGCCAAATCTTTCAAAACGCGGAATATCGATGCGTAATACCATCGGTTATTTCTTGTACCGATGTTATTTCACATCATATGTGATTAACCAGGTAATATTTCAAATGTAAATTAAATATATGGTGAAGCAACAAATAAACTTCACATTTATTTACGTTGGATTGTGACTGTAAGTTTGTGCTTATTTCAACAGTTTTTCAATGTTTGGTGTTAAATTTATTACTGAGAACAGTAAAGAATTCTTCAAATTTGAATGAGTCAGGCGTGTACTCGTTTTGCTTTTAATCAATTTAGTAAACGAAATGCTTTTTCACATGTGTATGTCGTTCCAAAACGTCATATAATTCTGAGCGAATTATCTTAGTACTTGGAAACTTTCACACAGTAAGGATCGCCAGAAACAGAAGTTTCAGAAGAACGAGGAGTTGAAGGAAGCTCATCAGATTTTGTTTCCAATATTTAATTTGCTTTCAAGTCAATGAGCTCTGCTTTTACGTTACTTGCCATTTTCATTGTATTTTGCTCATTACGTGAGAGTGGGATGATAAATGCGAAAATGCAGTCTTCTTCTTCAGCAAAATCACAAAAGTGACTTTTAAATGAATCTTACAATAACTTGTTTTTTTCAGGCCTTTTTATTAAATTGCCATTATCAGCAGCACATTCAATATGCTCCTTTAAATGCGGAAACCGGCTCATATCCACATTTTCTAGCAAGTTAGGAAACAATTTGTTCATGTCCTGCAGTTTCATATTCAGATGATTGAGATGGTTATTTACATCATCTAAAAGTGCCAGATCAAATAGACAGTTGTTATCACATAAAAGAGATATTACCTCAGGTAGCTCGTTATTCGCTTCCAGAAAATCATGAACAGCTTCTTTCAAGATGATAACTGATAACTCACAAGGGATTTGTACCAAACAAAATATCGACAGGAACATTGTAGAAGTTTACTATCTTGCTTTATTACGATCACAAGGAAGCAATTCGCCACTTCAAATCTTCCAATGCACCATAGGGATAGGTTGACCACACCTGGTCTAGCCCATGCACTACTACCTCGAACTATCGCGAATTATCAAAGCAGGACATTTCAGTCAACACCACATTAAACATTTTTACAAAACAAGACAGTTTCATTATATTCGCCTTCTACTTCCAAATTTACATAATTTTTTTCTTACACGAAGATCTGGTTCAGAATTGTTAGCAATGATTCTCGCGTGCGACATGGTGTATATCAAAAATAACTTTCAGTTCAGGGCTTTGCTAATCTAACACATTTTACATTCTGCTTCGCAAGCAGACTCACTTGAAGTAATTTTAAAACAAAATCTCGTGGATCTTTGTGTAAGATTTCTTCGGCATTCGCGTTCTGAAACAAGCAGAATAAAAAGTAACTCAACTAAATACATGCAATTAAACGGAGAAAAATGTTAACGTACTCTCACGACATACGACGCTGGCCATTCATCTTTGGTTTGAAATTATTTTAGGAAAGTTTCTGTGAACTTATTTTGTGCATGTGCACTGAAAAATGCAAAATACCAAATACTGTCTCATTTTTACCGTTTTTTAAAGTTTGTCAACCTTTCTTCATCTACTTTTGCATTTCTACAACCCATGAACTTCAAGAATTTTTACGTTTGTGCAAAGCTGCTTTATCGCTTTAGCCAACAAAAGAACTGCGGAGTCGAAAGAAAGGCACTTAAACAAATATGAAAAAATTTTTGAAAAATGGAGTGCTTTAACGGCGTTTCAAATCATGAATTTATCATGCCCACAAAAAAACTCCATTCTTACCTACACACACTTCTTCGTAGTCTGGACCGTTATCTCCTCGACCTGTTGAAGGCAAATATAAAAAAGGAATAACAGTCATTAAACTTGGAAGTTACTTGGTGTTGTAAAAAGAATAGAGAAGAAATGCAACAGGTTTTACAAAAGAAGATACTGATTTTTTTCTGTCTTTTAAGAGTTTTGATGGTTTTGCATCGAGGTCTTGGGTTGCGTCGAAACGCGGAAAAAATGTACGAGTTGCTCTTTTTTCTCAAGTGACGTCAATTGTTTTCCTATGATGTCTGAAATTTTTCTAAAATATTTGCCGTTAAACGCTGAGGTAACTTGGAAATACTGTGACAGAAAAATTGATAGACCTGGTTGGCAACTTAGCAGCAAGTTTAATTACAGCAAGTTTGATACTGCCCATCGTCATGTCGCTGGATAATCTTCATGTCGCTCGACTGCCATATTATACAACTTTCATGCTGTCAAATGGTCTTATTGTTGTAGAACAATGTAGCCAATCTCTGATGTTTTGAATTGACTCACTACCAAATAGTTGTCCTCGAAATACCTGTGATTCGCCCAGTTTTCCTATTTATGAAACACGTGGTAAAAAGCTTTTAAAAAATGACTGGACGAATCAGGCTACATGCAAACAAGGTTTCAGGCAAAACGTCGCATAGCAAATACTCAACGCTTGTTGGGATACAAGACATTAGCGCCGGGTAAGCCTGATGTCCTTCTATGGCTATAAGAAACAACGGTCGGAAGTAAAAATTAACTACCTAGTTTCAACAAATGGGAGTATACTGTTATCTCTGCTGGTAAACGCTGATTGTTCTTATAGTCCTTCACGTTTTTTATTGTTTCAAAACTGTTAAGCTTTGCCTGTACTTCTACTTCAAAATACAAACAATAAAGAATTCACTGCAAAAACAACTTATAATAAAACGGTCGGAATTTCCAAAAATCTTCAGCAGATGCATGATTAACGAACATTTTGCCACCACAACTTACCGCCACAATCGTTGCAATTCACTGGCTTCCAATTATCTGTGTAGACGTAGACTTGGTTCGTCTTGCAAAACTCTGCATTTATGTTTGAACATGCTGAAGCAGTATTTTACATTAAAACAAAAACTTCTTGAAATACTTTTTGCAGGATGTTTCAGAAGTGCTTGTTTTTCACTAAAACATTAGATTCATCTTTGATTAAAGCATAACAAAGAATTTACAATCAAAAGTTTAGTTTATGAGTGGCGTATTGAAAATCATAGCCTAATTTCACATTCTATTATATTAGTACTGCAGGTTTCATGAAACCCAATTATCTGCTTCATTCCAGATGGAACCAATGTTTGACTGCTATAACTAAGTCAAAATCAATTTCTGCAGATAATTTTGCCCTTTAAATGCAAGTGTAATCGTTCATTTCATATGGTTGTTCTTTTCCAATTAATTACATCAATGCGCATGTGACATGCTTTTACATGCCTAAATTTTGCAAGTAAACACGAGAGTAGTATGTTCACGCTTTGTGATTTGTTGCGCGTCTGTATTAATGGAAGTTCACGAAAACGACCCGGATATAATCACAGTAATTAACATTCCGCCATAAAGTGGAACGCACCAGCTTAGCGTATGATGCTATAACTTTGATAATACTGGCAAGTTTCCTATGTGGGTTGAGAGATACCCTTGATCAATCTGCTGGGACAAAGACTTTCTGTTGCGGGATCATGGTGGTCAAGGGCTTTCTTGTTGCGGATGAGATAGAGTGCGTTCAAAAAGTGGTACCATGTGCTGAACTCAAGCGTTTGCAACTGTTCTTAACAGCAAAAGCTATAACCCAACTTTTTCGGGTTTGTTTTTCAAACAGAAGAAAGATGAAAAAAATACACACAAATTACACGATTAAAACCGAAGTTCTGTAGATAGCAAGTGTAAAGCCAAAGAGCAAGGGCATACAGTATTACAAAACAGCAAAATCGCACCATTTTTTGCAAAAAATTCTTTATTGAGAGTGAGTAATCATGTTCATCTTCTCCATATTTTACGAATAAAACGAAATCTCTTTGTGTGAATGTCTATAAAAAAAACTCAAAGCTACAAGGTGTTTGGTGATCTGTGTCCACCCCCAAGTGCTGCAAATAATGTTATAGTCCAATATTTCAGTTTTTAAAGGTAATACGTGGTTTTCATTTGAATTTTACGTTGTGCATTGGTTATTTTCAACCTCAATGGAAATTGAAATCGTTTTTGGGGGATGGAATAACGCCAAACAAAATATTTTCCAAAAAATTAAGCAAATCAAGACCTTTTTCATAAATTTTACTGGCTTTTTCCAATTCTTGAAGTTCTTACCGAGACGTAGGCCTATACGGAATATAAGCGACTGGAGTTTGAGTTAAATTACGTTTCACTAAAATCTATATAAATGAGACGAAATACGCAGCATTCAAACTTTGACTCAAGTTTGAGTCAAAATTCTCTGTTTTATTAAAATTTGCCTCTTCACATTTGTAGACCTTATTCAAATCTGCTTGTTCTGACAGTAAGGCCACTGAATAACGTCAAAACAGCTCAAGCCCAGCTGCGGATTGTTTCACACCAGATTCTGACAGCTTTGTTTCTTAAACTTTATATGTGTGTTTTCAACCGGGGCTTCGAAGCTTCAACTCACTGTCGGTCTCTGTATAGGTGTGCAAATTGTCATGGGTTTCAAACGAATTTTCTTCATTCATCGAAAGCAAGAGACGAACTGTCGTTTCGTTTCTCAAAAATTTATTTTTGGAAATCCAGTTGTACCGCAACTTAAAAAACGATTGGTTGAAAACATGCCTCTTTCGCGTTTCTATTGGTGGTTGAGAAAATATTTCCCAAACCTGGTATCGAAGTTCAAGAACCTTGACATTGGTTCAAAACTTAGCCACGTCACTGTCATTATAAATTTTAAATGCTGTAATACTGTATGCATGGGCGTCGGAAAGATTTCCTCCAGATGGCGGCAATAGTGGATTTTTCAAAGGGTAGCCAAAAAGATTTTCCAAGGGGGAAAAAGTGGTGAAATTTTATTTCAGCCATTCGAAACTAAGAAAAAAACGTTTTTGCGCTGACAATTTCATGGGAAAATGTCAAATTTCAAAATCCAGGGGGAGGCAAAGCCTCTCCCTTCCGACGCCCATGACTGTGTGCTGCCCTGACCTTGCATTTGCAAATCTTGGCTTCAAGCCAGACTCGAAGCAAGACCACCGCTTAAGCGTATTGCAGCTGTGGTGTTCTATAAAAAACGCGCAAAATCGCAATAAAGAGTGCTGTAGATATAATGCCACAGCCATGGATCAATAGCACTGTTATGTCTGTATGTCTGTTGACGTGTTGTTCAAGTATCGCCATAGGATCGTAGGTTGCATAAACCAACAAAAAAACGTCGCTTCCTGCATCGGGTGTACTTGTTTAATGTAACGAGTTAGTGCTTGTGCCTTAAAGTTTTTTTGAAAATCTACGTTCCTTAAAGACCGACATTGCCACGCAACGCTTTTCAACCATTTCACATGTTCACTCACCATTCTTGTTGCATCTGTTTTGCGATAGATTGAAAAATTCGCACTCTCCGTCTAAACAGAAAGATTTCCCCTCTCCTGGATATCAACAAAACACGGACGAATCACGAACCGTTTCAGCGACCTACTGTGGTTTGTTAAACAAACGGTAATTTAGGTATTTTTATCAGCAGAAGTTTCGCATACTTAACAAGAGTGTAAGTGCAGACAAATATTGGAAAAATATGATTTTGATTTGTATCCGTCGAAAGAAATTTTGTGGTTATTAATTGTGCTGCTTCCATCAACAACCTTCTCAATATAACCAAAGGTAATATCAAATTTCACAACATGTACTGTAGCTTCCGCTTTTTTGCTTATTGTACAAGACGTTATCTAGTTAGCATACCGCTTTCTTTTATTTACTGTAGGCCAACGCGTGCAACGGAGCAATAACGCAAAATCCAGTGCAATTGCATCAATCAAACTTAAGATTTCATGTGTTTATATTAAAGCATTTCAAAGCTTGACAAAATACTGTCAAAATGTACAATGGCGCAAACGATGAGATTTTTAAAATTTGAGTTTGTTTTCTGATTTAGATATCACGCAGATTCTGCAACGTCCAGTGAATACGTTTTTTCGGAAAAACACAAATAATATAAGTGAGAATTTTTTTCTTTTTTTCAATCAGAAGAAACACGTTTCGCTCGAATCAGGTTTTATATCAGTTCACCAGCTGCAGAACGTTTTAGCTTCTGTTGCAACAAACAGTGTGTGGTGTAGGCGTTAACAAATGATACTTTTTCTTGGGTATGTTGTAAATTATGCGACAAGCTACGTTAACCGATAGTGTGAAAAATTGGTTAGTTTACCACATCGGTCGGCAGCTTTTCCGAAGTCGCGGGCCAAAAACAACCTCTGCAAGGTATGGCGGGCAGTGCTAATTTTCCATCAACAATTCCGTTCCTTTGCTGTTGCTAAATCTTGGGAATTCATGGAAATTCAATCAGATTAACTCGTGATTTTCACAGTTCGTAACGAAAGCCCAAAATGCGACATAAAGCACATTTATAGCACAATGTCGGAGGGCAGATTCATAAAACATAATTAGGCTGGCCATACACAGTTACTACAATTTGGTAAAGGGGCTTCGGGCCTGATAATTTTGCTTCGCGTGCCGGATCCGGCCCGCGTACCGTAGGTTGCCGACCCCTGGTTTACCGCGTTTTAAGAAAACTTTCCTTTTGTCGCGTACTTTGTCCCGCTTTATGTATGCGCATGTTTCAGCTTTCTTCAGTTCAATAATGCAACAGACATTTTTGGTCCATTATTTTTGAACTATAGCTTCCACATCATGAAACGCGAAACGTTACTGGCTACATTGCATTTGGCTCACTTACCTTGTGGAGATAAAACTTGCAAAATACATGACAAGCAAGGAATAATAGACTCCAACATTGCGTTGGAAATTATGAAATATAAAGACTAGCCGTGCTACGAACTTGGTGGGAAATGTATCTTATCATTGTGTTTGGAAAGTCGCCTACAAATGCTTTGCTTTCATATTCTGCACGTAAGAGAACAAATGGCATTTTTTAGCTGAAAGAAATACGACAGTTTGGATGCAGAGCTTTGTTTCATGGGTAAAAAACGTTGCAAGTGCAATAAGCTGGTATAGGTTTTTATAATAGCTTTATACATCATGAAACAAAAAATGGAAATGCAAACACAAGCTCGTTTTTCAACGAAGCGGCCTATAGCCAGACGCGTAGCAGGGGTCAACCAAGCAGTGTCCCCCCCAATTCCAAAAAATTGGACCAAAATATTTCAGTTTAATCAAGCCGTTGATGGATAAGTCAAAGAGATATACTTCAGTGCAAATCAACCAAACTTCTTGAGGAACCTATCCTGTACTTGGTCTTTCAGTTGAATCTGATAAAAGCAACATTCTTTGCCAATTGTCCATGATTAATCAAACGGTGTGTAGGTGTAAGTGTTAGGGAATTCATGCTTCATATCATGGCTGACCTTTATCTGAGACTTAAGCTCTGCGTGGGAGTAGGTAATTATGAAATACAAGCTTGTATCTAACCGATTGTAATCACCAACCGCAAGTAAAAGCAAGGGTGTAACGCTGTTCGCAGCCGTTTCTGCCACAGCAATTTGCTGTATCCTACGGTAACATAAGCTTCATATCACGACCTTCGCAAAAATTCCTCTCTGATAATCCTGGCGCGCTGCAGACATAACTTATCCTTGTTTGCAGTGTCAGCTGTAACATTCAATGAATATCGTAGCTTTTTGTTTTTGTACAATTCGAAAACTAAATGCGTGAATATGGGGTGATATCCATTTTATATGTCTTGAGGCTAAAACTTTGGCTGAGAAGCGATTCAGTTTCAATGTCTTCTCAATAAGCAAAGGCTTGCAGAGGTTTGATGATGCCCGGGGCGAATACTTGAATGTATGCCCCCTACGAATATCTAGTATCGAGGCATGTGAGAAATATAGGCAGAGCAAAACTACCAGTCCAGGCCTTTTCTACATGCAAAAAGATTACGCCAGAAAAATTTCGCCTCAAGTGAGAATTAAGAAGAGAAAAAAATTGAACGAGTCTCGTAACACGTTACGCAACAATAGTTAGGGCCTTGAACGTTGTAAACAGTGGTGCCAAACCTGAGGTTTTGCCCCCAGATCTGAGGTTTTCAATGCCTTTTTGGGTTTCTGGGTATATCTTTGGAAAATCGGGGAGTTAACCTTTTACTGCATGGAGGGGTATTTAAGATAGCGTATGATTGAAAAGAAGGATATTTGCCACTCTCTTCTGCAAGTCTAGAAAGAATATGTTCGCAGATGAATTCCATGAAATCCAGCAGAACCGTTGGCTCTTTGAAAGCAGAAACAGTCGCAAATAAACTACCTTTAAGGCTACCACCAAAACAAATTAGACATGCATCACGTGGGTGGGAACCAAAAAAATACAAATGGTCTGGATGGGATAGTAGGCAAGAGATACAAAGAAAGGCTTAAATTTCAAAAACACGAATCTGCCATTGATACTGGAAGTGAAAATGAAGAAGAATTCTTGCAACGTGTGATTAAGATATCTTGCGACATATCTTTTCATGTGTTTTAAGTACCTTGAGACCTGCTACTCATTCTGGAAATACAAAATGACGAGGAATGCGTTTTATTTTGTCGTTAGAATAACTTGGATGCTGTATGCCTTAGCTTGTTCTTTTTATGCAAATATGTGATATTTGTGTTATCTGGAAAATATTTGTTTTTACACTTCGTTAGCAACGATAGATATCCAGTTGTACTGTTCATGAATGAGTGATTCCTCGATAGTAGAGAGATTGAGCTGATTTTGTGTATCTTCCTATCTGGGGTTTTCTGTTTACAGCTAGGATAAGGTAATGAGTCTAAATGGGGTTTTCCAAAAATTTCATCGGCAGCCCTGGTGGTGAAACGTACTTGCAAGGTCGTAGAGTTTTGCAGCCAGTTTTGGCGAGAAAAAGTGAAGTACATTTCAGAAAGAAATCTGGCGGTCTGCTCAAAAAACAGTACGTTTTTCAATATATCATACTTGGCGCTGAAAGTGCTTTAGCAGCTCTGAACGATGCTCTGAAAATATTTACTGGATTATTTTGATCTTTTTAAAACTATTGAAAGCGAAGAATCTATCACCAAACCGTAACGCATGATATAGCCCTGCGACAATTCGCATTGCCACTAAAAATGAAACCAAGCAGACAAGACACCATCGTAACATAAAGCGTTCTTTACTCATAGACCCAACTTTGAACAAGCAAGTTTAAGAGGTCTCGGTTTGTGTTCACTCTACTGTCCGTTTTGTTTTGATTTTGGCGTTGATAGTGAAATCGTAATGAATTACGAATGATAAAAACAATGCCTTTAACACTTTTCAACAATATGTCGCTGCCATACCTGTGTTGGAGACACTTTGTGCTCCAACATGTCAGGAAATAAAAATAACCATAAGACTGAAAGTATTGAAGATTCCATGGGAACAAGAAAAATGGATGTTATTGATCACTAAGTAGACTGGAATATACGCCATATGAACACAAGAATGGCAATGAAATCACTCTGATTTAAAGAGAAGATTCCAAAGCGAGCTCCTTTGGTCGAGTTAAGTTCGGAAACATGGATTAAAGTGGTACTAACCCGATCGACAAAAAGGAAGGGGAAGTTTATACTTATCCAACTGAGAGTGATGGACGAAGTGAGAGGAAAGACATTCTTTATTGGGATAAAATGTGGCGAGACAAAACAATGGTTGAATATGTACACTAGATACTAGAGGTGGCACGGGCCAGCACTTTTGCAGCCCGGCCCGCCCGGATCTAACAAGAAACCGCCCGTCCCGTCTATGCTAAACCACAACTTATTTTCTGGCCCGAACCGAGCCGTGGCTCATAATCTACCGTAACCTCAAAAGCAAACTAACAACACTTAAGTTTTCAGTTCATTGTCCTTTGGACAATAAAACCATGCAGTCTTAATGGCTGTAAGTCCGCCAGAGCACTTTTAAAAACTTATTCGTCCGCCGCCTGTAACGTGACATTAACACACGGCAAGTGTGTGGTAGGCTGCACTACACTTTCTAGTAACATACTGAACTTAAACTTTAAACCCTAACCTAAACCTAACACCTAATCCTAAACTAGGGCTTCCCAAACTAGGATACATGTAGCCCTAGGCTAGTAGGGGTGCATTTGCCTATCTGAAGGGGTACATTTGAGGTTAGCAATAGAAGGCAAAAATAAGTTTACAGTTTACATAGTATTCATTTCGAAATATTTATACACACATCAGAGAATATTTTTTCAATATCATTATATGTTTATTGGTAAATACATTCTTGTTATTTTCCACGGCCTTTTTGTCATAAGAAACTTTAGGGGTAGGCTACATGATCATCTATCGAAATGCTGAAGAGGCACATGGCCATAGAAAGTTTGATAACACTGTCCTAAACCTAAACCCAGTCCCGTCGCCACGGGGGAGCTTTGGTGGGCTTAGCCCCCAAACAAACTCCAATCCCCCAAATTGAAACATGAAACACTATAAATCAGTGGGGTTTTTGTCAATTTTTAGAATGTCAAGCCACCCCGCACAAACGCAAAGCCCCCGCAGAAACGCAAAGACCCCCTATTGAAAACTGTGTGGCGACGGTTCTGCCTAAACCACGGCGACAGACTATAAATTAAAGTGTATGTTGCTTTGATTGATTCATAACGTGGTTCACTGGTTTGCGTGGAAACAAATGAAACAGAACATTAGCAGAACGGTAAAATGGAGAGAACAGTAGCAAAACATTTCCTTGTTAGATTTTGAAACTTTGCGAAACAAAAATTTTCGCCTAATTGGCGAGCAGACCGCATCGGCCCGGAATGACGTCACCGCTAAAAATTGTTAGCGGACTGTTTCAAAACCTTTAGCGGACTGCCCGAAGACTGGACTATTAGCGGTCCGTGCCGTCTCTACTGGATATCCTTTGTACCAGGACAAAGATTGTATATATGGGATAAACAAACGTGTTACGACAACTTAACTATTGGAAAAATACGCAACAGTGTGGATCGAGCCTATGAACTAAATCAAGAGAAATCCGCATAAACCCTACTGACGCTACAAACAGACATGGTAGACGAATTACTTGAACTAGTGTTTTCCTGAATTGCATCATAAGAGTGGGAAATCTGAAATCACTCCCATCGCCGTTCTGCGCTTACACAAAAAGGACAGAAATGCCCCAAACTAGCATTGATGATCCGAACAAAAAGAGCAGAAGCAAAGGAGAAAAAATAAGAGGAAATCGCCGAAAATGAAAACCTGTTGGTTGTTGACCACAACAGAACCGTTAAATAATGTTGAGCGAACTCAGAACTGTTGAAATTAACCGGAACAGATCTATGAACCTAATAAGAAGAAAAGATGAGTTTCTGAAACGCCAAGCCGAGCTCGGTCGAGAAAGCGACTGCTCCTGAAACTTATTCCGATTACATTTAATGCTCTAATGAACCAAACGTTTGTTTATTAACTGTGGAAAATATTCATGTTATAACATTTCAGTTAATGTGTATACGACAAGCGAGAGTGAGTATAGCGAGTGAGAAATTGTATAATGTGTGTATAAAAGAAACAAATGAGAAACGACTTTGTGGAGAGATAACCAAATTAGCGAAGGCATAGAAGAAACTCTGAAAAAAAACGGAGAAAGATGTGGACAACTGAGAGACCAATTGCAAGCGAAAATGTAACAATGTCACGAAGATTGAGATACGCCCAAGTATAAATATTGATGCGATAATCATCTCAAACTTGGCACAGTTTCCGACCAACGGCAGAGGTGGAAGCTCTACGGACTGGGACTGTCGTCAATGGATTTAACGGGAGAATGCCTGAAGAAGCCCTAGGGCAGTACGATTGTTGCTTCGTGGCCGATGACACATGTTGTCCCAGTGAGCGATCTCACACAGAACGGGAGTTCATCTCTATGAGGGGAGGAGCCTAACTTCTTGTGTTAAAACCTTGAGTTTTCCCTTGAAGAGAAGATAAACTGGTACGATGATCTTCTAAGAGTGAACGTTGTGAGCACGATAGAACGAAAAAAACAAGCACAGTGACTGATGTCACCAAGAACGAGAAAACAAACGGGGGCGAATGCTAAGAAAAAGTGCGCAAGTTTGAGAAAAATGACACGTTGTCATCCGAAAGAAAAACAGACCTTGAGCAGGTCTGTGAAGACTGTCGTCTCAGTGAACCGATGTTCACAAAAGACTGTTGCCTCAGTGTGACCTGATGGTCAAACACAAGCATGTTCTTCACATGGCGATTGAGCCAGAACGAAAACTTTGCGCGATTTCTGGGCTACAGGCCAAAGCAAGATCTTTTCCTGCAACAGCGAGTCAACAAGTACGTCACCGAAACAACTGATTGCCGCTACGAAAACGGGAGTCGAGTTGCTTCAAAATTATCGAGCGAATGTCTTGAAACGATCATTTGCGAGTTAACTATTAAACTGCGAAGTCATTTTTCTGGATTAGTGTCAACTTATGTTCTGTTCGAATCGAATGAACTTGTGGGTATCGTATTTTATTGTTTGGTGTGCTGTTTCAAATATTTGAAAGTATATAAGTGTAATAAATATGTTTTTGAATATAATTTAATGTGAGATACCGTTGGCTGGTTAAAGTAAGTCAATGTTTGTCAAGCATGTTGTCACTTTTGTCTTTCGGGTAAAGGAGTAACCTGCGCTGGCTGAGCTAGTGAATTTTTCCATCAGCCTGAGTGGGGGGCAGAAATAGCCGACGTAACATATGACTGCGAAGCTTAATACTTAACCACTTTATACAAATTCTAACGGGCAGGGTTTGATAAAACCTGTGCACCCCTTGCGAACCTTTCACGCACTCCAGTTAACAGCCCAGATTCTGGAGAGAATCAAGAGATCTTTCGAAAACTACAAGTCGCAGATTACGAATAGGCTAGCAGGAATTCGCCAGCCTACAAATGGGGAGAGCGAAATAGGGGTGTGGCCTAAGGATAACGATGACAGTGCTTCATCTCTCTCTTGGGTCGCTTAACATAGATTTTCATGCCCCCATCAGGCAAGTTACCATCAGATCCATGCAATGTGTGTTAGTGACCTTACATTACAAAAGCATCTGGCTATAGCATTTTAACAAAACGTAGTTTTTTAATAAATGTGTTTTTTGCCCGGGGCCATTGCCCCGTTTGTCCACCCCCTTCTGCACGCCACTCTTTAATAAACTATAGTCACTCTTTAGCAACAGCAGCATTCATTCTAGATGTTCATTTGCTATGAAATCTATTGTGACGGTTCAATCACAGTTATGTGGACCCTTAACGTTTCCATCATGATTTCCAATCACCGTGTCGGTAGCCGGCGAGTAAAGAATCAATCTTGTCAAGTAATCAGGGTCCGACTAGTGCATATAGTTTCAAAGTGTTTAAACTTTTATTTAATGTTGATTGCACCCCTACCCTCCAGTAAATAAATTGAAATCATTCAGCTGCAACGAGAAAAGTCCGCAGCAAAATCTAACATAAGTAGCATATGTCTTTTATTTTGTAAGTGCTGAGTGCATTGGCACTGCCATTATTTACAAATAGCTTGCAATCTGCCGACTCGTTTAAGTGCATGTAATTAAAATGAAACCTCATCGGATTGTTTCCAATTAGGGGTTCAAATTCCGCAGACAAGTTAATATGTTTTCTACTATACTGTAGAAGCCCGTGGTTTCTACAGTTAGTTACGTGTAGTACCAAGCTATCTTTACATGCATCTGAGCGTGGTCGATAAGTTTTGTAATACTGAGATTACGATGGTGCTTACATTTTATTACCAATGTATATCGCAATTACGTCAGTTAATTTTAGCATAGTCTCATCAAACCAATTTAAAAAATAAGCTGAAAGTACTATAAATGTTTTACGGAAGTATTCTAACGGACCCAAAAAGATTTACAGATCATATCAAAAATCCAAACATTTTTCAAACCCGTTGAGAGACTAACATTTGTGTTTATCATCTGCACACATCAATTAGTCGCTCAAGAATTGGACGCCATAAGGCTGCATGTCTCATATGCGCAAAAGTTTTGTAGATGGCCTACTTCGGAAGTCGGTGTCTTAGAAACAAGTCTCTACTCGGCTTCGACTAGACGTGTGTTGGTGTACATCAAAGTGTGCAAACATGAAAAAGCGCCTTCATAATTTCGCCCACGACAACTTCTTGTTCAATTGCAATATTGGCTGCAAAAAGCATATTGCATATCGTGCTACGTACCATCGGGATTTTCACAAGCACTTGTGCAGGCACGTTTAACGATCAAACGGTAACATTGATCCAAAGTAGAAGCTTGGAATTTCATTAAACTTACTTTTAAAATTGTCAATTCAATTAAGGCTGTATTTTCATTTGCCGGCTTAAATCTGAACACAATTGTGCAGGAATAAAACGTCAGACAAATTCACGTTTTATGGATGATGCTTTGAAACTAAGCGGCTTCAAACATTCAAATATTGAGGACTCGGTCGTTGTTTGCCCTCCCCCATATTAAAATATCTGGCTACGCGCCTGCCTATAGCTCAGAAATGTGACTTTTTTCATGTGCTTTCTGTTATGAAAACGATTCTAGAAGTACTTGTCGATAGGGATTTGACCAGATATATTGTGAATAGACGAAAGAGTTGTCAACAATCAAACGCACATTCAAACGAGCTGCTGTCACTGTTTACAGTAAAATCGTTACACGCCTCACACTTCAAGTTGTATACAGTTCTGCTAAGGTTTTGTGTTCCAGCAATACACGCGTCTGCAAGTTATTTTTTCAGTCTTTGAAATATTTTGTATGATTTAAAAACTTTTTTTCCATAAAATTTGGGTAATATTCAACAGTTTTCTTTCATTCTCATAAATGCTAAATTATTTCTGTCAAAACTGTTCCTTGCTGCTATTTTTCTGCCTGTGTCCGCTGCAGTACAATACTATAGCGGCTGCAAGCTTCTTGCTTGGTCCCGCAAACCGGGAACTACCATGTAAAACCACAATAGTAGTCTATTTAAAACTATCGGAAAATATGAGCAACGTCACATCAAAGTGCAACGTAACAGGATGTACACACTGCGCTAGCAACATCACAACCCTTAACATCCTCAACAGAGTATGCAGCATGCATTAGTGGACGTTTCCTGCTATGAGCTTTGAATGAAAGTACTACCGACAAGTCAAAATGTTGCCGAAACTTTTCACAAAATGCTTTAATGTTTGTATATATTTTGCTTTTTCACAGAACACATGTAAGATAAAAAAAGGGCAAATATTTCAAAATTCTTTCAATATCGCGGTTTTGCGTGGGATTCAGACTTTCAGTGTCAGAATCGTGAAAGTAAGCAAAGCAAAACCCTCTCGATAGATTACCCTGAGTGCCTGTATGTATATTATGCGACTGTTTTTGGATTACCAGTTTCTCTTTTGTGTATATGAATATAAATCCCAGAAAAACTCACCATAAAAAGTTTTGGCAAACAATCTTTTTTGTAGAAACAAAGATGTTGCAAGGTAAGCCAGCAGTATACAAACAAATCTTATGTTTTTGGGTTGCTTGCGTTAATCATATTCGCTTCAAACTATATCTTTCGTTCATTGGCTGAAACATCAAACTTTGAAATCTCTATTACTTTCTTAAAATTTGAGATTTAAATATCCAGGATCAAATCGTAAGTATTTCTTCTCTTTCAGTTCGGGTATTTCGTATAATGTCTCTTTTTCCTATATATGTGAAGGATTTTGTTTGGTTTAACTTTTGAAGAGAGTAGAAACAAACTTCAGAAATTCCTTATGTTTTGCCATTTGAAATTTTGAAATATTTGTCTAACAAATTTGGGTAAAGAAGTTCATTTTATGAAAGTTTTCGGCGACATTTTGTCATTTCACACCATTCAAAATACTAGATATGAAGCAGAATTAAACCCAGATTTGAGCTTAAGTTCTACTTTTTGTGCTTTTTTGTTTCTGATGACTGTTTCAGAAGGAAATACAAGTATAACTGGTTCAGATAACACTTGAGAAAGTGGAGAGCATAAATCAGAAGAGCTGATTGAAAGATATTCTATTTTGCAAAAACAATTAAACATATTTTTAGTACATTTTGCTTCTGCAATATTTTAAGTGCTACGCGCTTTGCAAGCCTTCAATTATTCCGCGACTCCAAAACTCTTTTACTGGCAAGTACGTGGCTTATTTAACTCCCTCAGACTGCTACATTTTTTAAAGCAAATGTCAAGGCTTCAGAAAAAAGCCAACTCTTCTGTGCATTCGGCGTACGCTGAGACACGAAAGTTCACAGCCCTTACAGTGAAAAAGCCCAAAATGCAATCCTGGAACAATTTCGGATACAAACTAAATTCCAGTTACTTGCAAAGCAGCAAAGTGCTTTGGCAAAAAATCTGGCGTTTTCGCATGCAAAAACTCAAACTTCTAGATATATCAAAAACAACATAGTGTCTTACTCTACAATGAGGACGACATTCTTGGCAGGTAAAGAGAATATTTGTAGATCTTTTGAACCCACTTACTCCCACGCCATCGGACAAAAAGTAGGTGAAATTGGTGGAAGAAGTACCATTACAGCCAACTAAGTCTTCCTAGCTGTGAAAAAACTGAAGACTGAAAAGGCTGCAGATTGGGATGACATCCAATCTGAAACACAAATTCTTGAATCATAGATTTATTTGACAGACTCATTTGTGTCAAGTGGTTTTCTGGAAGGCCGCGGAACGACTGGCAGGCTGGGTGATCATCCCCGTACACACGAAAAGAGAGATAGGATTGAATGCACTAACTACCGAGGCATCTCAATCTTTACTTTCCCTGGTAAAGTGTATGCCAAGTACCTTGATGTAAGAGCCCGCAAGATAATTGAAGCCAAGATGGAGGATACCCAGCGTGGGTGTCGTCCTGACCATAGCACTGCAGACCAAAATTTCACTCTCTAACAAGTTTTCACGAAATGTTGGGAGTATGCCAAAGATGTCTGCGCATGTTTTGTTGACCTCGACAGTGTATTCGGCCGATTCTTTGTGAAATCTTTGGGGAGTGTTGCGGCAGTACGGTGTTGATGGCCGCCTGTTACTGGCCGTCAAGTCATTGTATTCATGCTCACAAGTTCATGTCAGCGTCGGCTAAGTTAAATCACAACCGTTGGTATGAATGTTAGAGTCCGACAACCGTGTGTGCTGTCATCACTCCTCTTCATAGTGTGCATGGATTGCATTGATAGTCACAGACGATTCGATGAGAGTGTCACTGTTGGGAGCTGCAGGATCAGCCATTTGCTTATTACGGACGATGTGCTACTGCTTGCATCCTCTAAAACAGTGGTTCTTAACTTGGGGCAAATTTACCCCTAGGGGTGAATTTCATCTTCTAAAGGGGTAAAGTTACTGAACCATAAATTGCAACCAATGCATATCGTTATAAATCATTCTAAACTATAGTTTGTTAATCTTGTATTTTCAATAAACTGAGTGTATTGAGGTAAATCTGAGTGTATTGGGGTAAATCTGGTAATCTTGTTTGATAAAAGGGTAGGCTAAGATATGTAAAAAAGATTAGTAACCATTGCTCTAAAACAAAGCCTCATCATTTTTATGATCGGCTCTCAGCCGCCTTGGACCAGGTCACACTGAAAATTACCACTCTTAAAAGCTCTTAAAATGGCGGAGGTTTTATGTCTCTCCAGAAATGCGCTTTGCAAGTGAGCGACATTGCACTACAGCAGGTCGGAAAGTTTGACTACTTTGGGCCAGTTTGGGGAGCTATTTACGAATGAAGGAAGACAGAACAAGGAGATTGATACACCGATTGGTAAAGCAATCCCAGTTCTTCACGAGCTTTATCGCTCTGTGGTCACAAAACGGGAACTTTCAAACACCGCATAGATGTTAGTTTTTAAATCGGTGTTAGTTCCGATTCTCAGCTATGGTCATGAATCTTGGGTAATGACTAAAAGAGTTCTATCTCAAGCACATGAGGTAGAAAAGAGAATTTTACGAAGACTTCAAAGTGGAACACTTCGTGACAGAGTGCACATAGCAGGATTGTATTTTTCCACAAGATATACAAAACCTTTCATGGAACCTACCATTGATGATGCTCCATCGGTGCATATTCTTACTAGTCCAGCAGTACAGCAAACCTATTGTTCACATTTTCATAAAAGCACCAAATTTGCTATGCACGTTATCTGAAGGATTACTAAACGATTGAGGATATGGAACCACTCCAGATTTTGCCATCGTTAGGTTTGACAGCCATTTTCCAATCGGGCCGCCATTGTCTAACAAAATGAGATATCAATCAGCGCCAATTTCTCTGTAGGTCTTTCAGAGGTGATGAGCGCTATTTGTGACGTGCATTTACAAATGTAAATATTACAAATGCTTTTAGGTTGATTCATTAGTAGTGTGTTGGACATACATGTAGTGTATATGGTGAGTGCAAAGAAGTTTGTTTCTTTTCTCCTCATAATTTCTCCAAGCGACGTGCATTTATAAACGAAAACGCTACAACGGCGATTCATAAATAGTATTTAGGTTAATTTATCGTGTTGGACATATAAGTAGTGCATGTAGATTTAGCCAGAGTGATCATGAATTTCGAGGAGGAGAACACATATCTAAATGCCAATGTGGAGACACGTCACTCTGAAGAAACACCAAGAGCACAGAAAGCATTTGCCAGAGATGTGCAAACACTTGTGGCCGTCAATGAGGTGCTGGGAAATCCTTCATTCATTTTTTTCATTTAATTTCATGTCCGATTTTCCTCCAGGGAAGGTCGCGGGACAAATGCCCTCAGAGGAATGGGAATACCTCACCGTCAACAACAATCTTAGCAGATAGAAATTTTATCCATTCATCCATTTTCATGCCCACTTTTCCTCTAGAGAGGGTCGCGGGGGCAGCAGCCCTGGGAGAGCTCGGAATACCTCACGGTCAACATCAGTTTCAGGTAATACTGCAGGCTCCACACAAAGGTGGGGACAAGTAAGGTCGAAGATGTAGTCACTCCATTTAGTCCTTGGATGACCTTTAGGCCGCTTTCCAGTTTGTTTAGCCAGCAGGACTTGACTTGCGGATCTTTCGTGGGACATTCTGGACACATGGCCGAACCAACGCAGCTGGAATCTCACGATTCGGAAGAGAAGTGGTTCGACATTCAGGACTCTGCGAATTTAACAGCTTGTGGTAATCAATTCCCTAAAGCGTAACAGTTGCGCGCGTTGATTGCTTGCTGTGCATTCCTTGGTTTGCGTCCTTACTTTCGTGTTCGTTATTGTCATT
>JGI24158J21664_10001254_pt1 | contig 28004 bp, 25 predicted proteins | sample Ectturendosymbi3_FD_21664 | JGI IMG/M metagenome (IMG submission 21664) | reverse complement strand
ATGTTTCGCAACAATGGGTTGTTACATCATAATGTAATAATTGCTGCAGGCCTACTGTCCTAAGCGCAATGCTGGCAAACAACACTAGTACTGTACATCCACGTGTTTTGCGATTTTTGAGCTGATTAAGTTCATGTCCTTTGACTCAACACTCGATTATCCGCACAAAGAATTTTTCAGCCCGCCCCGCACCCGCAGCAAGTACAACCCGCACCTGCCCGCTCCGCAGCCAGTTCAACCCGCACGCAAAGCAGTGCGGGTTCCCGCACCCGCCCCGCAAATGCGGGTACCTGCGCGGGTTGACCCGCCCCGCGCAGGACTCTAGTGTGTGGATCACGAAGCTCAATCACTATTCAAACACAAAAAAACGGCGTGACAGTGCAATGTAAATAGTGATACCGCTGCTGAATACTTGAAACTTTGAACAGTCGCTGAACCGTTTTTACGTGCATTCCCCATTTCCTATATGGTTGAAGCTGATGTTAGTCACGCAAATACATTCCTAAAGCAGAGGAACCGACTGAACTCGGAAGAGCGTGGTGACTTGCAACTGAACTCACTGATCTCCAGCCAGATCAAAATGCTTTTGCTGTTTCTCACAGGAAACACCTCTCCCATTGATGGTGTCTCAAATATCAATGAAATGTTTGCCATTTTCCTTTTGTGCTTGTAATAGATCTTGCTCAATGCCTTTATGTTACAGTTAAATAGATTTAATATCAGTAGTTGCCTTGTTGGTACTGCAAATGCCCCCGTATTTGTGAGGTATTGGGATCTGAGAAGTTCACCTAAATCGGGGTTCGCTGAGATGTCTGGGATTTCACCAAGGGGTCGATAGCCAAAAGAATTCGCAGACCCCAGTGGAGACACTGTTCTTGTGCTCTATGTACTTCGTGATCTATGGACTGGTTCAAACATTGAAATTAAAAAATGCAGTGCACAGCAGGAACAGTTTCATTGGCCACTGCATGCGACAAGCTGCGCGCTCCACTTGCACATCATCTCTATCCGTCTTTGAGTATACTTGAGTGCTCATTAGTGCATTGCGCAACTGTGTAGTGGCCCGCTTCTCATTTTATTGTGGCCGAGACAAGCTACACGCGCCACTCGCAACTTTTCTCCAAGAAAAAATTGTGGAACCGAAAAGTTGCAAAAGAGCGTGGAACCGAAAAGTTGCAAAAGAGCAAAAAAGTAGCCAAAAAAGCCAAATAAAAATTTTGGAGCCAAGTGCTTCTCAAAAGAGCCAAATTTGTGTTTTTTGGCTCTAAAAGAGCCAATCTGGCAAGCCTCTAACAACGAGCACCGTGCGCCTCTGCTCAACACTAGAATTTGGTCGGAGGGCACACAATCAAGCAGTTGCTCGGGCTGGCGGGCATTCCCAGCAGTGTTGCTACACGCCACTGAGCAGATGTCTAAGCTGGCACGCCGTGCTAGCGACAGAGTGGCTCCTTCGGGTCCTCTGCGTCGCAGGAGTAGCTTGGATGCCTGCGAGAATAGGAAGGTTGTTCGTTCGTGTAGGACGCAGGCATCTAGTCACAGTTCGCAAGGCGTCGTTAATGGCTGGATCAGTGAGATGGGTGTGAGCACTGCGGCACCGTTACCAGACTGGAGTGTAGTACTCTGTTGTTGAATAGACCAGGGCAAGGGTGGCTGTTCGCAACGTCGTTGCTCCAGCACCCCAGCCAGATTTAATGATAGCATTTTTATGATTATTGGTTCACTTATCGTTATCTTCAAAGAAGCTGAAGTTTTTCCTCTTTGAAAATAGAGTTTGACCAATTGGGTATTATCCGACAGCTTTTTGAGTTGGTCGTCTTCAATCAATATACAGTAGGTATAATAAAACGAACTAATGCATACTATACGAGAAAAGTCCAAAATCCCGCGCGTGCTGCTGTATACAGCTGGCAAGTGTCATTGCTTGATGTCCCTTTTTGAGGTTGCTCATGCAACGACTGGGTTAACCAACTTAGCAAACTTCTCTACTATTTCATCTTATTTCAAACATTAGACTCAACAGTTACTGCAAATTCATAATCTTTGTCAGAACAGCAGTGCTTTGCTCCCAACCAGTGACATTCTCAGTGACCTTGGATAGGAATGCAGTTAAGGGTTACACAGGTTACTGTTAGTTTGATTGTTACGTGACCTCTGGGATATCATTTGTTTCATAACCTTTGTTACCAACTATGAAGTCGATACTGTATTAAATAATTTGGTTCCTAAGTAGCAAATACAGTTTTTATATTCGGAATCAATTCAAAATTTTAGTACATTTTAACCTGCAGAATTGCCATCCTGGAAACTGAAATTGCCCTCCCAAATCTGGTAAGTTACAAAATCGCCACATAGCGCATAAAATCGCCCCTGGGCCTGGGAAGCGATTTCGCCCACGTTGAGGACCACTGGCTCCACTCCTTCGTCCTATGTGGTGGAGCACAGATAAAATGCAAACACTAAGTTTTTGTCTTATCCAAAAGGCAATACGTTTAGTCGTTTAGTCAGTGCACACAATACGTTTAGTCAGTGCTTAAACTATTGCGCGTACGCTACGTACCACTAGTGGCAAGGCTGTTGTGGCGGTGGAGCCGCAGCCTGAAATTTTAGTTCCCGTTCAACAGACACAGTTTGTGGAGCAAGTCAATTGTACAAATAATGCAATGAGCCAAAAATTTTAGATGCCAGGAGCCGGAGCCCGAAATTTGAGTTTGGGCTCCACAGCCGTGACCAGTGGTGCGTGAAGGTCTTTCAGGTGGTGCGCGAAAAGCTTGTTTGAAGGTTTATTAGAATTGACACAAAATACTATTAAATGAACGTAAATGATGTTCTAGTGAGCTTCATAACCAAAGTTTAGTCAGAATCGTCTGTTGAGTTACTGAGTTTTTGTTTCAGCAAACACCGTACGCGACGTAAAAACAGAACGCAGATTCAAGACGTTTAGGAACCACTGGACTTACAGCATGCCCTACGGAACTATCCGAAAGTAGTGGTTGAGCTGTGCCTGAAATTTGCCGTTTCAATTCTCACTAACGTCGCACTGCGGTGTGCCCAAAGCACTGAAGCAGCGAGTGCACCTGACAGAAATGCAGGATGTTGCTTCTTTTCTATCTAGACGTTTCTCTTTTGATGATTGTATTTCAGGAAAGTCTCCGTGTAATCAATCCCTTGTTTATTGCCGGCCTGCTGCGGTTTTTTGAAAAGAAGACTCCGCTTTCTGAAGCATATCTATACGCCACTGGCATTTTTGTTGTGTCTCTTCTACTCACCTTCACCCATCACGCCTACTTCTTCAGCTTGCAGAGGATAGGTTTCCACATCAGAGCGGGAACCTGCGGTCTCATGTACAAAAAGGTAATTGAAATGCACTTCGGCGGTTTTGCCTTGTAATCTGTTGCAAAGCTTTCTGTGCGTTTCTTGTGCAGACGTTGCGCCTCAGCCAACAAGCATTAGTTAACACTGCAACGGGCCAGATCGTCAATCTTGGTGCGACAGATGTGATGCGATTTGACATGGTGAGTATCTGTTAGCTGTTACAGGGAATGTTGTTAAACAAACTGATACTGTAATGCAGGCCATAAAGTTATTTTTGTTACTTGGGAGCAAAGGCAGTTTTGACATGGCCGCCCTGTTTCTACATCCCTTTTGTATGCAAGCAGGAGGCCCAAGAGGATTTGCACATAAAAATCCCTACTGGCAAAAGGTGGAGGGAATAGTGTCCACCACTTCTCTGTGTTTTATCAGGGACTTCTAGAGAGGGAAGGACTTGGTTTTACGGTTCTGTGAGGATGCAATTTTCAATATATTCCTTCACATCACTTTCAACACGTTAGTTTATATCAACCCAAGAAATTAAGGCTTCGACACTGTAATGAATGTGTAGGTGTGTAACTCCCGAATGTTGCTTTTAAAGTTTTTTGTAGGCTTTATATGAGATTTTTTAAGGAATAACTCATGTTCAGTTTTAACTTCCCGGAAAATGTGAAACCTGGAAAGTGCCGTCTAATTTGTGTAACTCCGTGATTTCGTGTTCATGCGTTCTTCACGCCGACACCCTTAAAAATGGTGAACTTTATTCGACCAAAGTTTGTAACTTAGTGTTGAATCCCAGAAAATTAGAGGTATTTTTTCTTGAGGGGTTCATCATAATGCAATTGTAGATTGCGCTGACTTTTTGTTAATGTCAACAGCACAATTCAGCGAATGCAGGCGTAGGCGGGATGAGTTGCTCAAAAGTTTTTCGTGGTAATTTCGCCCATGAACTGTCGAACTGCGTAAGTACATTTATATAGCGTTTCGGTGTGTTGAATGTAGTAACTAGCGAAGAAACGCATAATTTAATAAGCAGTATGACAAGATATTAAGTTCGTGAAGTGCTTGCTTGAAGTACACTGTTGAGCTCTGTTCAGAGATTCCTACGCGAAGTGTTTGTATCCATCCTTGCGATGTTAGCAGGCGGACGTTATCGTCAGGGGTACCAGGTGCAGATGGACCAAATATACCAAATAGCTGCAAAAATACCAAACACGTTGAAGCAGGCATATGCCTGTCAGTTCTGAATTACCTGGATGTGTAATGGCTAAGGTATAATGCTCCTGTGGAACATAAGCCTAGAATTAATTGCAAATAAATGAACAAAAAATTGTTAAGTGCCATCTTCTTTTATAGAAAATCCTTCCAAGAAATACCTATGAATGTTCGAACCAATAAATAGCAGGTTATAAAAATGCAAACTATGCACCGTGCCATAGTTTTTAATTACTTTGAATCTGTACACAAGCGTGTGATATATGTTTGATATGTCACAATTCCCCAAATGTCTTTGACAAAATGCTATCGCAGAGAACCCACTGAAAATTTGTTCAATTTTCCAGATTCATATGGAATAAATACCCCATATTGCTACTCAAAAATACCGAATAACATCAATAAATGCCACGCATTAGCTAAAGCTTGAAGCTCAAAGGAAACAAGTTTTTGAAAAACGCTAAAGAACGTTTTTCTGCCCACAACATGCCAAACGATGATGTACATGCCAAACAACGTTTTCTGATGCCGAACCACTTCTACAAACGCCAAATTTCTGGAATTTGGCAAAAATGGCAACTGGCGACCCGGACTATTGTTGATGGCGGCAGTGCTTCGAAACACGACTGCAGCTTCGCCGGACCACGTCATTACTTTTTTTCGCATCGGTGGAACGACCCCGGGCTTCGGAGTCGGAAGTTTTTGGGTGGATTCGGATTCCTAACAACACTAGGAGTCGGTGTCGGATTTTGTTCTCCCACTGTGGAAGTACAATTGAATCATTTTCTACATCACACTCCTATGTTGGGAATTCGTATTGAAATGGTACAATTTCTTTTGAAACTTTTGTTGAAACAGAATTCTTTCGGTGTAGCAGGATTTCCATTGATTGCTAATTGCTACGAAATTGTTGACAGCCAAACTTCATTCACTTCATGTTAAGGAATCGGAGTCGTGAGTCGAGAATTTTATAAAGGTCGGAGTTGGACATTTTACCTCGGATTCCCCAACCCTGGAATGAACGCGGTTTTATTATATTAACCAGGGTTGCGGGATTGGAGGTAAAATGTCCGACTGCGACACCAACCTTTCCAAACTTTCCGACTCCTGAACATAACGTGATTGAAGTTTTACTGTCAACAATCTTGTAGCAACAAGCAATTACTGGCAGTCGTGGCACACAGCAAGAATTATTTGTTTCAATAACAGTTTGAAAAGAATTTGTACCATTTCAACAGGAATTCCCAACTTTGGAGTGTGGTGCAAAAGTGATTCAATTGGCCTTCCGGGGTCGCAGATAAAGTTCCGACCCCACCCAAGGACTCCGACTCCTTGCTACTCCAAACCGACTCTGCATCCCTGATATTGACGTTTGCTTGCGAGTTGCACACTCAGCTCGTATGCGTAGCAAGTCTCGGCTTGTTTTGTTATAAGTGTCCTGTAACGTAAGGGACTCAAAAGGTTGTGTCAGAGAGCCACATAAGCTATTACACAACAGTTCGAGAGCCGGACATCTTACGTAACGTGATTGCTTCGGGATATGTTACATTCTGCCAAATCAACGCATCATTGTTTCAATATTGACAAAATATATTCGCGGGCCGGATGAAAAGGCTTCGCGGGTTAGATTTAACCCGCGGGCTATAGTTTGGAGACCCTGCTCTAACACATTGTTTATGCTTGTCTTATAGGTTGTTCTGTTTCTACACTTCGTTTGGATGGCGCCCATACAAGCTGTTGTTGTTGTTTATCTATTGTGGCAAGACCTTGGTCCGTCGTCACTTGCTGGTCTCGTGTTTATATTCGCCCTCATGCTTGGACAGAGCTTGTTAGGACGCCGGTTTGGACGAATCCGGTAAATTACGAATTTTTGCATTCTTGACACATTTGTGATACCTTCTAACACATAACTTTTCAGCTTTATCAGTGAGTCACTGACTGCGTATATTTCACCGCTGCTTCTTTTACACCAAGGCCCTACCCAGGTTTCGCACTGGACAATATTTATTCGGGTTTTCATTTCAAGAAATGTTAAACCTTACCGTGATAGGTCATCTTTCAGATACACTACGGTTTAAGCCATTTACACCACAGATTTGGCACCCTGTTACACCTTGCGACTCTAAAACAGCGTATTCAGCCGTGGCGTTATAACATTGCATGTTGGAGTCAGCGTAACAAAGCTTTGGGTTTCATTTTGACTATTGATGCCAATCAAATAAACTGCTTTTAGTTCGCCTTGCGTTTCTAAGTTGCACGATGTAAGTAAATACGGAGAATCTTCTAAAGGCAGTGTGTGCTGCTACAGTCAAGGAAGCTAGAGGGTGCGTTTTGTAATGGGTTGTGCATTTGGCAGGAAAGGATCGGAGTTTGCTGAGAAAACCAACAGTAAATACTATTGAATTGCTGCACTATTCAAAGACTAACCCTGGCAAATATTCCGCTGTTGCAAAGTTGCTGGATGACGCTTAAATTTTGTTTACAAATACTTCTTTATTGAGAAGAATTCGATATCTTTTGTGATTGCTTAAATCTTTCACTATAAATTTTCCAGAAATTTGGTTAATAACGTTGGATTCCAACGCTTTTTTGCCTCACTTGTGAAAAGGATATGCTGTCCTGCATTGCTCACGTCACTTTGCATGGTGATCTTAAACGCAATCCTAAACATATTTTATTTTAACGCAATAAACCATTACCAAGCGAAAGGCTTTCTGCTCTGTTATTGCCAATAACACCTGTGCTGGTTTTGCGCAATTGGTTTCCATATGCTTCAAATGTGCCTTCTGACGCACTAGACCTTGCAACCAGGGCCGGGATGGCTGTTCTAACAGACAGAAGAGTTCGTTTGATGGACGAGGTGCTGTCGTCCATGCGAGTAATTAAGATGTATACCTGGGAAAAGCCGTTCGAAAACCTTGTTGCTTCTATTCGAAAGTAGGTACAATGACATAAACGGTGGCGCATTTTTGCGGAATTGTTTAAGCCTTCCTTTCTCTTGCATCCAGGAAAGAAGTTCGCAAAATAGTAAGTGCGTCTGTCTTGAAAGCACTTAATTTTTCGATGATCTCCGTGTCGTCCAGAGTCATGATCTTTCTCACCTTTACTATCTACGTGCTGCAAGGCGGGCAACTCAATCCTTCGAAAGTATTGTCTTTTTGTAGTACTTGTGTCAGCATTGGTGCAGTCTTTCAGTGGATTTAGCTTTTGACGTATTTGTTGAGTATGCCAGATTTAGATTGCTGTTTAAGTGCAACTTCTGAGGTGGTGTGATTTGCGTTTTTGCAAAAATGCTTCTGAGGTAATTTCGTACAGTTGCTTAATGATTGGAATTAACAATTGGCTGCATAAGTTATGAAGTGATGTTGATTATATAGTTATGACATTTGTTTGTAGGTGTTTTCTGCCATCGCATTTTATAACGTGCTCCGCACATCAGTGGGGCTCTTCTTCCCCCTGGCTGTTGAAAAGCTTTCCGAATCGCTTGTCAGCGTGAAGAGAATCCAGGTTTCTGCCCGATCCTTGCCACTGTAGCGCGGTCCACGTGAAAGACTTCGTCAAAATTCTGATTACTTTCCAGAAATTCTTACTGCTCGACGAGAAAAAAATTGATAATCATGGTAATGTCCAGGTCAACGAGAAGGCGCAGGTTCAGTTCACTGATTTCACAGCTTCTTGGATTTTGGAAGAAGTAAGTTAGAAGTACTGTAGACTCGTGTGGCTTACTTTAGGTCTTGTGGCATCAGTGCACGTGGATTCCTGTCTAGTGCATTGGTAGAAATGGATTGGTTGCTGCGCAGGTTTTCCTGTTCATATTTCTGTGTGGCGAGTTTCTTTCTCAAGCGTTGTGTGATGTGTGTCACCACACGTCTTTACTTGCATCGCAGTGGTGTAAGAGTTCATTTTTTAGGAATGAGCTTGTCGTCATTTTTGCGGATTTGAAAAGCCCCTGAAGGCGCGCTAAAATACTTGAATCATGTTCGTCGCATACTGTTGAAGATCATTGTCTGAACAATAATGAAATGGCATCTGCTGAATATGTAGACATTAAAGAAAAAAGAGTAACTATTCACAAAGGGATTTTGTTTTGTCGTAAATTTAACAAAACGGTTTAGGTCTTAGTTGTAGTTTGAACATTGCTACGCTAATTGTATGTGAAATGGTGTTTTGCCGCGGTTGGAAGATATTGGAAATGTAGTAGGGTTTGAAATGATGCACTTTTCAAAAACAATCTACAAAAGTTGATTCAGTCTGCAACCATTTTCTGCGACATTTTTAAGGAAGTGTACGCAATTTTCTAGTCTCTATACCAGTGGTTCTCAAGCTGGGGTCCGCGGTCCGTTTGGGGTCCGCGAGACAATTTTCTGGGGACCGCGAAGCACCTTCGAAAAAAATCACGACGCTCCTGAAGAAAAAATTATGTGTAAAATAAAATTTTCGCGCAACTTATTTTTCCAAGCCAAACTTCACAAACACACTTTGGGGCTATGGTAGCCTAGTTGTACCATAGCTCCAAATTATGGTAGCCTAATTTTTTAAGGGGACCGTGAGCCATTTAAAAAATTGCTAGGGGACCGTTGCGTAATTTAAAAAAAAGTTTGAGAACCACTGCTCTATACTGTACCGCATGAAAGGTAACTCGTTTTTCAAAGTAGTTTCCACTAGCCACATCCCAGCAATCTCATAACATCAGTGTGGGAAACTTTGCTTTTTAGACGCAAGCAGATGGCACCAAATGCTTACATATTTAGTTCCGGTGTCAAGCGAAATTTCTGACCTGTTGTTGTTTGTCAGTTATTGTGGTTCTCAGAATAAAGAAATGAAGTTTGGTAATTACTTTCTTGATGTGTGTTGTGTGGATTAAAACTTTTTGGTTAGATGTCAGGTACCCACAACTAGCTATAGTACGGAATAACTTCAGCCACTGAAAATCAATTTTTTTCATCAATTTTTCCTCATCAATTTTTCTCACCCTAACCCCAACTCTAACCCGACACACTTACCTAAACGCGAATCCCTAACGCCTAATCATCAATTTTCTTAGCGTGTTTGATATGTAGAATATTGCTCCGTGCATGTGCACATGGTGTGAAGTCAGCAATTTCGCTCGACACCGGCTTTTCATAGGAGATTCGCAAGAGTAACGGAAGGAACGCCAAGTCCACTAATACAGTGGGCGAGCACCAATAAAGGTTCCCCACTCGACCAGGTTCACTTTATTGTTGCTTGTGCGTAGCTGCCTTTTCGAAACACTTTCCGATTGCGCGCTTTGCGCATGTGGCGCGATGCGCCGTCACGCATAGTACGCTTTTCGAAATTGAAAAAAACTTCCTCACAATTCCGAAATTTTGAAAACTGCAAACAAATCAAATGTAATTTTGAACGATTTGTAGACCTGCTAATACTTGCTTTTTACCTCTGGCAATCATCATCGATCCTCGAAAGACACTGATTTCATTTGTTTTTTCAGGGTGAATCCCTCAAAAACCATATTTGCGAAATCGCAGTGAACGTGTTTTAATAGCAAAGTGGAAACGTGGAGCGGTGCAGTACAGTGCTGTTTCTGCTGGAGTAACATGCACAATGAAAGCAATAAGAAAACTCTATTTACCTTATTAATATAATTTGGGCACGTTCAGCAACCGACATAAAGATCTTACCAGGGGAGGAACTCGTTCATTTCCGACCAGAAAGAAATCCGGATTTCCAGCCGGAACGTAATTGCGTTACATCTCTAGAAGGCATGGATATTCTGGCGTATTCAATGTTAAGTCTACTTTCAAAACATCACAAATTGATGTATAAATCCTTGAAATATATGTGCATTCTTGAAGTGTTCCGTGAAAAATCAGTTTGCAGACCTCTGGTCAAGAGCAACAAATTTAGCTTTCAATAGTCTGGCGTTGGTTGTTGCGTCATGCTATGTTGTGTCGTGGATAAAACACGTGGGAAAAACAAACAACTCGAGAAAAATTGATGCATAAACGTATGGTACAAACTGGCTACAAAGGCTCCCTGCGATGAAAATCATCAGGATTAATAACGTGTTATCTAGATGAAATAAGATGGCAGTGGCTAAAAGATGCATCAATTTTGCGGAAATTACCAATTCCTTTCAAAAAGTTGTTGTCTAAACGATTCGGAGTTAGCCGCTTTGATCTTGAAATTTTTATCCGAGTATACTATCGCCTCTGCCTTTGAACATGCGACAGACAAACAGAGCACATCGTTCTTTACAGCAGGGCTGCGGAGCCGTCGTAAAAATGGCACTGCTCCGGCTCCGGTGCTCTTCTTTCTGTAAACATGGCTCCAGCTCCGGAAATCCTTGATTTCATGAGTGCAGCCCCGGCTCCGAAATTTTGTATTTTCGTAACACGACTCCGGCTCCAGCTCAGGTTTCTGTACCTTTTTACACATTAATATTTTCAATTGTTTGGGTGTCCTCTAGTTGAATGCAAACTGAAATATATCAACTACACAAAATTACAAGAATGCACCAAACCTATTTGAGCAAGTTAATCTGGTATTTTTTTTACAATCAGCGTTCTTACCAACAGGAAATCAGCGAAAAAACTACCACAGTGCAGACGATTTAGAGAACAGTTGCTCGGTGAAACTAACTCAAGATAACAGTAATATAAAGTTAAGCAAATTCTGGAAAGGCAGTCGCTAGTTTTGTTGTTAATGCCTGGTGGTCTTTTGTTACTTTTTACGTGCAAAATCAAGAAAACGGCTGTTTGGAAACGGCATTTGTGTCCTCGAGCGTTTAAACATAGATCAGTCCCAATCGACCAGGTGTTTTGCGCTCGTTACATGTTTTGGGTGTTGCAGTCTTTGCGATTCCAGCTAACAACTCTGCCCGGTTATACCATGCAAAGAGCGCAAAAGACATAGTCGACTACTTCTCTCATCTCTCTTGTGTTTTTTCTAACGTGCACACATTTGCATTAACACAAACGCCAAGATGTGTTTGAAAACACCTTGTTCGAAGAAATAGTATGGCTTATAGCGAAAATTTCACCTTTGACTTTTTTAAAATAGCCGAAAACTTCTTATTTGTCTTTTGCGCTCAATCAGCGATGAATCGCAAAGTGAGGCACAATTTAACCTGCCAACCTTGGAAGGAAATAAGACTGGTTACCCTGCTGAAAAAAATTTTTCTTGCCACAGTTAAACTCAATAAAAGTCCTCATTTGTTTAAGTGGCATTTTTATACCCTCCTGAAAATCTACTGCCATGCAAAGCGATGTAATTTCGCGACCAGTTAGTTATCACTTTCATGTTATGCTGCTGCTAGTAAACGTAATGGTTCCTAATGAGCTTGGCCAGTATTCTAGTACAGTGCTTCTTAACCGGGTGAATGTTTCACCCCAGGGTGATTGAAGTTTTTACAAGCGTGAATGAAACTTTTGTTCCTAGTTTTGTTAGTCATCTGGTAACGTGCAACTTAGTTCTTTACCCAACACGTATCATCAGTCGTGAATAAAATGGCAAACGTCAAGCATTCTAACCTTCTGCAGCAGTCATCAACTTCCCACTTCACAAAAAGAACGTAATATTGTACAATAACCGCGTTTATGATGTATTAGGGATAGAGTTTACCCAGAGATGCCATGTTTTACTCCCTCGAATAGGGAATCTTGCTGTGCTTTGCATGAGCGTCCTGTACTCCTGTGTGAATGTTATCTGATAGAATCGCCGTACTTTCGAAAGTTTCATTCTCAATATCGAGTGAAAGCTACCAGTCGAAGCACATGAGTAGCCTATTTGTGGTACTTGTTTGTTGCCACTTGGTATTAACTCCCACATCTAATACGCGTTTATATCTCAGGGTCATACCTGCAGAATGTCTAAGTAAGAAATGCGTACAAAAACATTTTTTTTTTGATAAAAGTAAATGTAAATCTGTAGATGAAATCGACCAGGACATGCCAGCTTCATCAGCTTCGCGGTTTAAAGAAACATGTTTGAAAAGTAAGTAAGGTTATCGCTGAGAATAAGATCCCTTCAACAAGATTTTTCTCAAAGAGCGTCTTTCAAAACGTATCTGTATTATGGGAATTATTGGGTTCGTTTGCTTGAATCCTCGGAGTATAAGGAAATTGCATTAAGCGTCTTGCAAAAACTGGTTGTCATGACTATTACGTACATGTCAAAGAAAGGATTTTCGTGTTTGGTCCAGGTCCAACTGAAAAGTGAAATGCGTTGACCCGTTCATGATGGTGGCCAGTGCCAGATTAGGCTTTTAGGGGCCCTGTGGCACAATTTTTCAAGGGCCCCCATCTTTTCAATAAAAACCAATGTCGCATAGTATCCCCATTCCTCATCGATTTGTTTTGCAAGATTGTACTCAACGCTTCCAGTCTCTTTACCTCTTACAGTCACTGATAATACAGCATTTTTATGCGCTGCAGATATTTCGTGCGAAGATATAATTCGAGTTGCATTCTTGCAATTAGAATACCCATTCCATGAACATCCTTCTTCATCACGAGATTCATTAAACAATTTGTGTACAAAACAGTAAGGTTTTCTTTTTCCAGGTGAACAGCAGAGCCACGAACGAATCACTTTTTCTCCATTTAAACATTCCGGATAAAACAGGGAAGACGTACAGCATCGCAATTTGTTACCATCTTTTTGTGAAATATAATTTTTGTACTCTTCCTGTAAATGCTGACAATTCTCACTGCCTCTTTTTGCCCAAAAATCTCTCATTTCTTCAGTTGCTTTTCCTGGCCAATTACCAACGTCGTTGGTAAATGATGGATTAATATTCTGTGAAGTGCATGCTTTGCTTTCAGCTTCCACCATTGATTTAGGTCTATCCTCCCACGTTGCTAGTGGTTGTGAAACGTTAAAACGTTGGCATCCCTTTCAATTACAGCTACACTGATTTGATAACTAGACTTTGACGTTATTTTGGTTTCGTTAGTTTTAATGCACTGATTCTTATCTTCATTCATTAATGGCTTCTTACGTTTAATGTTAGTGATCAAACATGTTTCATCAAACTCATATGTCAGCAGCAGACCCGTAACCAGGGGACTGGGGGGTCTTCGCCCCTCTGAAAAACTTTTCGCCCCACAAGGAAAATGTGTTGGACACAGTTTAAAAAATGTGGACCTCTGTCAGAAAACTCTTCGCCCCCATGTGTCCCAAGCTGATTACGGGCCTGATCAGCAGACATGGAATCTTTTTCTTAATTTGCTCATCTCGTTTTTGTTGCTCTACTCTGAGTTTCCTTTTAGCCGCTCCACTTTTGTATTGTCGCTCATTTGGCCTGAATTTATGATATCCGTAATCTCAGGTACGAGGCACACTGTTTTCTCACAACACGCATGGACGACAACATTCACTACAAAGCTAGGCTGCTTTCTAACTGACGCACTGTGGCTAGAGTAGCATCGTAACGTGCTTTATGCCCTGCTCTTTTCCTGTGTGTCGTGAATAAGATGGCATACCGTTCTTCTGTTATGTCGCAATCGTAAGCGCCTGTAATGTGTTTTTTCGTCTTGCGCGCATAATCTGATATTGCATTAAACGGTGGGCAACAATCATGGTGGGTAGACAGGCTATAACTATATTAAACGCCAGCTTTCATGTTGGGGCCCCTTGACTGCAGGGACCCTGAGGCCTGTGCCCCACGGGCCTCATAGCTAATATGGCGCTGATGGTGGTATTGTAGGAAATGATTCTTCCGCAGTCAGAAAAGTTGATTACTGAAGTTCAGCAGCAGCGCAGTCATTAGTAAACGGCTTTCTATAGTATAAATATTCGTGGTTTGATACCGTTCTATGTGTTCTGTAACTGTGTCCGCAGTGGTAGAGGCCTGTAGTTTGATTCTCACTCAGCACTTAGTTTTCAGGTTCTGTGTCGTTGCTCGTTAAAATACATCGGATGACTGCATTTGTTGCTTTCGTGGCTTCGCATTTCTTAGCAGTTGATGGTGGATTGGGCTGTCTTTTAATAAGTCACTTAGCATAAAAGTAGGTCTTGTACAAAAATCAAACTCATCAAAAATATTGTATATATTCCAGGTTTTTTTAAGGCGTTTTAGGGACCCGATTCGTGTCCCTAGAATTGAAAATCGGGTCCCTAGAATCAGAAAATCATCATCGCGTCCTTAGAATCAGAGAAAATCGGGTCCCTACATGTCCATACCGGGCACCTAACATTTTCCTTAAACTCTCATAAAGCTATTTTAGTCACATCAATCGTGGGTTCAGCATAGGGTAGATGGAAATGCAGCAATGGATGACAAGGGTGAACGAAACCGCAAAAGCTTCAACAGCACTGTTCTAGTAAACCTTGCTAGTAAGCCTAATAATTTCTAATAAAAATCCTAACTTCACATCGGCGTACCGTGCATTTCCCGATTAGATCGGGAATGGTATCATGTCTGAATCAATCGCTGCTAGCAGCATGATTACACAGGTACAAAAACTATGGATGTCGCAGTGTATACCCACTGAATATTGCTTAGTTCTTTTTTGATTGCTATACTACTACACTTAGTTCATTCGGACTAGAAAGTTTGATGTTGAGGTAGTTAACGTTTTTCTTCTACAAGTAACACCACGCCTGTCCAGCTACGAACCACAGTTTCAGCGATGACCAAGGAAACAGACACAGATCCATTGTTACAGTCTGGTGTCGTAACTCGTAACAATCGCGTTTAGTGTGCTGCAGAGAGCACTGTTTTAGGCAAAGTAAGCCTATCTTTCATTTAATGTGGCAAAACCGTTAGTAACTAGCATGGGACCCGGAGGCGGAGCTCCCTCTTAAGTAGGCGCAGCTCCGCCTCCGCAGCCGTGCTTTACCGTCCAGTGGTTCTCAACCTATTTTAGTCATGTACGCTTTAAGCAATATTTTGTCAATCAAGTAACCCTTGACTGTAATCATGAGCACAATGATTAGAAATTTACGCAATTATTATACATTTACGGTAAAATTTCATAAATACACTTAAAAAATAATGGTACCTTGGAGCACCTTTGCGTTCCTCAAGGGGCATGGGTACCCCCATTTGATAACAACTACTACTTTTTACACTAATGCCATGAACAGATGTAGTCTGTATCTTTATTTCGTCGTTAATATAAATGCAGTCAACATTTCATGGGTTGTCCTGGGTGGTGGGAAGCGCATTTCGTGTACAAAATTTTTAGGAATAAATGTTTGTCGTATTTAAACTGCCATTCTTGTGCAGACTGATGAAACTGCCCCTACATTGTCTGCTATAACGTTAACAATTGATCCTGCAAAGCTTTTCGCCGTGGTCGGCCCCGTCGGATCGGGAAAAGTAAGTTTGTTCGTTTTGTTTAACTATTAGAGTGTGCAACTGAATCAAAAACAGCACGAGCAAAATTACCGTGATAATCGTGTGCAACTACACCTTTCTTAATTTATAGTTTTCTTGTCTCACGTGCTTTTTACAGAAATGGATGCGTGCACTGCATAGATATGCAAAATTAATACTTCACTTCCAATGTAACCAACGCGCGTGCGCCAGTTGCTTTGAAGGGTCGTTGCTTTTAAGTATGGTTCGCTCCGCTGTTATTTTGAGTGCAGGATTGCTCCAAAGTTCTGCAATTTTTGTTATTGTATCATCTGATTGAAGGCTGACGTATCAGAAAATGCGTAGTATTTCTTTTTTGAGTTGTCAAAAATTGTACATCTGTGTAAGATCATGCTGATGTGGCTTTTTCAATGCCCGAGTTGTAAAGCCACAAGTTAAGTTAGTTTTGCTATGATTTATTTAATCACGCCGTTTCTACTAACTTGCAAGAAGTGAGTCCTTTTAGGACTGCTGAAACTCACCGTATTTCAACAGTCTGCCATGATTCCTTCATTCCTTGGTCTTACAAAACACTAGCACAGTAACTGGTAGAAGCTACGTTCTGAAAGCAGCTTCTGAAGTCGTGTGGTGATTTAAACATGAGAGCATTTTATTCTTATTTTCCAACGGCAAAAACTTTCACATACGACTACATTTCGAGATATTTTTACAAAATGATTAGAGATGCGACACTAATTAGTTATGTGAGCATATTCTCTTTTATAGTAGAAAACCCATTGCTAAACATCTAGCTTAAACAGTCCAATTACAGTGTAGAGTGACAGCAAGACGCCTTTAGCATTTTTATAACTTCTTCAACGGTGCGCAGTGCACTCTCAAAAATTTTCTGCCCATCGCCAACTGCATGCTTCCTCGACTCCCGCAGCGTCTTTTATTCGCGCCTCTAATCACGCAATCAGCTGCAAGCGGTTTGCCACGGCGCACGTACGCAGTCGTTTTTCTTGTGCACTCGTTACTCTTCCCAGTAGACTAAAAATGTCTAGTTGCGTCTTGTGATTGATCGCTCAGGTCACTGTTGGTTCTTTCTTTTATGAGTTGCGTTGCACCATCATGGGATTCAGTACATAATTTGTCCATCTGCCCTTTATGCCAGACACATTACGTCAACTCATTTTCAATTCTTTTGTGACTTGTTTTATGACGTTGGGATTGTTTTTGTTCCCTCGTTTCCCTTCTTATTCGCATGAGTCATTTTTTATTCTAATGTCTTGGTCGTTTTTCTTTCTGGCTTCATCATTTTACTTCCCCTTCATTACATCATCGATTTCTTGCTCATTAGCATGCATTCTTTTCCGTTCACACACCAGACCTGCTAATTCTGGTTTGATCTGGTTCGTGTCTCCCCTTGTATGCCAGATTTGTAATGCACATACTCTATTTAGTCTAATTTCAATCGCACCAGTCCGTATGTTCATCTTAACAGATAACGTGTCTACTCTTCTACTTATTCCACTGAGATTCTATGCACCCCTTTTATGATTCTGCGGTTTAAGGTTCATATGCTCAGATGTCTAATCACAAATATTATTCAATTCAAGTAGTCGACAACAAAAATCCATACAATATTTTACGCGAATGCTAGTAATAATTGGCCGCACTCTGAACCAAGCAAGTGGCGCACTTAATAGCTTGCATTATTGCTTCCTGTATTTCAGGTAGCCGCTGGTGCTACCGCATCATCATTGTTCTATAACGCGGCTAGTTGATCTCCTTGCTAGTAAAGATTCCTCACAGCACACAATGAAGCACAGTATATACAATTCGAGTACATAATGCGTTCAATACAATCCGTATTGTTTTTCCATGGCTTTATACAGTTATGCCATGGTTGTCATTGCACAGTTCAACAACGATTCGTGTCCGTTAATGCAACTGTCCATCGTTACGGTGTTGTCTTCTTGACCGTGTATGCCGAGATTACTGCTTGACTCTCTGCAGACAATCGTATCGGACACCTTTCGTCAAGTGTACATCGTTCATCGTGACATCTAATCAATTGTCACCGCTCTTCATTTTCAAGACCTTCTACAATGCATCATGTAATTAATACATACACTTATCAGTATACAACAACAATTTTACTTGCATAACTATATCGATTTACAATTCATCATATAACCATACAATCAACTGAAACACATGTTATGGTCAAAACATGCCATAACAATGCGCTGGAATTCTCTTCGCGAAATATACTTGATTTTATGCGGATTACAGTTTCATCGCCTCAACGAAGGAGTTGGTGTGTAGCCGTCGAATTGTAACTTTTGCATATGAGTTTTGAGTCATGTGAACAACCACAAAGGCGTCTCAGCGTGCGTTGCTTTTGCATGGCAGCGATCAATTTGAATTGAAGTTTATTTTATTTTTCATTTGATTAGTCTTCAATTCTCAGTGGAATTCTCGGAGAATTACCATCAAAACACGGAACGCTGCGTGTTTGCGGCAAAATTGCTTACGTTGGTCAGACACCTTGGGTGTTTTCGGGCAACATCAGGGAGAATATCTTGTTCGGCGAAGACTACGAGGAAGAGAGATATAATGCGGTTATCAAAGTGTGTGCACTTGAAAAGGTAGGAAGTTAAATGATTTTGGTGATATCAAAAAGTCGCTTTTAGGCTGAGTATTGTTTTCCGACTCAAATTGAATCTTGTTGTTCAAATTACTTTCATTTTTTGTTTTCGAAAATTATAACCGCCTTGTTTAAATCTGACCTGCTGCTTTTACCTTTTTTATGTGAAATTCTGAAGTGTTTTTGCGAAATATTTCCGGTAGTCACCTTTTTGTAGACAATCGACAACCAGGGCCTCTTAGTGCGGTCCTGCATGTTTTTTGAAATTTGCAAAATTAACAATTAAGTCATTGAGGTAATCAACGGTGTTTAAAGTGCTTGACTACCAAATCAAACACGTTACTTTAACGTTTAACCTAAAGTAGAGATAGTTAGAAATGATTTGCATATAACCCACGAAACACTTCGCATGAATTTGATGTAAAGGGCGTTTCGAATGAGATTCAGGTACTGCCGTTGTTGCGTCAACGTCATTGTTGAATGGTCTGGTGGTCATAAGGTGACCTTAAAGCTACTTTATACGCCCTCATTTGGCCTCGGAGCAATTTGAGTTTGAAACCCTGTTTTAAAACACTAATTTTGAAGCCTCCTGCGGTTTTGAAGCGCTTGCTAAATGCAGTTCCATGTGGTAGCACATATCTGACGAATAGGCTACACGAACAATTCGCGGTAATTGACTTTTGGGCACTGTATATTGAACATTTTGAGCGACAGCAATCTCAAGGTTAATGGAGCTTTTGTCGTCGTTAGGTTAAAATTGCGGAAAATCGTTCATGTATGGAGATTTATTTCTCCACTGAACAAAAATAATGTATCTGCTGTTGTAAAAGCTATTCCTAAGTTTTTGTAACTTACGCTTCTGGTTGGGATTTGCTGTAGACCTCCTTAGGTGAGTTGGCTTGTTTTTACCTTGCCTAAACTTATTTACACGTTGAAGCAAATCCAGGAGTTAATGGTGTGCGCAACATCGTTTTGTCTTAAACATACTTTCGACTGTTCCTTGCTGTTCATTACTCATAAAACAGTTTGCATCTGCAATTCCTGACGCAACGAACACAGTTTAATATTTCAAGATTGGTATTGCTTAGCTTTATGTCGACGTTAAAGTCCGGCAGAGCTGTTACATTTGATAAACCAACGTGAATAACTTCGTCCAATCCATGCATCAGCACTGCTTTTTGATGCAAAACGAAAGCGCTAAGTTCTTGAAGAAGAAGTTTGAACGCAGCATTTTTATCGAAAAGTTAATAGAGTTGTTATGCGCAACGATAGTGAATTTTCTTGTTTCGTGATTTTGCACATCCTTCGTTTTGCTATCTTCAAACCACGAAAAAGTTATTGTCGCATCACGGTAAGCAGTAGCAGATTTTATATTTTATTTAAATAACTTTTGCATTCATATAACATTTTTTGCGGACCTGTGCTTATTACCCCAAGTATTATATATATAAAGGTTTAATGTCAACTGACCCCTTGGAAATGAAACCGATTCACCCAACTTGCGATAAATTGAATAATTTTATCGGTGTTGGCCCAAACCGCATAGCGAAACCAAGATTTCATTTAGATCGCGCTTTGGTGATGTTTCAATAGTGATGCAGCCGGAATACTACAATTCAGTTGTGCTCTTGGCTGCATTAAACACAAACGATTTGAGATTTAAGTGCTACGTGAAAAACTTGGTGAAATAAGCCTGTTTGGGCTAATTTGAATTCTTGAAGCTGCTTTATTAGGAATTGACTTTTTACTGAATTGCTAATGCCGTACCAGCCTGCTGTTCAAGAAACGATATCATAACACCGTCTTCATTTCTTTCTAAAGAAACGTCCGGTGAAACTTCATTTATCGCGCAAAGCCTGTACGGAAAATATGCTGCCCGCAAGAGCAGTCATAATTTTTCGTTTGTCAGCGCGTAAAGGCTAATCAACACTGAAGACGAGCCAGGAGTTCCCAGGCGTAATCCTGTGTCTAACTACGTCGGGTAATTCTGCGCCGTGCACAGCTCGGTAACTCCTGGCTCGTCCTCCGTGTAGATTGGCCTTAACGCTGCCTGCGTCAACATATAGAAACTGTTTCTTGCATTTAACTGGTGCTTACGAATATCAACTGTTCACAGGACTTGCTCTCACTCGATCACGGAGATCTGACGCTCGTCGGCGAAAGGGGTGTGACCCTGAGCGGAGGACAAAAAGCGCGAGTTAACCTAGCCAGGGCGGCTTACCGCGAAAATGCTGACATCTTTTTGCTGGATGATCCTCTAAGCGCGGTTGATGCTTCTGTTGCGAAGCAGCTGTTTGACGAATGCATATGCGGATACTTAAAAGACAAGGTATTGCCTGACGTGGTGATTTTAGTGGAAGGCAGGGTTCTCACGCGGTATTGAAGATGTGTTGAACTGTCAGATTGGTTTTGAAGACCTTGAAAAGTATTGAAATTGGTCAAAATGTAGACGAAGTATTAAAAAAGTTTGGGAATTTCAAATTCAGCCCATTGTTTATTCAAAGTTTGTTCTTTACTGCTGATAACAGTTTTGCAGATGTTTGTGCATTGTGTTCCATGACTAACATTTTGGAAAAATGAAAATAAATGATGGTATTATAATTTTTTCATTTCGTGTTAAAAAGTATAGAAAATGTTTTTTAAAAATGTGTGGGTACCCTGGAAAGGTAAACTGCAACTTTGCATTCCGAAATATTGAGATTGCGGTAGCGTTTTCGATGGCTGGCTTTATAAGTTTTAAGAGTAAATAGCTTAGTTTTGAACCGTTATTGATTATCTTTATGCTTTTACTGTGCATGTGTTAAATCTTTACACTACACCGTTGAGATTGGCGTGCTGCTATCGCTTCTGTGATTTGTCACTTTAACACACCACCATGCCAAACGACTGATATTTCCGTCATTCGTCAGCAACGATCAGCTGCCACCGAACGGATATCCTCGTTAGAAAAGCTTGTTTCTACCTACTTCTTCGCTTTGTACACAAATAAACCTATAAATATGCTGAAATCGATCTTGCAACTTGTTTACAGCAGTGATCTGTACGCAGCGCGTTGCGCATACTGAGTCGGCGTCACATGCTGTGTGTTTGATGCGTCAGAGTATTCACATGCCAACGTCTCTTGCATAAATAATGACCTTCCTGCACCAGACTTATTAGAACTTCATTGTTGTGGTAACGGAACTTGTGAAATTATCTGAACAAAGATAAATGTAGGACTAACAGAAGCTAACTATAATGATACCATTTGATATGAACTACAGAAGAGGTCATCATCACACCACTGCAATGGAATGTCAAAATGAAATCATTCACAGACGTTTTAGGCACAATTAACTAACTTGTTTGCATTGCCCTTTGCCAGTAAACATAAAAAAAACTTTGGGGAAGGTAGAATTTTTATTAACACAAAGTGTGCCATACTGCATTACTCCCATGTACCAAAACAAGCATGTGATAATGGTCATCACAATGCACAACATATACCATCCACAGTGGGGTCGGTGACAACTGCACTAGGGCTCCGTGAAGATTTGGCAAAAAATGAACAACAAAAATAGCTAAAATTTGCAATGTGTCCACTGTCACAATACCGCATTATTTACAAACAGCAACTAACATTTTATTGCCTTTTGCTACTACGTACATATGTGAGACAGCATTTTCAGCTCTTACAAATATGAAGGCAAAACACAGATCCAGAGTTATCGTTTACTCAAAACGAGTTTTGTCTGTCAGAAAATAGAGTTTGATTTCTCCGAGACCTGATAAACTGTGTAGTAAGAAGCAACCCCAAACGCGACACAAGATTGGGATCTGAGAAAAAACAGGTTCACAAATGAAGGTTCGTGACTCAGGAAGTTTGGAAACATGGTCTAGACCGACAGGCGCAAACTTACAGGCTTACACCACACACTTTGAGTTTATAGCACAATATCAGACTGATAAAGTCACTGAACAGCTACTGAATGATGTATATATAATAATGATGTATAAAGAAATGACACTGAGTAGTGTTTGTTGCTATGCATGGTGTAAATTTAATGGAGAACACTTAAAACCAACAGGTTTAATTAATCATCAACCTGCAGGATATTAAAAATCACTTTGGTTAGCAGGCTACAGTAGTATATTTCCATGAAGATTCAGTTGACAATTATTACAAAATTTTAATCAATCGTTTCGCTTGATGCGTGATGTGACAATAGCTTATGGCTTTCAGATGCAAAATTATCTACCGTACTCTATCTGCACACTGCTCAGTTTTGTGTATACTAGAGTCCTGCGCGGGTTGAAATTTTTTGTCCGCTCCCGCCCCGCACCCGCAGGAATTTGAGAAATCTTGCCCGCACCTGTCCCGCAGACCATCCCAATTCGCACCCGCACCGCACTTTTTCGGTCTTAAACCCGCAGCTTTCCGAAAAATACTAAAAACTCACAACTAGGGCAAGTTTTTGTTACGATAAAATCGTGAGAATATGCATTAATTTTAACAAAATTTGCAGTAAAATGTTGTATTTGTGCACAAGCGCTTTAAACGACAGTGATTTACTCAAGCGATTTATTTATATATAATGCTAAATATTTCCAAACATTACGTAGGGAGAAATGGCGACCTTTTGCCAACAGTTTGCGTAGCAAGCTAAAACTTGTGCATGAAGTTGTTTGGCAAGGTCCACAGTGCATAAAGTTTTTTGGCAATTAAACAGTTTGGCGTGCAGTTGTGGACTGATGTTTGACCGGGTTATTTCTACAATTGATTTTAGGTCACTATTCAGTTCGATTCGGTTATCAAAGAGAGCAGAACTATACTGAAATAGCTCTAAAGCATGTTTTTTAAATGAAACTTCTACACTTTGCAAATTACCTGATAGAAGTTGCACGTAAAAGTTGCATGTGAAAAAGGAAAAAGTTGCAATGTAAAATTCCTGGAACCAGCTTAATTTTAATTTATTTGTTTATTAGCAGACACGAAGTCCATAGTATGAACATAGACACTCTGCAGAACGCAGGTCGATAAAAACAGACAAAAAGACGAAACAGAACGTAGTACAAGGCATTGAAGCCGGCGGAATCACAGGGTTACAGACACTTTTTGCAACTGCACTGAAGCCAGAATCATAGGGTTACAGACACATTCTTAACACTCAAGCTAGTTAACACGTAACACTTGTTACAGCACTACTGCGGAGTAGGGCGCCAATTCCTAAATTGGTCGGGTTGAAACATCGTTCTACATAAATTCTGAGTACGTATGTAGGAAGCTGTAAAAAAAATTTGCAAAACTTGCCGTACTTGTAACAGCTGAAGACAAGTCTAACAAACAGCAAAATCAAGCTATTCATTTTTTTTCATTTTTGACCTAATTATTGTTTGTCAGTAATTTTGCTTCTCAGAGTAAAGGAATAAAGTTTGGCGATTACTTTTTTGATGTTTGTCGTGTATAATAAAACTTTTTGGTTAGATGGCAGATACTCAGAACAAGCTACAGTACGGGAATAACTATAACCACAACCACTGAAAAATATTGTACTTACTCTTGTAGCGGACCGGGATTCCGGCCGCAGCCAGATTGATGTGTCGCGCGTATTTATCGAACGCACTTCGCGCGCGGTGGAATGCCTTTCTCAAGTCACATGCCGCGTTTCTATAAAAAGCATTCATGGATGCCTAATGGGCGATGCCAAAGAATCAAGTAGTGTATGTGTGAGCCAGCGTCTTGTTTTTTGATTTCGAGATGCCTGTTTTCTGTTGTGTACTTCGTTTGAGCTTGTGAAGAATAAACGCCGTCAAGTGAGTGTCAGCTCATCGCGGTTTTCAGACCTAGGAATCCTTCAGCCACTACAAATTGGTTCCCTTACTCATCAATTACATTTTTTCCTAACCCGACACACCAAACCCTGAACCCTAATGATCAGTTTTCTCAGCGTATTTGATATGTAGAATATTACTCTGTGTGTGCGCACATGGCGTGAAGTCAGGAATTTCGTTTGACACCGGAAGTGTTTTAACTGATGAATGAATGAATGTTTGTAAAATTTAGACATTCACCCTTGTTCGCAATTTTTTGGCTGCATTGTCACCGCGAGAAAGTGAGACGCCATGTTGGTGATCGATGTCGTCTATAATGCATTGGGGCACCCCCAAGCCCCCCAGAGGTACTCGCATCGAAGGGGAATTATTAAAAAAGGTTATGTTCTTGTCTGTTGTGCTTGTTTACTGGCTTCCAATGTTTTATTGAAAAAAGACACATGTTGGGCAACGGCCCAAACCGATTGGCAGTCTGCGCATCTTGGCGAGAAATCAGCCTGGCAGTAAAAATGGTGAACAATACTGGACGTGCTCAATTTTTCTCTGGTTCGAAACAGTGAAAAACAGTCATTGCATGTTCTTTCTAGACAACTTTTTATCTTCAAATTTGCCTTTTCGTTCCTGTTGATTTGTCACATGTGAAAAGTTGAAATAACACAGGAACACACGTACAACCAACAGCTACTGGAGAACTCTGAAGACTAATTGAATTTTTTACCTTTTTCCTACTGTTTGATGTACCAAAGATGCATGAGCGCAAAGCTATTGTTTCCGAAGAAAATTGGCGAACTTTCGCCTTGACGACGATCGTGGAGGATTGTCAACTTAATCAACTACCGATTGTCGGAATGCAGCATTGGAATATTAGTGCCGGTTTTGGCATAAATTCCGTATTGTTAAAAAACTGTTTTTATTGCATTTAGAAATCCTGCGATCGTAACAGGCCTTAATCTGACCGTGATTTGCTTCTTGCCCAGATTCGTGTGCTCGTCACTCACCAACTCCAGTTCTTGAGCGATGCTGACGAAGTTGTTATTTTGAAGGAGGTGTGGCTGTCAATATGTTTAATGAATATGTAGTTGATCTGTTTGTTCAAGTTGATACTCTAAAAAACGAAAAGTTTGACCATTGACATCGATTGATTTATTTCAATCACATAATATACACTGAGAGTTGCGTCGAAAACCCATAACTATGCAAATGGTCGTAGTTGCTGGCGTCTCACAGTGATCCCGCTGTTCGATGACGTACGTGCGCTCTATTTTCAATATGAAAACAAGCTGAGCAAGACAGAAATTCTTGAGGAAATGTCTTCCTTACGTTTTCTCCATGTCAATTTTATGTGAATAGGAGCATGCTTGGTTTTGGGAAAATGCACTGCCGCAACGTTTTGTAATCCAGGGTAGAATTGCGGGTAAAGGCACATTCGACGAGCTGCAGGCCGACGGCACCGACTTCGCAGCGTTGCTGAAGAAGAACGATGAAGAACCCACATCGCCGACCCTTTCGTCCGCGCGATCGCTCAACTTCGTCCTCGATGGAGATGAACAGGCTCTTAAGGAATTTCAAAGTAGGTAGCAACCTCCGCATTTTCCTCTAGCAAATTTCAGCTCTCGTGTTCTGTCTGCGAAATTCGAGTACTACTTGCCGACCATTTCCCGACTTACAGAAGCAATGCAAGTGGAGTCACCGTTTTTTTCGACAGAACGTTGAAAATCGAATGTGTTTTCACGCACACTTCTCCGCAAAGGAATGTAATTGTCTAATGGATAAGATCAGCTCTTGCCTAAAGCAGTGTGATGGTTATTGTTGCTTCCTGTGTGGTAACATTGCGCCCATGTCTCAGATGCAAAGGCAAAAGGTTAAACGGTTCAAGTAACGTATTATATGACAATCGCACTCCCACGTGTTAATCATCCAGCAGACTGCAACCTCTTCAAATCTATAACCTTATGAAATTCGCAATAATTCGGCCATCAACCTTAAACCACGATAGGAATTTAAAACTGTCGAGGGGCGCCCGACGAGACAACCTGTTTACAGTTTTTTTTTTCGGTGTCCCAGCGCCTTAGCTTCAATTTGCACGAAATTGTTTAATGTTTGCGCCAATAAACCCACTCTCTCTCCACACGCAACGCAGTAGACTTACGCATGAATGACAATAACAAGAACCACATAAATACATGAAAGAACACGAGGATACTAGATAGATATGTGACGGTAATAAAATTTAGCATACGCTTGATGGCGCCAACACAGTTACTTTGATGAAATACAAGCATAGTAACCCGCTTTTCATCATCAGTCAGCTTTTCCGGAAGGCTGCATACTCAGACAAAATTTCCTGTTGAAATGAACATTCATAGGCAAGACGAACGATGCGTAAAATGGGAACACATCCGTTGCTGTTTCAATCATTATAATGTCAGCATTGGTCCTGGTACACTGACACATGTTTTTGTTCGTTGCAATCTGCTGTCGCGGTTGGAAAACAACTGTTCTGTTTCGTTTTACTTCTTTTCTCTCCAGGGATTTTTGTGAGTACGTGTATCGAGTATGTCGTTTCCATAAAACCAGTACATTCAAGTCATTTTTCAAGCATTGACTTGACCTAGGTCATTCGCTAACTGTTTCAATGGCTCGAGCTGGCGTCAGTCACAAAGATTGCAGCTTGTTAGACCTCCAATGCTGTGCGTGGTGATAGTTCCACCGTTTGCAACGTAATTTCAAAAGGCCCTCTCCGAAAAAAAGTCAAAAATTGATGATTTTTTCGCAGAGTGTTCCTCGGGTATGCTTATGATTGCAACATTGGTTTTGCCTCAAGTGAACTTTTGTTATTGTTCAGCTATTGCCTGTTATTTGTTTGGGCAACTGTTATTTGCGGTTTCTCCATCAGCGCACTTGCGCCCTTTTGTGGTCTTAGAACAGCGATCTTGCGCCCTTTCACAGATTAGTTCAGATTTTTTTATTATGTGTTTCAATCGTCCTTTCGTTGTGTCACGGTTGGTCTACAGCAGGGATCTCCAAATATTTTTGCAGGAGTGCCATATAAGCTGTAACACAACAGTTCGACGGCCAGGCATCTTACGTAATGTGATTGTTTCAGGATATGTTACATACTACCAAATCAACAAATTTTTGGTATATAGGTCTACGATATTTTTCCTTGTTGACAAAATGTCTTTTCAGCCGGATGAAATGGCTTAGCAGGCAGTAGCTTGGAGACTCCTGGTCTACCGCGTCAATTTTACTTCTGCCGTTGGCTTCGACGCTGCTTTTGCAGTGAATGTTACATTGGCGGCGAGTCAATGGTATAGCGCTTTCACAAGTCACGAATTGGAAAAACCCATATATTTTTTCAGCCAGCCGAGCCCATTGGCTAACGGGAGAAAGAAGCCACCTTCCCAGCGAATATAATTATCGTACATATTTGGATAAATTATCAACTTTTCTTTGAGAAATCTCAAGTTTTACGGAGTATTAAACACCCTTCTAACGATTGTGATATTAAACTTGCTTGTATGGCTGTTCATGTAAAACGTATCAATAGATATATCATGCAATGAAAATATACAGTTCAAAAAAGTTGTTTTTTAACTCAATCAAAAAATCGCAAGATGTTGTATTGTATTGCGTAACGTCTTCAATCCCACACGCAAGTCGCTTGAATTTAAGCATGCATCGCAGTAACATGGAAAACGCAAATACATGAAGGAAGACGAGGATACATACATG
>JGI24158J21664_10001253_pt1 | contig 28007 bp, 16 predicted proteins | sample Ectturendosymbi3_FD_21664 | JGI IMG/M metagenome (IMG submission 21664) | reverse complement strand
TACTCAGTGACAAACTTTGCAGTGTCTGTTTGATGGAGTGTCATGTCACAAGGGAATTCATAATTTACCTGGACCCGACCAGTTTAGGAAGTGAACCCTACTCGCAACAGTGTTGCAACAAATGTTGTCTTAGCTAACATTCGTGTTAAGAACGTGTCTGTAACCCTATGATTCTGTCTTCATCGCAGTTGCAAAAATTTCTGTAACCCCTGATTCCGCCGGCTCCAATGCCTTGTAAAAAGTTTGCAGAGTGTATGTGTTTATGCTATGGACTTCGTGTGTTTGGTCATAACATACATTACCGACCAGTCTTGTTTAAAAAAATGCATAGGTTACTTACTTCCCGTGCACACATTGACCGTTTAAGCAGACGACATCATCGCAGCTGTGTAGGTCAATCTCGCAACGATCACCGGCATAATCACTCGGACAAACGCACCTGAAAATTTCAGTACAGCAAAACGTAGTTTTAAAACACAAAGGTTAAAATTAGTAAATAGGACTTGCACCTGTAGTTGACGCAGCTTCCCCCGTTCATGCATTGCAACCCACCGCAAGTGAGTTTATTCTCGCAACGATCACCCGTAAACTCGACGGAACAGATGCAGCCGGACAAACGTAAAATGTATAAGCAACAGAGACACTGGAGGTTCAAGTTATGTTTCGATTTTCCGTGTCTGGTAAGAATTTTTCGTATTTTTAAAATCGGCACTTTCAGAACTGAAACACTCGACCAATTTACAGCAACCTATGACTTAACGCCCTTCAATACATACACGGTAACCAATCTCTCGCTCCTCTAAACATTGTTTCCACCCAATGGCTACGGGCTGGTGACGTGTGTACACACTACTCGAGTTTCGTCAGGAATCAAACGTACGTACCAAACGTACAGACGGTAAATTACGTTAAGAGCAGCACCTACTTTTAGACATCTGCTTCTCCATGCATAATTTAACAATCAGACGAAAATAATTGACGTAGTGACCACCAGTTCGCCAGTTACGCAATAGCAGAAGCCAAATTATCAAGGACCGGTTCCGGTGTAGACTGCTGTACTACGTTTTTGAATCGAGACAAGACAAGCTGCAGCCAGATCTCGCAAAAGAGATACGCAAGAACATTCGTGGGAGCGATTTCATGCAGTTGTATGTAAAAATCCACGGAAAGAAGCACTACGCATACAAAAATATACCAAAGGTTACGCATTTTAGTAAGTTTTGAAAGTAAAAAAATATTTTGGGGCCTCCAACAAAGTGCATTATACGCGAATAAATTGCCGAAACATAAGTCAATTAGGCACTATTAACCCAGACATGCAACTTCAGCTAATCCTGCAGCACCGAAAAATCATGTAAATGGCTGGAATGAAAAGGTAATCAACCCAATGAAATCATACAATAAAAATACTGACCGGTCGGATATGTAAACTCCACCGTTCTGGGAGTGGACGTCACAGCATGGAATGTGAAACTAACAAAAATCACCATGAAACAATGCGTACATTTGCACCAAACACTTGAAGAGAAATTAAGCAAAATGAAACGAAAGAAGCAAACAAATGCCACAACACTCACCGCCCATTGAAGCAGAGTCCACCATTTTGACAGGGCTCAGAACACCGACCGGGAATGAAGCAGTGGTAGACGCCTCTGTATATGGAAATATCGGTTGCAGTTTAAGGCAATTCAGTCAAGCTTCCTCAAACGCGATCAACTCACAAATGCTTTGTGCAATTCTGGCCCTTCTCTTCGCACAATGCTTTGATCTCCGGCTTGCAAGTCATTGATCCTGTCGCTTGTCTTTCAGTGATCAGCATCTGATCGTCATCATCATTGGTGGAGTTGATGCGTTCGACAGTGGAAATGGGACGGGAAGGTTGATCGACTACATAAATTTGAACAAACTGGTCGTTTCCAGCGCGAAAAAACGGTCCAGAATTACATAAGGCAATACCCACCTTCAGAAATATCACTGGAAGCCACAACGTATCGGAATGTCAAAATGAAGCTTCTGAAAATGTTAACATTTTGTTAAAATTAACTTCGGGCATGCCTTACGACTTCAGCTAACATTAACTAAAAGTTACAACTCACAAAACGTGCCAATGCTTCATCCTTAATACACCGAGAAATGAGATGCAAAGAAAACAATGAATACAACCAAACGAAACACCAACTGACTGAAAAGCACTGTAATCCTGATCGCTCATATACAGTAGACGAGAGAACAAACATTCCAGGGTGGAATTCTTGCTAGCGGCATAACTGCGTCCTTCCCAAAGCGCTGATTGACTCAAAAGCGAACTGACCTGTGCGGTTCTGCATCACTGACTCGTTGCTTCATCAAGTATCACCAATGCATCTGCTGTTACATCCAACATGAGTTTGAACAGTTTATGCGTACACAACGCTAACAATCAATACACGTTTAGATAGCGTTATTGGGCTAACGAGAAATGAAAATTTTGAAAAAGTATCAGACAGATGAAGTGGGCGGATAAAATAGTTGGATGAAGACGCGCATCATTGAAGATACATGTTGTTTTCAGTAAAGAAATCAACTGTCGTGACGAAAATGGTAACATCACGTGGGCGAAGACTTACATTCCTGAAGGTGTAATGCAATATTCGATTGGTATTGTTCAAGGCAATGCGGAGGCGTACCGCACTGAATCCAAAATTTCATGCGAATGATTTTACTTGCTCTTGATATTATTTTCAGGCTATTCACACCAGTGTTGCTTGTCTATAAAGTAGTTTTACTTGCAATACCGTGTTACTTAGAAAAAAAGCTGCATCACTGGTTAATTAATACTGTATATTAACCAATAAAGTATTCATTTATTCATTTTGCAGCTGACGGTCAAAAGCAATCACAGATAGCGCTGCTGGCTCCACACGAAGACGGGCCCAAGCAAGGTCGGAGAGAGAGTCACTCCAACTGATCATTGGACGACCTCTGGGCCGCTTTTCCGTGGGTGTAGCCAGTAGGACTTGCCCCACCAATCTTTCTTGGGACATTCTGGACACATGACCGAGTCATCGTAGCCTGGATCTCTCGATTAGGAGACGTGGCTCATTCAGGACTTTCCAAATTTAACAGCTGCGCACTTTACTGCTGAAGTTACATTTGAAGAAATATCCTAAAGCCAAATTGGAGGAAAACGGTATGAAAGAAAATATACAGTTGGTATGAAGGATGAAGAGATCTGCGTAGCACTGGTCTCTGGACCAGCGCTGTCGAACCAGTGGACCATGACCCATTGGCGGGCGCGAAGGTCTTTCCGGAGGACCACGAAGTATTTCAAAATGCTACAATTTTTAGGTATTTCACTAAAAACGTTCTTGAAATCTGTCGGATTTTCAGTTGATTGGTGCACCATACAAAAGATTGTCACTAAAACATGGTCGCAAAATGTAAAAGGTGGCGAAGCACTACCCTGGAGTCAGGTGTGGATATAAAGAGGAGGCGAAGGAAGCGGTCGCCTCATACCCCCCTTTTTTCAGAGATGCCGTGGAGCCCCATCTTTGAGATTCTCGCACTTAGTTTTGGCATTGTTTTGTTTAAAAAGCTTATAAACCACTCCAGGGCAACATTTGTTAATCTTTGAAGCAAGTCATATGCTTTTCAAAATAAAGCAAAAATTATGTGAAAATGTGCCAAAAGGGGCCATTTAACAAATTTATTGTGTAGTTTCGGGGTCTCTCACTGAGTGTTTGCCCCGAGCCCTAAAATTCTAATATCCACCACTCGTCTGGAGTCAATACCCAACGATAATATAAATGTGTGCTTTAATATAATGAGTTGCAAATGAATTTTATGACTTGTTTCTGTTTTAGTAGCCCTGGGTTACTGTTGCATTCGCATATACCACAATGCCACCTCACTGGCACGTAGACCTATTTGTACGAATCTCGTGATGTATAACGTAATTTAACCTGTATTTTACGTCAGATTTTTTTGGGGCGAAGTTAATCCAGTTTATCTGGCAGCCTGAACTTGCTTACAATGCATTTTGCTTCCATGTAATCTCTCAAGTAATTGCATTGAGCGTATTAAACCTTATACTGTGAATAACAGACTTTTATTTATGTTTTGAGCTATTCATTTCGACCTTGAGTTTCCTTGTTTTCTCTGCCCTGAATTTATCCCTTCAGCATTTCAACCTTAGGCATTGCTTGCAAACAGTGGCGTAATTAGAGGTTTGAGCCAGGGGAGCAAACGTTGCTGAAGGGGGCCCATTGGTCACCGTTTGGGAATGCAATAATTAGTTCCCAAAAATTCACATACATTACATNNNNATGGGCGTCGGAAGGGGGGCCAAGGCCCCCCATGGATTTTCAAAATTTCAGCAACAAAATGTTGTTTTCTTAGTTTCGAGTGGGAANAATCAAATTTCACCACTTTTGTAAAAATAAAATTTCATCACTTTTCTACACCATAACGAAAATGACCCATGTTACGGCATCAGTCTCAAAAATGCGCTTTGTTGGCAGCAAGGTTTCTTTTCACATCGTACAAAACTACGTGACTTATTGCAATCAACAGTCATTGTCGCGTTGCGTTACTTGCCACAGATGTCTTCAGCAATCACATGTGGCTAAACGCCTACCATCCCAACTTGAAGTGAACTTTGTTGCCATGTTACTGTTATGCAATGAAGGCCAATTTTAGAACTATCCACACCCAAGTTTCGCAACCTGCCTCTGCAGGCAATGTAGTAGACATGAGTGAATTGCAAGCTCAAAATTGCATGACACCACAACAAATTTGCATGACCACAACAGTGAACCCGGTTCTTGTGCAGTGTGAGTGTCATATCGGAAAGTAAAACTGTCAGTGCAAGAATTAAGTCAATTAAGCTGCTTACTTCAGGTTTTNTAGAAATTTTTGGTTCTTAATCCCAATTTCCAGGTGGTGGCAAATTCCCATTTTGTCCCCCCTNCGTACACCCATGAACACAGGGGTATGCCAAACACTGAAACAGCGCACCAGCTATAACTACGTACTTTCACTTATCATCAAATAGTAATCCGGCAGTGGGAAGAAATGAAGGCATTTTAACATCAAGTTCTGAATTAAGTAAATGGTTAAAAATGTCGGATGGGAATGCTCAGTGGCGTGCAGAAGCATGTAAATTGTTTTGATCAAGGTATCAAATGTTTTTGCGAGATATATTTAGCATGACGCGGACAACCGTTTGTATTCGTTGAATTTAAAGCACGATTTCACGGTTGGCATTAATTATAAAATCAATTGAACTACGTGTTTTGCTTGCGCACATCCTTAACATGGCGGGGGGAAAGAGTAATCATAAGAATTAATGCATCTAAATACGAACTACTTTTTCAAGATATCAAATGAAACTGTGCAACTGCGTCGAGCATACTAGTCATAAATAAGAACTTTTCCATTACTGCTACATGTGATTTTTATTTGAGTTGGCCCATAGACTGAACATCTCCGTGGACATTTAATTGTCGATCACAAAATTGCTGACCAAAATTGCTGATCAGATCACAAAATTGCTGACCTAGAACATCTCTACAGGGTTTATGGCGTTAGATATTTCCTAGGTTAATACATGTGGCCTTTTAAATTATATCATTTTTGATGAAATCTTCAATAAATTTGCAGCAGCAAAGGCAAGAAAACTTTGTCCTTGAAGTTGGATAATTACTAGTAAAGCATTACAGACTTTTTCAGCTAAATTGTTGTTAGTAGGGGTGATGGAAGCAGCAAAAAATTCCGTCGGCTCTCTGGACTTTGCAGCAGAACTTTGAAATTGCGGTTGTGCTTTCTCTTTACGTTTTTGAGCACCAGATTTCATATTTACTCCTATTCGTATATTTATGTTGCACATATTCGTATTTCTTGTCAAAACTGCACTACTGCATAATCAACGTTACAAAGAACACTAAGTAAAGAGGTGGGATACACACACAAATTTTTGATTGATAACGTTAGTGCCAAACTGCCATGTAGAGCGTTCGTAATACTCAGAAAAAGTTGAGAAAATATAATGAATCCGGATGTGAGTGTTTATCAGACGACTCCTGACAATAATTGCATATTGCTTAATTAACCACCGGTTCCAAAACGTTTTCAAGCGTGACTGAAATCGGAGTTTGGTGAACATCTTGCGATCCACGCCTCAAAAAGCGTATGTTAACTTGACAAAAATGTTATTTGATTGTATGGATGATTGTTGGCAGAAGGTTGCTGAGTTCGTTTTCAATGTCAGCATTCTACTCTTTTCTCAAGTGCCTACGCTACACTGCAAACAGACACAGACAAGTTTGAAAAATTACAACTTAGGTTTAGGGTTTTTAATCGCCTCGGTGCAACCTGTTTTCTGACCTTTTGCGAAATAGCAACCCTTATTTGGGTCGCGACCCATACTATGGGCTTAATCGCATACTTCACGTCAAGGCGGTGTAAAGTCCGTTGCGCAGACGAAAGCCGCGGTACGCGCTGGGATGGTCAGAAAAACGAAGTTATCACCTTCAGCCGAAATGCCAAAATCAACACCGCTGGTTCAACTTCCACCNGTGAATTGCAGACAGCTTTGTTAATTGGCTTTGCAAANTAATAAAAAAAAGTTGCAGTGTCACTGCACAANTTTCTCTGTATTCTAATCTCAAGGAAAAGTAGACCTACATGACAGCTTTCAGTCACAAACTTATTCACAGCTCCATCACACAGTCCAAATCAAGTAGAAGTATAAGGCCGCAAATGACGGCAACGTTCCACACCTACAGGCGATTATTACATCACACACAGTATGCACGTTCAAGATAATGTGTTGTACAATGCACGCCGCTGCACTGCAACAACTTTTGAATTTACGATTCATTTGATGTTTGTTGGTTTGCTAAGCACTGCACTATTTCAGTATTTAAAATGTCAAGACCAACGGGTTTCCAAAAATTGTAGAAGCACTTTCATATTCTGCAGTTCATGAAATCTCTGAGGGGGCCAATTTTTCACATTTAGCTTGCCAGGGGGGAGGCGCGCACCCTTTCCCCCCAGTCAGTTACGCCACTGCTTGCAGATTTCTGGACGCACAACAGAGTTACAATGTACAGAGTTACATGAAACCTATTTCCTGAAAACGTTTGCTGGTAGATTCGACAGCTTCGCGTTTGTGGATACTATAATTACTTGAATTTAGGCAAACGATATTCCGCTGAGAAGACGCGCAAAGTACATCAATACAAAGCAAAAGAGAAGAAATAACAGTGACTGCTCAAAATATGCTCAGGAGATTTCATGGCTTAAAATACTGCTATGTATGATAAAAAAAACTCAAATCGTTGCTTCTAGAGACCTACTATCAATGTGTTATAGCCGACTTTGTTCGTGAAAAGAGTTGAAACCTTATGACCGCTTTTTATCGGACATATTTACAGATAAAATTTTATCGGACATATTTACAGTGTAGACTGTCAGAAAAAGTAAGGTTTCTTAATTGCATTAAGTGTGCAACATCAGTTTTGTTGATTTGTTATCTAGGACGCTTTTTGAAAGAGAATTGGTTTTTGAGACGTGTCAAAAGTGCAAACAGAATTTTACAATTAGCAGGTTGTTGATCCGGCAAAACCTTTGGCAACGTCTTGGTTTCAACAAAAGCTTTTCGTCACATTGATTGTCGTTCCTTACTTTCTCTATTCCTTCGAGGTGTATTTCATTACAATTGCATCGTTTTTCGGAAACAACACTGTTGCAAATACGCCAGAGTTTCATTTTTGTGGAGCTGCATAAACTTCATATAACTGGATTGATGACATTATGTTAGGTCTCCTTGAAAATCAGTACAAGCCAAACTTCCCGCAAATTCTTAGGACACACAATAAACGTTACATTCCTGGTTACTTTACTCACGTGAACTGTAATAACTTTCTGACTAAAACGCTAATGTAAGAAGTTATTGCAATTAATCATGAAATCCTGTTGATTAATGATACAACAAACGCTTTGAGGTTCAACTCAGACACTGACTACAATTTTGAACACGTGGGCAAAAAGCAAAACTTTTTTCTATCATGTCTGGCTTCACGTTTACGCTCCACCGTTAAAGAGACGCTATTTCTAAGAGTCTTCATCGCGTGGAACTTGAATGCTTGTAAGTTTTCAGCAGAGCAAAGTGAATGCAAAAATTAACTTTTATCTGTGTTTCCGTTGCAACTTTAGGATTTTCGGCTCTAAGAAGTTTATGTATTGCCACAGATTTTAATTAGTGTTACTTGATCAAAAAACGTATTTAGATGGTAGATAGAAAGGTAATGCAGAAAGCGAGCAATTTTTAAAGCCACTTTTCCAAAGCCCAGTGCAAAGTAAAATATGAACGTTTTAACTCTGGTTGTATGTTTATTGAGATGTAACCAATTCTTTCACAAAACTAAGGCTTACAAACTTTTCAAGCTGCAGTGGACATCGCGCCTGCAGAAATATAGTTTTCGTCAGTATGGGGCAAACAATTCGCGCAAATCACGTAATCACAAATTAACTAAGCAGAAAGAAACTGATCCGTTTATACATCACAGCCGGCTTATGTCGCAGCAGCGCAGTTACGGGAAATAGCTAAACAATCCAAATCTTAGCAAAACCAACTTATATTCATCCGTAGATTGAAGCATTTACAAAAGTTGCATTAAGAGGAGGATTGCATTCAGAGGAGCCGTAGCCGTAGGAAGTTTATCATTTATTCCAGTTACAAGCCCAAATCTTCTGTTTCAGTGTAGTGAGTTGAAAAAGTAATAATACATAGTCTTCACTTGCAAAGCGTATCGAATTTTTGGTCTACCTCGGACGTTTTGCGTAAGCTCTACAAGCTTTCGACATTTGCACACAAAACCTTTTCATTCACAACGATGTACTTTGTTACGCTGGCGATTGTCCTGTTATCCGCGAGCTCGGTAACGTCTTCAAACTTTTCAAACTGTTCGATGAGCTGTCCATGCAAGATCAAAGGTGAGGAAAGACTGAGTATACAACCGATTCCGCAAGACGCTTTGTAATCCAACTTGCAGACGTTTTTTCAGTAAGATGGCGAAAGCACAATTGAGTGATTTGCTTATTTTTTTGGCAAAATCTTGTTGAAAAATCGATAGAATAGTCAGATCTCATTTGGGTGCAACCTAATTGCTTCTTCGGGTTTTCGTACTTGTCGTTAAATCAACATGTATTCACAGAGCTATTCGTGGTTTCAATATATGTTTCGGAACAAATCACTTGTATGGTATTTTGTAATTTTCATGTTTGTTAAAACACCTACAAAAATTCTTATGTAACATTACAATGTGCACAAAGAACGTCACGGCTGGAATCAACAAGGGACCCAGCATTAATACTCCTTTCTGCTTTGGCCCAATTATAGAAAAACCGACCAATTACATTGCCATTTGATTTTAAAAACTCGTTGTTCACTGACGTAATACACACAAACCGCTCATAAAATTCTCAACGTGGTTTCACCATTAATAACTTTCGCGAGGGTGAGCTTAGGAAATGAAGTTCTTATTTATAATGAAAGTTGTTTGTAATCCAACCAATCTGACAAAATCCAAAGAAAATCTGACAACGTCATCATGATGCAGCAGTGCTTGCAAAGATTTTACCAAAGATAGAATGACGGAAGGTAGCCGTTAAAACATTAAAAAAAATTATTGAAAACTTTGCAAAATGAGTACTCCCCAATAACATGATCAATTAATCTTCACTGGATTTCAGATGGCGTGAAAGAAAGAAACCAAACAGCAAAAAAACAAAATTGTTAAAAAACGTTCCAGATGTCTATTAAATTAAAGAGACTAATTCAGGAAATTTTAAATGTTTTTTTGTGGAGAATGTCTTTGACTGTTTTCAGAGTGAAGTTTTTTCTTATTACTGTTGTATATCAATAGAATCCTAAGAGGAACAAGCGTGCTGCGTTGTAAGATGTGCTATTGTACAAGTAAATTATGCATGTCTCTTAGTACGTAAAATGAAGTTCACTAAACAAGAAGCGTACTTTTCGTATTTTACGGTTTATAAAGAGTAACGTTAAAAGAGCATTGGCTGATGTGCTTCCACTTATATGATTGAAGCGTGTTTTCCGAAGTGAATCAAGATGGTTATGTTTAAAAAATTGTGAACACTGAAATTTTTCAAGCAGATAACTCAAAATTCCTTACGTTTAGGTCGTTGCATCCTATTTAAAACAGACTTCAGGCAAAGTAAAATCCCGAGATGTCGTGCGGTAGAGATCTACAAAATCAATGTGTTTATCTAAGTCTTTTTCACAATGACTTGTTTATTTGCCGTTCTGAATTTTACTTACATTGACATGTTGCTTGTGTCCTACGTTATTGACTGTATTATTAAAAGGTTTGGGAGAGATAATTACCAATTGTAAGGTAAAACTGCCAAAACAACGTACTTACAGCATGTTTTCAGGCGAATTGCCTATTTCATTTATCGTTAAAATTGACTTCAAATTAGGGTAAGTAGTCGATGGATTTCTATTTCAATTCTTTTGAACCTAATTTGTGTTTGAAGTTATTTGAATTGCGGTCAAGATTATTTTTCACGCTGCATCTCGGACAAACACAAACATCTGATTTTGTGGAATAAGTTCAATTAGGCGTGATTGCTGTCAGAACGCAAAGTGTATGGGATGCACAGTGATGTTTTTACATATGTGACTGGCGTAATATCTCGTGTAGATCAGGGGGTAGCGTTCCGGCCGACTTTAGCTGAATGTCATCGCCATAGCAGAGAAGTGGAAACAAAACACAAGCGCTGTGAGCAGCGACAGCGCAGCCATGGCGTCCGGATCGACGCCATTCAAGCCACAAATATTATTGCTATGGTCTAACAAAGAGCATTAACATTATTGCTGATATTAAAGAACATTCACATTGCGTGTAATCGAAGTGAAGCAAATGAGAATATTGGTTTAATGAACAGGTTATTTTTCCATCGCAATCCAAGCAACTTAGCAACTATTTGATAGCGTGGAATCTGGTGCTACACTTATAACCAAAGGTCATGAAACTTTGTAACGCCATTGAAAAGTGGACGAAGGGAAGAGGAGTAAAAAATCTTGTTTAATTTTATTGCATGCTGCCTCATTTGAGTAAAAAATTAGCTCCAGCAAACTAAATCTTAACCCAATTCGAATTTACGTTAAGTATGTAATTTATTTCTGTGACATCACTTTCTCAACCATTTCTGACAACTGAATGGTATACTCAATCAACCGTGAAGCTAACAGCTCATTGCGCATTTCATACGCTCTGGCATTCACTCATGCTCATGCTGACAGTCGCAATTGCTTGCACGTCCGTGTTGCGCTGGGAATATCGTCAGCTGCCTTTACATCAGTGTTGAATTAGTTAGGTATATTTTGAAGTAATTTGGGTACTTCCAATGTCATAACCGACATTTGGCTTTTTCTGCACTTTTCACAAAGCAACTAAATCTTTGTTATTATTACCCAATTTTGACACTGTTATTCAAAGTAGATTTTTCCAAGCATGTTACAGTAAAATGGTATCAGAAACATCTGTGCGATCTACACACTGCAAAAAAATCTGGGGGAAAGATGTTTGTATTCGAACTGGTTGGCTTGCAGACGGTTTCCATAACTTTTTTCTCTATCGATACGTTCAGGGGGATCTACGTTTCATACACCTGCGATGCTGCGCTCAATTGGAAGTTCCATGACAACAACACTGAACGTCTCAATTAGCCATTTCACTATAGACTGGCTTACGGTACATCGGCGATTGTACAACGGACAATTTCCAGGGCCTACCCTGTATTGGAAACCTGGCGACATCGTCAAATTAAAACTGGTAAGCTTTCCTAATTGATATTTTATCATTTTATCACCGGTAACGTGCTCTAACCGGATCTAAACCAATGTCTTAAAATGTCCTATGCGATTTCAGCAAAAAAGGAAAATCATAATAGACCATGCCTTTCAATGCTAATTGCTATCTCTCTAGAATATAAAGCGTATATCGTAAAAACAGTCCTAGAAACCGCAGTCTTCAAACATTGGTGATGTATGAAAAAGTTTTGTTTCGCAAGTAATCATTAAGCAATTGTAAAAAGACTTTTCACAAAAGGGGGAAAACGCACAAAAGACAAGGCACCGTGCGTGGAATTCAAGAAAATTACCCCAGAGCAATGCTATAAAGTTTTGGGATCTTTTTGGTTACTGCCTCACATGAAAAAGTTTCGCAGCTGATAAACTAACTTTATGCATTGCCCAGTATTTAATCGACCGCAATAGCTGTAAGACGAAGCCTTACTTTCTGATTTTTCGCCGCTCTGGAATCACCTTTTACCTAGGGAGCGCTGCTCATAGTCACTAAAGCAGAGGTGGCCGGAGTCACTTTTTCAGACTCCGACACCGTTCCTGTTCCAAAATTTTGGAATCCGGGCCCGGATCCGTGTCCGGCAATTTTTTTAATTTGAGAAATCCGACGCCTGTTCAGACTTCGGCTACAATCATCGATCCAAACGTAGTTTACCCATGTTTTTACCTAAGAAATGACCGCACAGACCCTTGCTAGTGCCGAAATTGAAAAGTGACTCCGGGTCCGGTTTTTCCCAAATTCTTGACTCCGGGTCCGGATCCGGCTCGGAAGGAAAAACGCAGATTCCTGCTGGAGTCGACTCCGGCACCTCGGATCCGGCCCCACCTCTGCACTAAAGTGATTGCGCCGGCGTGTCAAAATATTCGTCCGCGGTAGGTCAATCAAGGGCAGATAATTAAAGGTTTCCAACTGCGCGTATTACATTTGCGCTAGCCCAAGGACAATAGCGTGTGCCATCAATTGCTAGCAGTAAGTACAGCTGACGCCGATGGTTCTCAATGTGGGCGATATCGCGCGGTTGAAGGCTGGCACCGCGCTTTCCAGTCACCAATTTTTTCTCATCATTCCAACATGAACACATTCTAACTGAAGAAGATCATAGCGAACAAGAAATTGCCCGTATAAATATTGGAAAATATATAGGAGTCAGCAACAAAAGTAAATGCGCCCAACTTAAGTGAAGGCTGTCCGCTATTTTTCCCACGTGTTATACATAGATCTCGAATGGATTTCCTTAGATATATCGCACATATCCTCAGCTTTTAAAAAATATGTCGAAATTCATTTCATATCTAAACCCTCCCATTTCGTTATAACTTTTTGCGGTTCGTCTTCTTTTATTTCATTTTGCTAAACTTATTCGTGTGTAGCCTGCGTAAACGAAGTTGATACTGTCTTAGCGCAATTAGTAACACTCCCAAATGTCAACGCGCAATTGCACTTCGCTCAAATGACCCCCAACAAAGGTACAGGCTTTCACCATCGCTTGGCTTGATTGTCAAACTTCCAAAGTTTTAGCATTTTTGTTGGTTCATTTTAGAGTAGTGCCATGTTTCTGGACAGCATTTAACATGTTTTGTCAGAATGGTGTTCGCGACTTGTCGCGAAACTTATTTCTTGATGAAAAATATGAAATCAGCACCCCAAAATTAGTCCAAAACAATTGAAAAAGTAATAGAATTTCTAACTGATTTTTATGCAAAGGTACTGCCAAACTAAATGTGACAGAGAAGAATATGACTAACATATTTGCTGCGCTATTTGCTGCAGACTTTTGCATTGTAATAACCACGTGTTTTGAAATTAGTGAAAGGAATCACTATCTGAAGAGGATTAAGCACATGCTGGACCATGTCTTTTTATTAACGTGTTTCATCATCTGCCTTTAATCGCGTTGAATCTAGCAAAACCAAATAGGAATAAGCAAGGTTAAAGTGGTTATTAGCGGAAAAATGAGATGTAGAGATTTCATTTCATGGTAGAAAACACTTTTGAAAAATAAAACGGATCATTAAATTTGGAGTAGAGCAACACATTTGTATCATGCGAAATAAGTATATTATTTTCAGGTCAACAATCTAGAAAAACCTGATTACGAAAAACCTGGACAAGGATCTTTGCGATTACCTAACACAACAAACCTACATACTCATGGTCTTCATATAAGCAGTGAGGTAAGCAGTGTTCCCTCTCTAAGAAAATTCTACACTGAGCAAATATTTGTTTTGTTGCACGCTAAGCGCATGAAATTTTGCAAAAATGCAGACACACAAACAGTTAAGCGTTTCAATCGTTAAAAGGGCTATGCGTAATATATATATATATATATGCCGTATGAAATTTAGAATGTTGGATTTGAAAGTGCGCGAGAATGAGATAGCACTATGCAAATTTTCTGGTGGTACTGCGCAACTGAACAGTTGCGCAGCTTAGAGAGAACATTGGAGTTAAGTAAGTTCATTATGTATGTAACGAAGAAGAAATTGCGCATATAACGAAGAGAATTGCAGAAGTTGCGTGGTTACACCTTTATCTATAACAGTACAGTTCAGTAAAATATTTCATTTAAGTCAAAGCAAAAATTGAAATTTTAGTGTTCAGTGCAAATACATAGCAAGAATCCCGCTTGACACTTTTCTGTTAAAACTATGCATGGTTATTTCTGATATTTGTGCAAAATGGACTTCACTACTTTTTTCAGCCCAATTTACTTGATAATTCTACTCCGGCTTGCTAGCCTAGTGGTGTTAAGCGAAATAAGAAGAAAAGGGAAAAACAAAAATAAAAATCTCCTTGCGTTCTCCACTTGAAACCGCAACCGCCCTTTGCATTGAAATGTCCAATTTTGAGTATAAGCACTTTGAAAAAATGCTGGATATGTTTTACGTGTCATTTTAAAAAATATGAGAAGAGTAAAAAGTTTTTCACTTACAAATTTACCAGTTGACCTTGCTTGTACTTATTATCACCATCTTTTTCAAACAGAGACTAGTGATCACTAGGTTCATACGTCTAGGAATAATCAGATACAAAAGCGCTATTTGAATAAGTTTTCAGGTTGCGGATAGTTACGGGAAATCGATTTCCTATCAAAAACTTTGCTGATTGATTCGACTTCGTCACCTCAGCGTAGACTCATCACTTTAACATAGCTGGGTGCGAGAATCCGAATCATCGCAAAGTTATGAAAACGGAGCCCAGTCGGTTGCTTCCTCGGCAGCTTGCAGCAAACCAAGAGCTTTCAATTGAAGTTACAAAGCACAATTCTTTTGCAGGAGCCGCAAGACAACCCTTTAATAAAAATCGGCCCAGGGGAGTCGTACGATTACGAGTTTCATGTACATTCTGACCAACCTGCAGGCACCTTCTTCTATCATCCACACGTACATGGAAGCGGATACTTTCAAGTACTAACTTTGCATAAATTTAGATCTTCTTCAAAAGTGTACTTTTCTCCTTGAAAGGACAAAAAGAAAATTCTGAGCAATCAACAAACGCATTTAAGAAAAGAACTCACGCCCATTCCTGGCTTTTCCCATCGCAGAGTGGATGGAAAAAATGAACGAAGTCTTCCATCAGTTTTGTTACTTTTAGTTTGGTGAAGAAATTTGCAATATTATTTAACACGGACAATGCGGTTAAAAAGCGTTTTTGAAAAGACGTTTTAATCAAACCTTTGTTGTTTAGAATCTCGGCGGAATGGCTGGCATGCTGGTTATCGAAGATAACCCAGGGAAGATTTCTACTGAACTTGAAGAAGCATCTTGTCCTAATCACTGCGATAACGACATACCCCTTGTCTTCCAATTATTTCAATATGACAATAGCAAGACTGGTAGCTTTTCTGTAACTCAAGAAATGATCCATGATTCTTCTGGTTTTAGGTAGAACGGCGCTTTGTAGTTTTCAAGTATTCAGCTTTAAATCAGGAATAACACTTGATAAAAAGCTTAAATTTAGTATTACAAAGCTTGCAACCAAGGTCAAATTTAATGCTTTCTTGAAACACATCATGCAAAAAAGGTATAGACAATCCGAAATTATCCATGAATGACCAAGCATACTTTCCAGTTGATATTGGTGTTTTTCATGAAATTTTGATTTCAAATATTTTAAAGAGTGTGGTTTATCGATTCCATCCTATAAAAACGAGAAACATCGAATTTTTCCTGCTTATCACTGAGTTGCTTAAAATCCCTTGCTTTTAAAGCAGACATAGCATAGAAGGTTGTTGGTAGTTGTGTTTTGCGTGCTGCACCAAATTGCATTTTCATTCAATGCGATTCAGAAAAGTTAATTTTGGAAGTTTAGCCTATCTTAGCCTATCTCACAAAATGTTTGTTGGTAAACGAGGCATTTATCAACTTGTCATGGTTCGTCTCATTAAGATAATATGATAATATGGGTCACCTTGCTGCAGAAGTTACGCATAAAAACGGTCACATGCCAGAACAATTATAGCGGGCAAATAGATCTCAAGTGTCACAGATTTAACATTTTTGAGACGTTTTCTGTTGAAAAAAAGGTTTGGCACCTTCACAGAAACAAAAGTCTTATGAAAATCAAAACTTGTTTTTGTTTTTCTTTCCTACTGACATCCTCGTTTTGTTATGATGCTACACTATTTGCAAGTTGTGGTGAAAACGTCATTTAAACACAGCAGTATACCTCAACAAAGCAAATTAAGAAAACCTTACATAAAAAGCCAGTGAAGTGATATTCTGAGGGATTTGAAGCACATTTTAAAACTCCTGATACATTGCTGAAGACATACTGGTTGTAATGTTTAAGAAACGTTGCAACTTTGTATTGCAGAATCACGTTCTTTTCACGACAATATACTCATGTTTCCAATTCGGGTTTTCCCTAACTCGAAACCCGGTTTTATTGGCTATTTTCTGCTACCCAAAGCCTGCTTTTTTTTTCAACTACCAAACCCGGGTATTTTAAAAACCCTGGAATTGCTGCTGCATTCAAATATTAGTAATTCTGATAACACTGAAGTTGCAGATTGGGGCGTGTAACGGCCAAATTATCACGTTTGAACTTTCAACTATTATCATCAGGCACGATGTGCGGGTTTTGCTCAGCGACCATGGTACGTTCGTTGCTGGTCCGCTTATATGTTCGTTCAATTGACCTATTTAGATCGATCGTGGCGTCATTTTGCACATAATAGGTGTCTACGCGAATTTTTGTCTTCTCGCTAACCTAATTAAAAAATAACTACCACATGAGGTAGTTCTTTAAAGGTATCCGCAGTTACTATTTAGTTCATTTATAAACTGTTATGTGTTAGTTCATATCCAAGCTGTGATTCTTTGCAAAATTGATTCGTTCTTTTTCAGTTTACAATAACTTTCCACAGAATATTTGGCTTTCGTTTAGAAGCAACTTTAAGTAGATTTTTAATCACACGTTCAGTTTAAAGACGTGACTAATCAAAGAAAATCAGAAGCTCAGAGCTATTTCTTACACAACAAGGCTCAACCAACACCAAAGTGCAATTTGTACTCCGATATACAAAAGGAGGTGGTTCAAGCACCGGAAGTTTGATCAACCATTTGAAATCAAAGCACAGAATCCATGAGGGTGAAAACCACAAAACTATTCCGGCACAGGGAGAGATCCGATCAGAAATTGTGATAAAGGAAATGAGCCTCTTTGAGGCTACAAAGAAGAGGCCAAATATAACCTTGAAAAACTATTCCACGCCTTAAATTACAATCAAGTCCAAATCAGTGGAACCAGAGAGGGCTTTTTCAGCCACGGGACTATTTGTCTCAAAACTCAGAAACAGACTGAATGATGAAAGTGCGCTTTGATTGTCATGCGTCAGTATTATGAACATCATCGAAAAACTGTGCTTAACTTAATTAATAATTCGCTAATAAATTGCGCGGGGAACAACAATAGTAATTTTACAATGATATTCAGTTCTTATCGCTCAAAATCGAATTTATTTTAAAACCCGAAAAAATCCGGGTTTTCCCGGGTTTCTTTACTCAGTTACCCGAAAACCGGGTTTTAAAATTTTGCCCCGAACTGGAAACACTACAAAACTACAATATACTAATTGTGTGACACACGAGTTCAAAAGAGCTTCGTGCTCAAGATAGAAAAGCGCTTCCGTCTATTCTATATTATAAGCCAAAAGGCAATAACAATGTTCCTTGCGAATAAAGTGAAAGACTTTTTAAGGCATTTTTACGTAGTTTTTTACGAGCAGTTTTAGCATAAACTGGAAAGTGTGCCCCAAAGCCAAAACAGTAACTTTTGCAGCACGCTGTATTTTTATCGGACACAGTCTTCACTAAATGTAAACACTACCGTTTTATTTACTCACATTCCACATTAGTGCATTTCCATATTAGTGGCATTTAACCAATCTGACCACTTGACTTTGTTTGTGTCATTANCCNACAGCCACTTTTAAACAGGTGTGAATTAGTTTTATTGCGCCAACTATCACATTCTGCACATTAAGTGCAGTTCGAAAGAAAATCTCTTTGCTTTGGTGTTGTTTACCAGAATGACACTGCCACACTGATCAACGGACACGGGCAAGAATGTCAGTACATTTCAGCTCGACAAACTCAGGAACTGCTCTAAACCTGAATTACATAAATTTATTCAAAACCTGTCAAGTGTCATCAGACCGGAAAGTTATAAGCAGCACTGCCAGCTTTTATATTTTTTGATAAAAGTTTATTTTTATTACATACAAAACGAGCTTTCTGCGAATAAAAATTATGCAGATGGTTATATTTGTATTTGCAGGATTGCAAATTGCTTTGAAGCGATGCATGTGTTTCAAAAGCTGTTGTAATAAACTGTTTCACGCTTTCTGTCACGTTTTCACCTCCATGAATAATTGTTCCCATACACACGTTATGATTTTTGCTTCTAATAGTTTATAAATTTATTTGAATGCGAACATTAGGTTCCGCACGTGCTTTAACGCATGATATATGATAAAACCGTGGGTAACTTTTGTTGTTGAGGTTGCATAACAAGTTCATCAACACTAAGTCAACGTTGGAACACTGGCTTGAGGATCCCAGGAATGGTGTTCATTTCATGCTCGTAAATGGCCAGTTGAAACCAGTTTTGGAGATGGAGTCCACAACAACAAAACGATTTCGGTAGAAACTTTTCCTGCGTCGTGTCATTGTTTCTGTGCTTACTCTTCGCTCAGTGGTATTGGTTTGCCTTAAAATGCAAAGACAAGCGTTATGACTGAAAAATGTGGCAAAAACGGTGCAGTTCAAATTTAAAGTTTGTGTCGTCAGTGTCTAATCGAGAAAGAAGGTAAGGGCACAGCGTCAAGCAACTCAGATAAGACGACCACAACCAAAGAAGTTGCAAACTGTTCGAAACTATGGAAGGTGGGAACAAGTTGCGATAGAAAATTCCATAACCGTGCAAGGTTTTCGGCGATAAAAATATTGAGCATCATTTAAATAGGAGGGTATAATGAAGCAACGTTTTTGTGATACGAAACAATAGTTATGCAAAATTATGTATAGATTCTCGTGCACTAGGGTTTAATCTGAAAAACTCGCTTAACACGTCCTTTTACGGTAAATCTATACATTTAGTGAATTTTGGAATCACTTGTAAATGTTCGTTGAGAGAAAACAAGATGTGATAAGTTTTTCGAACGTTATTTCCTCCCGGTCATTCAAGTTCTTTGAGAGGTATTCAAAGACTATACTTCCGTATTCTTTTCATGTTATCGGGTTTTTGACAATACAGTCGCACTTTTATTAATCAACTTTCATGTGTCTGAAAAACACTTTACTTGCGCTTTTTGCATTATACCAACTTTGAAGGAAAGCAACATGAATGCCAATTATTGAAATTGACTTCGGGTCGCAGACTTCTGAACGCTGCTGGACTGGATGCTTTAGCTGTTCAGATAGCATCGAATGGAACTTCATCTTGTGTTGTGAAAGAAATTGCTCTTGATGGACATTACTTGGATTTAATGAGAGATCAGCGTTTAGGAAGGAGTCTGTTGCTTCCAGGATCACGAGTTGATTGGCTTGTTAGCTGCGAAAATCCAGGAGAATATAAGGTAAAGCTTAAACATTGCAAAGCAAAATATCGAAAGGTTTAACGAGATATGTGAGCAAAATCCGCAATTGTTGTTTGATTATTCTTCATGAAAAATGTTCAAATAGCAGACGCTGTAGCGTGCTTGTTATTGCATGAGATTTTTTAAACACATTATTTAAAAAGATTTTCAGCTGTTTAAAAGGCACCCATAGCAGTGGCTGAGATTTAATGTTCATATTGTAATCTAGTAAAGCTTTTGCGCCCACCTCTTTCCTTTTTATAGAAACGTTATGTGAACTGTGCTAAAATCTTGCAACCGGAAAAAAAGATTCTGATACGATTCTGCTATACGTTTCTCACAGAGACGCTTAATGGAAAACTTTCAGAACGAGCTATGCTCAGCAGCTAGTATCGTATTCCTTAAAATTTAAAGATTTGGAACGAGTAGCTAGAGATTTTTATTTCTTGAGACCATTCTTTGTACAGAGCCAACATCAAAACAATAAGAAGAGAGTCAGTTGAGCTGTCTGTCAGCATAACTCTCTGGCAAAATATTAAGCTTTTGTTTGATTGTAGATTGTGTGGTATTAAGGTACTGCACATTGCGCTATTGTAAAATTTGAGTCGAACTCACAGCTCCCCAGGCAAAGTTATGGCTGCTAGGACCTTGGGGTTTAGTTGCAAACACAAGCAGACTGTCACATTGGACAGGGTCAGCCCACTGCAAGACGGCATCAAACCTGGCCAAAACGTTGGGCCAACAGACCTACAAAGGCTACGTAACTGCATTTTTAAAGTCACGTTTGTCTCAGCTTTAGTATCGACTGAATAATGAATAACACGTTCAAAAAATGTGTCATCGTTTGTCAGAGAATACTTGTAAAAAATCGAGACGCCAATGTCTTCCCCATAGCTTGCTGCGTACAAGAGTTAGAGAGGTTTGGAAAAACTTTCAGAACAGGTAATTACGTCGAGCTTTGTTTTCCAGTTGCGTTCTGTGTTCAACAACTTTGATAAAAAGTCTATCGGCGAACATCCCACGTTTACCGGTGATTTGCTCACACTGCGAGTTACCGGCACCAAAAAAAGTGTGCCCGAGTTTCCGGCAACCTTGCCGAAGAGACCACATTTTTTGGAAGATCTTCTCTCCGTCAAGAATGAAGATATTTCTGGTCGCTTCGCGGTAGAGATTACGCCCAGCAACACATTAAATCGCGAACCATTCAGTGAAAGCTCCATCAGGCAAGTCAGCGGAGAGGAAAACTTATCCGATTGTCTGAACTGATCCGAAATTAGTTCGCTTTTTGGTCGCAAAAGAAGTAACACATAATTTTACATACCGTAACGAAATTTTGCTGTAAAGTTCAAAGTATTAGTCCATTGTCGTACCTAACAGTTTTACTACCATCCGGCAGAGATACCTGGTGCGCAAAATATGATATTAAAGAAGCAAATAGTTTTTCCGAACGCCGGGGAAAGCTCACTGTCTTAAAAAATGTGCACCGGTTTTTGTGAGAAAATTTCTAACAACCGCACAGGAACTTTCTGTGCTTGTGACCTATCGTCCATGTTTCTTTTTTTAGTAATTCAACAGCAAGGTCAGCCAAAAAACACATGTTTTTATCTATTTTAGTCATGTTTTAGCCTTGTTTTGTCTGAAGCACAGGAAAAGAGTGAACTTTTAAATCTGGGCCAAGATGGGCAAGCCACTTAAATTAATATTTCAGTTATAACGATCCCCTGTCATGTACCCCAAAACTTTCAAACACTTTTACCTAAACATGAAGGCTTTGGTTGTAAAATTTTTTCAAATTATTTTAGTTTCAACCGCATCACATGGTCTTAGCAACAAAGATGCAAATTTTTAAAAACCGTACTTTGTTTCAAGCCAATGTGGTCCAACTACAGGCCGGGCCGCATGTGGCCCGCCACAGCGTTTTCAGTGGTCTGCAAAAGCATTCAGGAAAAATCTTCAAATCTGAAATTTGATGAAAAGTATGTAAGGTTACATTTGTCGCACAGAATTGCTTGCGCTGGATAAGGTGCATTTGCACAAGAACAATGAATAATACCTTTTCTGTGTGCCATTCTTGTTTTTGTTTTATTTATTTTGCGATCAAGTTAGAAAGTACGGCCTGCCGTTAACCCTTCGCTGGGGGCTGCTGGGGGGCTTATCTGGATAACCTCTGTGTTGTTTCGGTACCCCGGCGTTCGTTGTCTTGAAGAGTACATCTGGCGCAGTGAACTCAGCACCGCCAAATAATTCTGTCCATCTAACCGCTAGTGGCACCCGAGCCAAATTAATTGCCCCTCCCTGCAATAGGTAATTTTAATCACAAGCATAACATCTTTTAATAAAAATATGCAGTCTTAACGATGTTAGACACTGTAGGGAGCTTCTGGAAATAAGTCAGAAAAGATAGATTTCCCAAACATAATGATTTCGAACTAAAAATGCACTCAACGTTTCGAAACACATAAATATGGGTGTGAGAGCACATTTTCCACGATGACGCAAGACAAATTTAAAAACAGAAATTGATTGATAGCCGAAGCACTGGACGATAATCTCCGACTTGTTACCATTAACACTTGTATAGAAGAAAGAACGATAGTGCCAGAGAAGCCTCTACTACAGGCATCCCGCTGATAGAGATTTATAATAAAATTGCTATTTACTATTGTGTAATAATTTCAATGACGCACTCAGTTTTCTTCCCTTTTTTAGTTTTAAGTGCTGTGAATCGTTGCTTTATACATCATTTTGTTGGAAGTGGCCCATTCTCACGTTTTTGTAAAATGGCAGGTAGATCAAGTGAAGTTGGCCCACGCTGTTTTAAGTCTATAAGCATTTGCAAGCTTTGTCGCAACAGTCCAGTAATTAAAAAATAAGGCTACATACAGTATACAAGTAAAAAGCCAAACATCGGTCATGATAACAATTGCAACAGACATATTAAGAAATTAAGCGTGTTCTTTTGTAATTGCAGGTACAAAGCGGAAGTCGGTACCATTCAGGAATGGTACTTGACCAACACCGATCTGAAGCATTCACATCCGATCCACATCCACGTCAACCCTTTTCAGGTAAAAAGATGTTAGATACACAGACAAAGGTTTACAACAAACAGTTAGCTGATCGAATGGCTAGAAGATTGAAAATTCTTTGCCCATCCAACACGAATCTCTGTGCAGAATTGCATTCTCGACTTATGACTCAAACAGCTCTCTCTATCTTTTAGATACAGTAGTCTGAAAATTAGACAGGCGTTTCTTCAAAATTAACCCTTTGACGATACGTGTTTCGGTTGTTGTTAAAGTCTGCATGGGTACTGCTATTGTAAACGAAAGCGATTTACTTCCAGTGGTTTGAAATTTGTAAACTCTTATGTGCATAAAGTAATGAGGTAGTTCTGAAAAACAAAGCTACGAACAGCCCAGATCGTCCGAATCACGAAATAAAAATTTGGAGCGTTCATTAGTGTAACTAATGAGTGCAGTTCAGTGCAAGTTTTGTGCAGTTGGGTCCTTTGTCTTATCGTACACAATTTTTGTTTATACCGCAAGTTAACCTTTCACACTTTTTTATTGCTGCTTCATTTCTCACGCTTTTCCCACAAGCAGAAGGAATAGTTATTTGCATTGTTTCAAGATAAAAACTTAGTAAAAATTATAGAAGGCATGCTCAGCTTTGGGTGTTAAGAGGCAGAAAGAGAATGGTACAGTCGCCGCCCTCACCTTCAAGAAAGGTAACAGTGCAACACATAGCCCTTCTTTTCAAATGTTGTGATTTCTCCTTTCGTGCTAATGCAGCACATACAGCGCAAAGCCTTTCGTACAAAAAGTATTCTCAGCAACGCCTTCCCTTGATACCACTGTTTCGACACACGTGTTTTTGCAGATAACACGACCAGTTGTCAACCGGTGTGACTTGGGCAGTTGCTTACATGAAGTGAGCAAGAAAGCTGAATACCATCGCGTATCGGTCGTTACGTGTGTCGTCAAGGACAGCATTCTGACTTTAGGTAAAGGGACACTTTCGAAAAAGTCGCTACAATCTCCCATACCAGCCATTGACAAGTAGACGCCACACTCTGCACCCGGTCCGCATCTGAGAAGGCGAATGTCAACACACTGACAGCAGAAAAGGTCGGATTTGGTAACGAAATACAATCTGAAATGCTTCTCGTGAGTGTTACCTGACCTGGCGATCTGGGAGAGAACCAAAGGATTGCAAACTGGGGTGATCATCCTTATATGCACAAAAAAGGAGACAGGTTATCAAACTAACTACCGGAACATTTTTTCTGAACCTATTGAGCTTTTTCCTTCTTAGCATTCCCAGAAAAGTGTCCAACAGCATGCCTTGGTAAAAGATCCCACGAATTAACTCAACCTAAACTGGAGGATACCCAGTGCGGTTTTCGTTTTGGTCGTAGCACCACAAAACAAATTTTTACTCTCGAAAAGCTTTGGGTTAATGCCAATGTATATACGGTTGTTTTATCGACCTTGAAAAGCATAAAAACATACGACTTGATACCTCAAGAAGAGCTTTGGGAGTATTCGCAGGCGTGCGAGTTAGTAGGTACTCATAACGTCTAACCCCAGGTTCATTTTTTTAATTTTACCGTAGTTGATTTACAGCTGATTCTGACTCATAGGATATATATGTTTTCATTTGGTAGACAGCGCTTTTCCTGAACTAATTATTAGAAGCCAACGTGTTGCCCTGGTACTGTTTGATCAGCAATAGTCTTGAGAGTTGAAGAATACGGCCGTTCAAAATTGTCTACTGAACGTAGGACAAGACTTGTGTTTCCATTTTCCAGTCATAATAGTGGATAGAGATCAATTACCAAGAATAAACCATAATGCACTTAGGATTACAAGACAAAAACTGAAATAGAGCATTTCCTTTCAAAGTACTGCTACATCAGTTTAAGGCAGGGTTTCTCAACCTGTGGGTCACGGAAGAATTTTTAAGGGGCCACGGCCTGATATTATTGAAATGGAGGTTTCTCAAGTTGAATGCTTTATTTGAAAACGTAGGTAGCTCCTCAGCGACAAATGTCATAATACGGTCTCTGGTCATTACGTGTTAGAAATTATTGCAACATGGAAATTTCCACATAGTCTCTACCGCACTGTGCACAGCATGCAGTTACTGAAGGCATTTTGAGGCAGACAGATGACTCTTGTTGCCATCAGAACGAAATCTAGAAGTTGGCTTAAAATGTGGAAGATGACTTGATCTGTGCATTATCATGTATTGATACTTGAATTTTCATTTTCGTGCCTGCTTTTCCTCTGCGGAGGGTTGCGGGGCCAGCAGCCGTAGCAGGACTCAAGATACCTCACAGTCAACAGCAATCTCAAGTAGTTGTGCTGGCTCCACACCAAGACGGGACTGAACAAGGCCGGAGATATAATCACTCCACCTGGTCCTTGGGCGAACTCTTGGCCGCTTTCCCGTGGGTTTAACCAGCAGCTCTTGACTCGTCAATTACCCGGGACATTCTGGACACATGGCCGAACCAAAGTAGGTGGGATCTCTCGATTCGGAGTAGAAGTAGTTGACATTCAGGGCTTTCCAAGTTTCACAATTGCGCACTTTTTACGACGTGTCACACCATGAACTCTTCAGGGACGCGGGAGAGCGGGGGCATTTCCCTCCTGACCTTTCAAAAGGGTGACAACGGGGGAGATGCTTTTTGATAACAGTATCACAGGTAATTTCTCGATTTATCAAGATCAACTTTGAACAATTTATTGCAGCTATTCACCCACACAGAAAATTCAGAATGTTTTTCTATAATTTCTGTTATTATTTTCGAAGTCAACATTGTTGCTGAACAGAAACAAGCATAATTGGTAAACGATTTTGTTTGTTTTTTGAAAGTTTTCGTTGCGCACAACATTTTTATTTCCCCCTCCCTTACTGCTGTTCCGCCGTTGGAAATCTTCGCAAAATATTTATGCTTCTAACTATGAAAAATATCAATGAATCTGCAACATACCCCTGAGCCTCGAATATCTGTGCGTCTAAAAACCAGTGATGAAAGTAGAATAATTTTCTTACCGGAACGATCCAGTAGTTGTCAATACCGGCCCAAAATTTCAGCCATAATTGTAAAAAAGTAGTCAAGAGCACGTCTACTTTTCGCCCAGCCTGTACTGTACATTGTAAAAACACAAAAAAATGCACTGTGCATTTTGAAAACAACCATTTCAAAATCAACCAAAGAGCGTTATAGGCTTCGTTCGACAACTTGCACAATCTCCGAAAGCGGGTCAGGCAATCCAACTTGAGTTAACACCACCGTTTTCCGCGCGTCAAGATGTCAAATACTACAACACAACAACAGAAATATAGCAAATTATTTAGAAGCTTTGCACAAAGGAAAGCTAATAATTNAAAACATGGCCGTAGTCAGAGTCAAATTTTTACCGAGACGAATATGTTAATTACGTTACCGGTTTGGTATGTTGTGAAATGTAGTTATGGAGACCTAACATCCTGTCCTTATCTAGTCTGGTGGTATCCTTGGTGGTTGCAACCAGTGATTACTATAAAATGGATGGCCAACTCATTTTATAGTATCACTGTTGCAGCACAGTGTGGCTGCAGTGCTGCTCTTTTTAAAACAGCCACACAATATAATATGATTTGATTTAGCATAACAAAAATGTTTTGTAGCAGCATCACAGGTAGTTTATCGAGGCAAGTGCCTCGTTTGCATCAATGTAGCTACGGCCTAGCAAAAAATCTATAATCCACAGTGATGTAGTCGAGACCTGGTTAAAACTTCGAGACTAAGACTTCATCAAAATTTCCGTGATTCGAGACTTCAAAATTTGTAGATTTTGCCGAATTAAAAAAAATGTTGTCATCACTTCTAAGTTGAATTTTTTTCAAATTACTGGCATTTTTCTGGCCTGTTTCGGTTGTTTCTTACCTGCAAATGCAACAAATACAGATCGTTGAAATATAGAAATTTCACTAAACCATTTCTATGCAATATTCAAAGTCTCGAGACCTGTAGTTATCGAGACCGAGACGAGACCTAAAACCAGGCCTGCACAACTCAGAAAGCTGGAAGGGACAAATCATCAACATAAATTTGCCGCGGGCCCGCAAAAGTCTATTTGATTTTGATGTGGAGATTTCATTGTAGCATGGAATAAAAGCTGGAACGACAATTGCTTATTCAAGGTCGAGCTATTGCAACATTTTTTACAANTGAGAAAGCTCGCGCTGGTCGCCAGAAAAGCTTTGCAGCCCGCGGGCCGTATGTTGTGCAGGTCTGTAAAACCTTCGAGACCGAGACTCGCAAAAATGGGTCTCGAGACGAGTCTCGAGACCGAGACCAAGTCTCCGAAACTCCATCACCGTTAATTCATTCAAAACTCTGCTAACTCAGCCTTAAAATATTAATGCTGTAAAATCTCCAGACCATTCTAGGCACACTAAAAGACCGGATTAGTGGTTTGGTCTTCACAATAACAGCTCATCATCAAGGCCGGATTTAAGACAAGCGGGGCCCCGGGCTAGTTTAGCCATTGGGGGCCATGTGACGTGATCATGTTCAGTAAACCGTGGTACGCCCTTTTTGTTAAAAACTCTCTAGCATTAATGAAGACCCAGCAGGTCAACTCCCCCGTATGTACGAATCTGAATCGATTTTCATATATCTATACCAGTGGTTCCCAACCTTTGTCATCTCGCGACCCCATTTGAAACTATGACATAAGCTCGCGACCCCATTCAAAAAAAGGACATAGTCGCTCAGCCCCAGCCATTAACTGCAACATTTAAGGTGTTCAAATATCAACCGACCAGATGAAAAGCACATCATTTTACATGGTAGCCTACATCCACTGTATTTACATTCATATGCATAATTAACAGCACTCATGCTTNCATTCAGTATGGACGACCGTGCTTGCAGCCGTGCAACTAGTCTTGAAATTCNTGGAGACGTATTGGTGATAGCTAAGCTCATGACTTGCTTCAGATCTTATTAGAATGTGGCTTTAGAGTGGTTTATAAGTTTTTTAACAGGAACGTGC